>OKWR01000121.1_pt1 | contig 106923 bp, 85 predicted proteins | sample 1607101 | NCBI WGS metagenome assembly OKWR01 (sample SAMN04414076, study PRJEB24778) | human gut metagenome | material: faecal | host: Homo sapiens
ATATAATGCAAGCCTTTCAGGCTTAAAATTCAGCCCGCTAAATTATCATTTATAAGCTTACTCTCAGAACTTGCTTATGCACCAAGTTCTTTTTTAAGCGTTACTTAATTTTTATCAATACATACATTTTTTGAGCGCAAATTAATGAAAAAACATATACTTGCGCTGGTGCTTACGGTGGTTTGCATCAGCCTCTATGCTGTAAATCCTATAAAGGAAGGCAACATGATTTCCGGTCACGTGATTGTGAAAGGAACAGAAGAAAATATACCTTATGCAACTATATTGATTAAAGAAAACGGCCAGGGAACAGTCTCAAATGAAGAAGGCCAGTTCGAATTTCGCAAGCTTCCTGCCGGAAAATATACGCTTCGTGTATCAGCCGTAGGATATAAGACGCAGGAAAAAGAAGTAACTGTCAGTAAGGATTTTACCGCAGTTGTGCACTTTCCGATGGCGGAGGAAAGCTTCATGACTGATGAAGTGGTTGTATCTGCCAATCGCAATGAAGTGAGCCGGAAGAATGCCCCGGTTGTGGTGAATGTGATGAGTGCCAAACTTTTTGAGATGGTGAACTCCACCGACTTGGCAAAGACTCTGAATTACCAGTCCGGCTTGCGTGTAGAGAACAATTGTCAGAATTGCGGTTTTCCCCAGGTGCGTATCAATGGGCTGGAAGGTCCGTATTCTCAGATTCTGATTAATAGTCGTCCGATCATTAGTGCCCTTAGCGGTGTGTATGGACTGGAGCAAATTCCTGTAAATATGATAGAGCGGGTAGAAGTTGTACGTGGTGGTGGGTCTGCCCTGTTCGGAGCGAATGCAGTGGGAGGTACTATCAATATTATCACCAAAGACCCTATCAGTAATTCCTTCCAAGTTTCCAGTATGTTTTCGTGCATGGACGGACAGTCGTGGGAACAATATATGGGCGGTAACGTTTCCCTGGTTGCTAAAGATAATTCCTATGGTATTGCCTTGTATGAAAGCTATCGCAACCGTAACCCCTATGACCGTGACGATGACGGCTTCTCTGAACTTGGTAAGCTGAATATGAATACCTTTGGTTTCCGTGCCTACTATCGCCCTACGCACTTCAGCCGCATCAATCTGGAATATCATACAACCAATGAGTTCCGACGCGGTGGCAATAAGTTTGATTTGCAGCCCCATGAGTCCGACATCACAGAACAGACCAAGCACATCATCAATAGTGGAGGTGCCAGCTACGACCTGTTCTGGCGTGAATATAAGCATAAAATATCTCTTTACGGCTCTGTGCAGCATACAGACAGAAATAGTTACTATGGGGCTCAGCAAGACTTGAATGCTTATGGTAAGACTGATGATCTGACTTGGGTTGCCGGTGGTATGTATGTTGGTAATATGAATAACTGTTTCTTTGCTCCGGCCACTTTTACCGGTGGATTGGAATATCAGAATAACTCCCTGCATGATGTCATGACCGGTTATCACCGTGATATGAAGCAGGATGTACGCATTGCCAGTGCTTTTGTTCAGAATGAATGGAAGATGAGTCAGCTTACCATGCTGGTAGGTGCCCGCCTCGACAAGCATAATCTGATAGACAAACTAATTTTCAGTCCGCGCGTCAATTTCCTTTATAAACCGACTGAAGATTTTCAGGCTCGTCTGACGTATTCTACCGGTTTCCGTGCACCGCAGGCTTATGATGAAGACTTGCATGTGACCGCAGTAGGCGGTGAGGGGGTTCAGATTAAGTTGTCTGACAATCTGCGTGAAGAGCGCTCTAATAGCTACAGCGGTTCCATAGATTGGAGTACAAACCTCGGACACTGGCAGGCAAACCTTCTGTTGGAAGGTTTCTACACTGATCTGCGCCATGTATTCGTATTGGAAGATATCGGTAAAGATGAGAACGGTGACAAGATAAAAGAACGACGCAATGGTAATGGTGCACGTGTATATGGTGTCAATCTGGATGCAAAGCTGGCTCATGGCAAAGAAGCGCAGTTACAGTTAGGTTTCACAGCACAGCGCAGTCGCTATACGAAAGCTGAAGTTTGGACCGAAGTAGATGATGAAGAGTTGACCACCAAACGTATGATGCGTACACCGGATTACTACGGTTATTTTACTTTCTCTTCTGCGCCGTTGAAGAACTTTGATTTCTCTTTGTCGGGTATCTACACCGGCAAGATGATTGTTCCTCACTATGCACCGGTAGATGCTCCTGAAGGAGCTTTCTGTAATATCGAGAAAGACCGTATGGAGAATACTCCCGATTTCTTCGATCTCAATCTGAAGTTGAATTACACTTTTGTTTTGCATGACCATATTAAACTGCAACTCAATGCCGGTGTACAAAACATCTTTAATAGTTTCCAAAAAGACCTGGATAAAGGGGAGTTCCGTGACTCCGGCTACTTCTACGGACCTACACAGCCGAGAACGTTCTTTATAGGTTTTAAGATTATGAATTAGATTAAGGTCTAAATTTAATATTGCGGGGGCTTCCGAAATTATTGCAAGGGCTTATGAATTTATTGTAAGAGCATAATTTCAGAAGCCCTTTCTTATACAAATGTTCCTTTTTTCTTTTTTTAGGAGATTTCGGACGGTTTTCAGCGAAATATTGCTTATGTTTGCCGCGTAATATAAGAAAGGGAGATGAAAAATATAAAGAACGTAGACATAGCAACTATTCGCCGTTTTCCGGCAATGGATTTTATCGGGAATGATTTTGCCATATTCGACAATATAGGAGATATTCCCTTGTTTGGTTACCCTACGCGTCTGAATGCGTCTTGCCTTACGCTTTGCCTGAAAGGGCATTGCCGGATACGCATCAATCTGAAAGAGTATGAACTAACCGCAGGTGTCCTGGTGGTCACCTTGCCCGAGCAGATATTGCAGCAAGTGGAGCGCTCGGATGATTTTACCGGAGTTTTCATTGTAGTATCCGGACAGTTCATTGATGATGTGCTTCCTACGGTACAGCAGTTGTTTCCTTTATTTTTCATGATTAAGGAACAGCCCTGTGTACATCTTAAACCGGAAGAGATGGATGCCATTCAGGAATATTATTCTTTCCTTCAGAAGAAAGTAAAACTGAAAGACAATCCTTTCCGTAAAGAGATTACACAAGGATTGATTCTTTCTTTGTTCTATGAGATATACAGTATCTATCAGGGCAATGAGCCTGCGGTCAGGAAGACGAAAACCCGGAAAGAAGATCTCTTTGAACGTTTTATCCGTGCGATTTCTGAATCATACAAGGTGGAACGAAGTGTGGCTTATTATGCCGACAAGATGTTCCTCACAGCCAAGCATCTTTCTACGGCTGTAAAAGAAGTGAGCGGAAAGACAGCCGGTGAATGGATTGACAGTCTCGTTATTCTGGAAGCCAAAGCTCTGTTGAAATCTTCTGAAATGAGTATTCAGGAGATCTCAGACGAGCTTCATTTTGCCAATCAGTCTTTCTTTGGCAAATACTTCAAGCATCACACAGGTATGTCTCCGAAAGAATATCGTAAGCAATAGTACACAGTGTCGGAATATTCTTTACCTTTGCAGGTATCAAATACCCTCAAAAATAAGAAAGCATGGAAAAAAGAGAAATTGATCTTACTGTATCCTGCTATGGAAAAGTAAAGGATGTGAAGTATGATGTTGTCATACTCCCCTGGGGCGCTACGGAACCCCATAATCTGCATCTTCCGTATCTTACTGATTGTATTCTGCCCCATGATATAGCCGTAGATGCCGCTGCTTTGGCATTGGAACGTTCCGGTGTGCGCTGCATGGTGATGCCTCCCGTGCCTTTTGGTGCTCACAATCCCGGACAGCGTGAACTTCCTTTCTGTATACATACACGCTACTCTACCCAGCAGGCCATTCTGGAAGATATTGTAGCTTCCCTGTATGCTCAGGGGATGCGTAAACTGATTATTATCAGCGGGCATGGAGGCAATAACTTCAAAGGCATGATACGTGACCTTGCTTTTGTCTATCCGGATTTCCTGATTATAGCCACTGACTGGTTCAGTATTGTTTCTCCCAAAGGCTACTTTGAAGCTGAAATAGACGATCATGCCGGTGAATCGGAAACCTCTGTGATGATGCATTACCATCCGGAATTAGTGAATCTGGATGAAGCGGGTGATGGGGAATCCAAGCCGTTTGCCATTCCTTCGCTGAATGAGAAGGTGGGCTGGGTACCTCGTCATTGGGATAAAGCTACGATAGATAGTGGGGTAGGGAATCCCAGAAAAGCTTCAGCAGAAAAAGGAGCACATTATGTAAAACCAGTAATAGAAAAGCTCGCCCAACTCTTTACGGAAGTTGGGCAAGGTGAGCTCTACTAAGTAATATGAAAAGCTTACTTATCTACTGACATTAGCCATTTGCCATCTCTTTTTACCATTGATTGTGTACCGTCCTGCGTTTCTCCGTTTCCGTAGGTTTGCTTAATCTTTACTGTTGCGGTGTTTCCATCTTCCGATATTTCTTCTGATATGATCTCTATACTTTTCAGTCCGTCCTTTTTTTCATATTCTTTGGAAACTTTCTCTTTCAGCATGGACACAAGCCCGTCCTTTTGCTCTTTCATTTTCTCCGCACCTACGCTCTCATCGAATGCAAGTCCGTCTACAAACTTCTCATAGTCACCTTTGATGAGATAATTACCATACTTTTTCATAGCATCTCCCGGGCCACTTGAAGAGCAAGCTGTCATTAAAAACATAGTCATAACCATCAGACTAAAATAAAATACCTTTTTCATACGCTTTTTTTTAAAGTGATTAATGTGTATTTAAAAATAGTATATCAAACAGAGACGCTTGCTCTGCGCAATATCGTTGGGCAGGAGATAATCTCCTCTGAATCCGGGAATATTTACGTGGCTGACACGCCCTTCGGGTAAATCTATTCCCTCTTTTCTGTATACGAAGTCTATCAACTCCGTGCAATACATCTTGGTGGTGTCTGCCAAGTCATAATCATGATCGAATAACACATGGCTCTCATAAAGATGTTCCGCGTGAGTTGCTGCCCGGTATCTGGTTACCGAATCTTCTGATACACGCATGATAGCTCCGTTAACAGCTTTTCTTTTCTCAAAGAACACTTCTACGGTTTCCATTTTTACACGGTCAGGGTCATCCTTAAAATCCGGTTCACCAGGTACTGCATGTATCACATACCATTGTCCGGCTTTCTTTTTCAGGATGCCGGTATGCGAATAAGCGCCTTCCCGGTCTGCAGCCAACACTGCTCTACTGGTAATCCCCGTTCCTCTTCTGAAAGCGATATCTCCATCCCGGAATAATTCTTGTGGCAGCTCTATCGGAAGGGGGGCTTTATCTGAACTTCCCTGGCATCCGACCAGTACAAGGGTAAGAAACAATATTGTTTTCAGTAGTGATACGTGTGTCTTCATTTCCATCTGTACAAATATATAAATTAATTTGTATCATTACATGTTTTTTAAATGATTTTTGTGGTGTAAACGAAAAAAGAGGCAACAACCTTACTCAGTTGTTACCTCTTTTTTAATTTATACCCTAAAAACTAATCTCTTATTCCTATAAAAACTAATTCTATTTTTTCTGATGGCGCAAAGGTAGAGAGTTCTAGGGATAAATGATTTGATATAAATCAAAAACTGAATATTCTTATCGTATTTCTTACAATATCCCTGAACGTACACGGCTGAGAGTTTCGGGGGTCATTAGCAAATAAGATGCGATATGTGATAATGGTGCCCGCTTGATGACTTCCGGATGGGTGTGCATCAGCATGTTGTAGCGTTCGCGGGCTGTTTCAAAACGCCATGAATCGGCTTTTACTTGAGATACGATGAGTGAGTATTCCAGTATCTTGCGATAGAACATATTGATTTCCCAGGAAATTTCGGTCAATCTCATGAATTTGTCGTAGGGGAGGAGATAGACTGTACAAGGCTCCAAAGCCTCTGCCATCAGGCGGGTAGGTTCTTGTTTCAGAGTGCTTTCGATGCAGATGATGACACATCCCTCGTAGGAAAAGTGTTCGGTGACGTCCTTACCGTTTTTGTAATAGAATTGGCGCATCATGCCTTTTCCTACAAATGCCATGTGGTGGCAGACCTGCCCTTCCTTGAATAAGAGTTCACCCTTTTCCAGCTCTTTGCGGATCAGAATATCTTCTATCAGTTTTCTACCTTCAGGTGCCATGCCCGGATAACGGGAGTTCACAGTGGCATCAACTGTTTCTTTTAATAGTGTATCCATAATTGTTCGCTGGTTTCTGTAACTGTTTCCGGGGACAAAGGTATAAAAGATTTGATTTATATCAAATCTTATTAAGTGATTAGTGGTTAGTGATAAGTGATTAGTAGCCTGAGCAATGCTAATCACTTATCACTAACCACTAATCACTTAACAAACCCTTTTGTTGTCCACTTCATACTGTACCAGCGTTTTACGAAGATGGCTCCACGGATGTTCTCGTCCAGCAAGAAGGCAACCCACATACCGCAGATGCCCCACTCCAGAGGGATGCCGATGATGTAGCCCAAGCCGACGGCAACGCTCCACTGAACAACCAGGCCGACATAGAAGGGGTAGGTGACATCTCCGGCGGCACGCAAGGCGTTGGTTGCGAAAATATTGATGGGACGTCCGATTTCAAGAATGACGTCGATGATGAGGATGGTAGTTCCGAGCCGGATGATTTCTTCATTGGTGGTAAGCCAATGGAAGATCGTGTTTCCGAATACAGCAAGGATGGTGGAGAGTATAACGGTGATCATGACGGATTTCTTCATTACATATTTACCCATGAGGAAAGCGGCATGAGATTTCTTTTCTCCGATGAGATGTCCGATGCAAATGGCACCACCCTGCGCCATGGAGATGCTGAACAGATAGGCAAACATGATGATGTTGACACAATAGGTGCGTGTGGCAAGAGCTTCGACTCCCAGCATATTGATGAAGAAGGTAATCACTACTTGCGAAGAACTGTAAGAAAGTTGTTCGCCGGCGGAGGGAAGGCCGATTTTCATCAGGTTCTTCAGTTCTATCCATGGGAACGGACGGAAATAGGCAACGGGGAAGCGGTGGATATGTTTGCGAAACAGGATAATGAATAAAAGTATCATAGATACACCCCGGCTGAAAGCAGTAGAGATGGCAGCCCCTTCTACGCCGAGCTCGGGAAAACCAAAGCGACCGAAGATGAGCGAGTAATTACCTATTATATTTAGGATATTGACAACAACGGTTACTAACATCGGATAAATGGCTTTGTTGGCACTGCGCAGGGAGGCGGAAAGTGTTAATGAAATGGCTTGGAAGAAGGCAAACGCGCCTACAATGCGCATATAGTCCATGCCGTCAGTCATCAGTTCGGAAGTCAGTCCCATCAGGCGCAGGATAGGTCCGGCACCAAAGAAAAGGAGCAGACTGACGGATATGCCTACCACTATGTTCACAAGGATTGAAACACCGACCACTTGCACTACTTTCTTTTGCAGGCGGGCACCGAGATATTGGGAGCAAAGGACGGAAGTTCCGAGATTGATGACCTCGAATACGAGAAAAGTGAGCATGATAATCTGGTTGACCACCCCTACAGCCGCAACACTACTATCGGAGTGGCGACTCAACATAATAGTATCTACAGCACCCAGCATCATAATGAGTAGGGTTTCTATGAAAATAGGGGCAGCAAGTTTGGCAAGCCGCTTTTTTAAGTTTTCCTGATGTATCATTTCGTATGTGTTTGAGATACGGTGATGAAAAATCGCGCAAAGGTACGCAAAGGGAAGGATAGGAGAATTGATATGAGTCAATTTTCAGGGGCACCGCATCAAAATTAATTCGTTTCGGGAAAGAAAGGAATAAAAGTGATTAGTGTTTGGTGATAAGTGATTAGCGCCATTCGGTATATTATTTTTTAGACGCGGATGACACGGATAACGCGGATTTAAAAGGCTGCGCTATAAAAGTGGATAAAAAAAGATCCGCGTCATCCGTGTCATCCGCGTCTAAAAGATTATTTATCATTTAGTTCATAACCGTATAGAAAGAAATTAATTCCGCCAACGGGTAAAATGATAAGTAATACTGTCTCAATTCTCCTCCTCCTGGGAGGAGGAGTACCCGTAGGGGGAGGTGGTAGGTAAAATAATAAATACCTATTAATCACAAGGCTAAGGAATTCTTTTCTCACCTACCACCCCGCCCCTTGGGCACCCCTCCTCCAACTGGAGGAGGGGAATTGAGATACTCTATTTACTCAAAATTGAGATATTCGCTTAACTCATAACCCGTACAGAAAAGAAATAAATGGAACTTTCAATTTGAACACAAATTCTTTCACTCTTTCATATTTTTTTTCTATGCTTTGCTTTTGACTTTTAACAGATTACATCTTTTATTGAAAAAAGTCAGAAAAAAATATGATGGAAAGATTTGCATAGTCCAAAAGTTTCCCATACATTTGCACCGCATTTGAGAAACAATGCAGGTTTAAGGAAGTGTGGGTGAGTGGCTGAAACCACCAGTTTGCTAAACTGACGTACGGGTAACTGTACCGGGGGTTCGAATCCCCCCGCTTCCGCAAACAGCCGGTGGATTCGTCTAACGGTTAGGACACATGCCTCTCACGCATGTAATACGAGTTCGATTCTCGTATCCACTACGGTAAAAGTATAATGCACTCTTAGCTCAGCTGGTAGAGCAATTGACTCTTAATCAATGGGTCCAGGGTTCGAGTCCCTGAGGGTGTACAAGGTATAGGAGCGGTTGTCAAATAATGATGACCGTTTTTTTATGCAATTAATTCTCATTCTCCGGGAATACTTCCTATCTTTGCACTCCGAAATCAATTAAAAGCGTAAACACATTGGATTGGTTATACAGTTTATTCGTTGAACATTCCGCTCTACAGGCGGTTGTGGTACTCTCGTTGATCTCCGCTATCGGCTTGGGACTTGGAAAAATACATATCTGCGGCATATCGTTAGGCGTGACGTTTGTATTTTTTGCAGGCATCATTGCCGGACATTTTGGGTTGTCTATCGACCCGCAAATGCTGAACTATGCAGAGAGCTTCGGGTTGGTAATCTTTGTGTATGCGTTGGGCTTACAGGTCGGTCCCGGTTTCTTCAGTTCGTTCCGTACGGGCGGCGTACAACTGAATATGCTGGCTGTGGGGGTGGTGCTGATTGGTACGGTAATGACACTCTTAGGAAGTTATGGACTGGGAATATCGCTGCCGGATATGGTGGGAATTCTTTGTGGTGCTACTACTAACACACCTGCGCTGGGTGCTGCACAGCAAACTCTGAAACAGATGGGTATTGAAGCAAATACACCGGCTTTGGGATGTGCGGTGGCATATCCGTTGGGTGTAGTGGGAGTGATTCTTGGTATTCTGATGATACGCAAAGCATTGGTTCGTAAGGAAGATTTGGCAGTCAAAGAGAAAGACGATGTGAACAAGCCATACATCGTTGCATTCCAGGTTCACAATCCGGCAATCTTTAATATGAGTGTGAAGGATATAGCTCAACTGAGTTATCCTAAATTCGTCATATCCCGTTTGTGGCGGGATGGGAATGTGAGCATTCCCACTTCTGAGAAAGTGATAAAAGAAGGCGATCGCCTGCTGGTCATCACTTCGGAAAAGAATGTGCCTGCACTAACCGTATTGTTTGGTGAGCAGGAAAATACGGACTGGAACAAGGAAGACATTGATTGGAATGCCATCGACAGCCAGCTGATTTCACAGCGCATTGTGGTGACACGTCCGGAGCTGAACGGAAAGAAATTGGGTTCGCTTCATCTGCGCAATCATTATGGAATCAATATCAGCCGTGTATATCGTAGCGGAGTATTGCTGCTGGCTACGGCAGAGCTTACCTTGCAATTGGGCGACCGGTTGACGGTAGTAGGTGAGGCCGCTGCTATACAGAATGTGGAAAGAGTACTGGGAAATGCAGTGAAGAGCCTGAAAGAACCTAATCTCGTGGCTGTATTCGTTGGCATTATCCTGGGACTTGCCCTGGGTGCTATCCCTATTGCTATTCCGGGTGTAAGCACTCCGGTGAAGCTGGGATTGGCAGGCGGACCGATTATCGTAGGTATCCTTATCGGTACTTTCGGCCCCAGAATGCACATGGTTACGTATACCACACGCAGTGCGAATCTGATGCTTCGTGCACTGGGTTTGTCGCTTTATCTGGCTTGTCTGGGCCTGGACGCGGGCGCTCATTTCTTCGATACAGTCTTTCGCCCCGAAGGATTGCTGTGGATAGCTGTGGGATGTGCGCTGACGGTAGTTCCTGTATTAATTATGGGAGTTATTGCTTTTCGTTGGATGAAGGTGGACTTCGGTTCGGTAGCCGGTATGTTGTGTGGAAGTATGGCGAATCCGATGGCATTGAATTATGTGAATGATACCATTCCCGGTGATAATCCTTCAGTTTCTTATGCTACGGTTTATCCTTTGTGCATGTTCCTGCGTGTGATTATCGCACAAGTGCTGTTGATGTTCTTTTTAAGTTGATAGTGAAGAGTTGGGAATGTAGAGTTGAGGATTGGGAATGTAGAGTTGAGGATTAGAAACGTAGAGTTGAGGTTTGGAATGAAGACACAAGCCCATATATAATTTGTAAATTGTAATTTGTAATTAAATATCATGAGTAATATTACCCCTGAAAGCATCATGAGCGACTTGCGTTATTTGCAGTTGCTGTCACGCAGTTTCCCTACAATTGCGGATGCCAGTACAGAAATAATCAATTTGGAAGCTATATTGAACCTCCCGAAGGGGACAGAACACTTCCTGACCGATATTCATGGTGAATATGAAGCCTTTCAGCATGTGTTGAAGAACGCTTCGGGAGCCGTGAAGCGAAAAGTGAATGAAATCTTCGGGCATACCCTGCGTGAAAGTGAGAAGAAAGAGATATGTACGCTGATTTACTATCCCGAAGAGAAGCTGCAACTGATTAAAGAACAGGAGGCTGACCTGGACGACTGGTATCTGATAACATTGAACCAACTGGTGAAAGTTTGCCAGAATGTATCTTCCAAATATACACGTTCAAAGGTACGCAAGGCACTTCCGGCAGAATTTTCGTATATCATTCAGGAATTGCTGCATGAGTCGAGTGTAGAGCCTAATAAGCATGCCTATATCAATGTGATTATCAGTACTATCATCTCTACCAAGCGTTCAGATGATTTCATCATCGCGATGTGTAATCTTATCCAGCGGCTGACGATTGATTCCCTGCACATTGTAGGAGATATCTACGACCGTGGTCCGGGAGCGCATATCATTATGGATACACTCTGCGATTATCATAACTTCGATATCCAGTGGGGAAACCACGACATTCTTTGGATGGGGGCAGCGTCGGGTAATGACGCCTGTATTGCCAATGTGATTCGTATGTCGATGCGTTACGCTAACCTGGCGACATTGGAAGACGGGTATGGCATCAACTTGCTGCCGCTTGCCACGTTTGCCATGGATACCTATGCGGATGATCCCTGTACAATCTTTGCACCGAAGATGAACTTCGCAGATGGTAACTATAACGAGAAGACTTTACGGTTGATTACCCAGATGCATAAAGCCATTACGGTGATACAGTTCAAACTGGAAGCGGAGATTATAGATCGTCGTCCTGAGTTTGGCATGCAGAACCGAAAGTTGCTGGAAAAGATTGATTTCGAGAAAGGCGTCTTTGTGTACGAAGGAAAGGAATATCCGCTTCGCGACACCAACTTCCCGACGATTGATCCGGCTGATCCGTATCGCCTGTCAGATGAAGAACGGGAGTTGATTGATAAGATTCATGCTTCGTTCATGAACAGTGAAAAGCTGAAGAAGCACATGCGCTGTTTATTTACGTATGGTGGTATGTATCTGATTTGTAATAGTAACCTGTTGTATCATGCTTCGATGCCTCTGAATGAAGATGGCAGTTTCAAGCGTGTCCGCATCGGAAAGAAAGAATATTGGGGCAAGAAATTATTGTGTAAAACGGATCAACTGATACGTACAGCTTATTTTGATGAAGACGGTACGGAGGAGAAGAGTTTTGCGCTGGATTATGTGTGGTATATGTGGTGTGGCCCAAATGCTCCATCGTTTGACAAGGATAAGATGGCAACGTTTGAACGTTATTTCATCGGAGATAAAGAACTGTCTAAGGAGACCAAAGGATATTATTATACTTTGCGTAACCGTGCGGATATTTGCGAGCGTATTCTTGCGGAATTTGAGGTTACAGGTCCTCATTCACACATCATTAACGGGCATGTGCCTGTGAAGATTATCAAAGGTGAGAAGCCGATAAAAGCAGACGGTAAACTGCTGGTGATTGACGGTGGATTCTCCAAAGCATATCAGCCGGAAACCGGAATTGCCGGATATACGCTGGTATATCATTCGCATGGCTTACAGCTAGTGCAACATGAACCGTTCCAAAGCCGTCAGAAAGCAATAGAAGAGGGACAGGATATCAAATCCAATACTTTCGTCGTCGAGTTCAATTCACAACGCATGATGGTGAAAGATACCGATAAGGGAAAAGTACTGGTAACGCAGATACAGGACCTGAAGAAGTTGCTGGTAGCGTATAGGACGGGATTTATAAAGGAAAAGAACTGAATACGGAGTATTAGGTATTGACTGCTACATATAATGTATTGACAAATGTTTAATACCTAATAACGTAAATGACTCATTATTTCGGGTTATGAATGAATTCACCACAGAGTAACACAGAGTTTCACAGAGTTTAATCAATTTGAAATCAAAAGAATAGAACTCCGTGAAACTCTGTGTTACTCTGTGGTGAAAACTCATTACTATCCCGTTATAAGCCAATTTTTATATCGAATTTACGTTAATACTTAGTATTTAAACACCACCACTCCTCCTTCCAGGATCACTCCTTTATCGTAAGTAACTCCCTTGTTGTAGTAGCGGCTGCCGCCGTAACCACCGGTGACAAATACACCGAGGCGGTCTGTTAAGCGATATTCCAGATTGACACGTGCCTGGAGGGCGTAGAGGCGTGCAGGGAAACCGTAATCTTTATTCTTGAAGTTTTCGATGTGCTGGAAGCCCAGGTCACCGCTGATGAACAACTGTTTGTACAAAGGTAATTCGAGGCCGGCACGATAGAAGAGGGAGGCGGAAAACTTATCGCTGAAATCCAGATAGTGCGTACCACCGCCTAAGATGGTATAGAACAACTTGTTCTTGAAACGGGCACCTACATTCAGCTTTGTAGTGTTTCCTCCGAAAAGCATTAGCTGTACTTTCGTATCCGGATTGGCATTTACCAGACCTAACTGGAAGCCATCGAAGTTCTCCTTATAGTAATTGAATAATCCGATTTGCAATCCTTTTCCGCTTTTTGCCATGTTCATGGGGGCAAGTTGTGCGCCGGTAAAACTTCCGCCTACCACGTTACCGAGTCCGGATATTTGCATACCATGCATGTTTTCTCCTGTGATGTTGCCCAAGCCGCTGATTTGTATGCCTCGCAGACTTTGGCCTACAATATTCAGAAGCCCGGAAGTGGTGATGCCATTGAAGCTCTCACCCGCAATATTGGCTAATCCTGCCAAGTGCACACCCGAAGAGTTCTCACCGCTAATGTTCAGCAGACCACCTATGATAACACCACTGGTGTTGTCTCCTGTTATATTGGTGAGCCCCGAGAAAATGACACCTTGTGCATGATTTCCTGTGATACCGACTAAACCGGATATGGATACGCCACTGAGATTATTCCCATTCACGTTACTGATACCGGCAATCTGGACGCCTCGCATACTGCCTCCTACTAAGTTGGCAAGTCCTGTGATTTGTACACCGTTCATGTCACGCAACACCACTCCACCCAGTAGATTGATACCCACGCCGTTCAGGCGGTTCATGGAGGAAAAAAGACCGAGGTTTAGGCAGGTACTGCCGACAGTATCAGTCTTCTGAGTAGCCATGTTCTTCCACAAGGATAGATTAATGCCGACAGGCTCTCTGTCTTTCTTTGTTGTTGATGGGTTGTCAGTGGTCTGTGCAGGAAGTGTACCCGCAACCATCAGTAATGCAATAATGGATGGAAATAATCGTCTCATTGGTTTCAATCTTTAATTTCGTCCGGCCAGGGGGCTAATTTGCCGGTGGCACGAAGCGTAGGACGCTGCGCATCTACCGACCGGAGATAGTTACTTAATTTCTGTGCTAATTTCTTTACGATACGTGGATTCTTTGTAGCCACGTCGTTTTTCTCGCTGATATCTTCCGGAATATTAAACAGTTCACGTTTACCGTCCGCAAAGTAATATACAAGTTTCCACTCACCGGAGCGGATGGAGCAAGTGGCCCCAATACCCGGGCCCGAAGGTCCCCAACTATGGGGATAGTGCCAATAGATATCGCGATCCTTGACTTTACCCTTTCCTGTCAACAACGGCATAAAACTGATACCATCCCTTTGTTGCACGGTAGTGTACTTCTGGACACCTGCTATCTCAAGAATAGTCGGGTAGAAATCTTCAATCATCAGATAATCTCCACATTTAGTGTCCGGAGCTACTACACCGGGCCAGCTCACGATCATCGGTTCGCGTACACCGCCCTCGTAGGCGGAACCTTTTCCGCTGTTAAGCGGGTAATTCTGTGTATGCAGTTCTCCGGCACGGGTATGTGCAGCCAGTCCGCCATTATCGGACATGAAAAGAATGACTGTATTTTCTGTCAGATGGTTGCGTTCCAGATAGTCCATCAGATCTCCCAGACTTTTATCCATCCCTTCAATGAGGGTGGCATAGGCGGCCTCTACGGGTGGAAGTCCTTTATCCAGATATTTCTGATAGAAGCGATAGTCCGGTTGTATAGGCGTATGAATGGCATAATGAGCCATATATAAGAAGAATGGTTCATCCTTTTGTTGTGCACTATCCAAAGCCTTCATCGCTTCCAGTGTAAGTGCTTCGCTGAGGAAGGTATCTGTACCATGATATTTTTCCAATCCCGGAACTGCTGCCAACGGACTTTTCCCGTCCGGCTTATTACCGAAATTATTCTTGCCGTAGTAACTGGCCGGTGAACCGGCAGCGTGTCCGGCTATGTTTACTTCAAAGCCCATCGTCAGCGGATCAGCTCCAGGAGTATCATTTGCTCCAAAGTGGGCTTTACCGCAATGAATGGTCTGATATCCGTTCTCTTTAAGCACTTGTGCAAGCGTAGTGACTTGTGTAGTGCGTTCGATTCCCGGTTCCTGACAAATACCATTTACATTCCATTCCGGATAGATCATCACAGAGTCCGGTTGTTCATGCGTTGTATTCTTGCGTAATGTCCAGCTTGTCACGCGATGCCGCGCAGCATTCATACCCGTAAAAAGACTGACCCGGGTAGGAGAGCTGATACTGCAAGCGTATGCTTGTGTGAACATCTTCCCTTGTGCCGCCAGGCGTTCCATATTCGGTGTGCGGTAAGTGTCGTTGTAATGCGTTCGTTGAGTCCAGAAAGGCAGCGAAGTATCCTGCCATCCCATGTCGTCAACCAAAAACAGAACTATGTTCGGACGTTGCTTTTCTTTTAGCGCTCCCTTTGCCGGAGATGCCGCAATCGCTTCTCCTGCCATACCACACATGGGCAATATGGCAGCAGACAGTAATAATTCGTTTTTCATTTGAGATGATACTTTATAAAGGTTAGTTTCTTTATCTTATCCCTTCGCCTCCTGGTATAAGAACCGTTTGATGGAGCGTTTGGGCGTTTTTTCAAATTCTTCGGGATAGATTTTCATTTTGAATATCTGGCTGTATGCCGGAAGCTCTGCGTTTAACGCAACGCGGTTTTCTTCCATAACACGTTCGATGTCCGCAGTGGTCAGACCATGTGCAAAAGCTTCGTCAAAGTCGGGATATACCAGTCCGACAAGCTTTTCGTTTTGCTGTACGATGATGCTTTCGGCAACATACGGCAGGTTGTTCAACTTGTCTTCTATTTCTTCGGGGTAGATATTCTGTCCGCTGGCACCGAGCAACATGTTCTTGCTGCGTCCCTTGATGGTTACATTGCCCTCGGCATCCATCAGCGCAAGGTCACCGGTGTGCAACCAACCGTCTGCATCAATAGCCTCACGGGTGGCTTCTTCATTTTTATAGTATCCCAGCATGACATTAGGTCCGCGGCATACGATTTCTCCCGGTATGTTTTCCGGATCAGGAGAAAGAATTTTCACTTCCATACGGGGGACGGCCTTGCCGCAGGAACCCGGTTTGAAGCGTGACCAGTCTTCGTAACAGATGATCGGTCCGCATTCTGTCATTCCGTAACCTACCGTGTAGGGGAATTCTATCATGTGTAGGAATTGTTCTACTTCCTGATTGAAAGCGGCACCCCCTACGATGACTTCCGCAAAACGTCCGCCGAAGGCACTGACTACTCCTTCGCGTACGGTTGCTTTGATCTTGTCGTTGATAATGGGGACTTTAAGCAATAGCTTCATAGTCGGCGTTTCCAGTTTGGGAAGTACATTCTTCTTAATAATCTTTTCAATGATAAGTGGCACAGCTACTACAAGGTGTGGTTTCACTTCCGAGAATGCCTGGAAGATAATCTTCGGACTTGGCATACGGGTGAGGAAGTATATCTGACATCCTGCGGCGAACTCGTACAGGAATTCGAATGCCAACCCATACATGTGCGCCATCGGCAGCATGGAGATAATCTTATCTCCGGCCTTCAGTGGCAATACTTCAAATGCGAATGCTATATTCGACCATAGGCTGCGATAGGGCAGCATTACGCCTTTTGAATAACTCGTCGTACCGGAAGTATAATTGATTACTGCCAGTTCTTCAGGCTGGTCTTTGTGATATTCGATGTGTTCCTTGCGGAAATTCTTTGGATATTTCTTTCCGAACAGCTCATTCAGGTGTTCGCGGGCGTAATCCAGCTTTTCCGTACGGGATATCAGGATAGAGAAATCCGTCATCAGGATGATACCTTCTAGAATGGTCATGGCAGCCTCGTTCAGATTCTCCCATGCCTGGTCGCCCACAAATAGTAATTTAGCTTCGGAATGGTTTACGATGTTATGTATATTATCCGCTTTGAATTCGTGAAGGATAGGAACGACTACTGCACCGTAGGTCAGTGTAGCGAGGAAAGTAACTCCCCAGTGTGAACTGTTACGTCCGCAGATGGCAATTTTATCTCCTTTCTTGATGCCGCTTGCTTCGAAGATTAAATGTACTTTCTCTATTTTGCGGGCTACATCTTTGTATTGCAGGGTAGCCCCATTATAATCGGTCAGGGCATCCAGGTCCCAATTTTGTTTAATGCTGTTCTCGATATAGGCGATAAAACTTTGTTCCATGATATTATATATTGCACATTTAGTTGAAAATTGTGCAAATATAAGGCTTTATAGAAAGAATGCAAATTTTTAGCAGAAAAAAGCGGGAGGAGTATACATTTTAGCCCCGGTATATTAAAATATGACCAGGGCTAATGAAATATTTACTTTTATTTTCCTAAATACCAGTTGTACATGCGTTGTACGCCTTCTTCGATCTCCACTTTGTGTTGCCAGCCCAGAGCGTGCAGTTTCGAGGGGTCAGTCAGTTTGCGCATGGTTCCGTCCGGTTTGGTGCTATCGAAAGTCAGCTGACCTTGGTAACCCACGGTGGAAACTATCAGTTCGGCCAGTTTGCGGATAGAGATTTCCTTACCTGTACCTATATTAATATGGCAGTTACGAATATCTTTATCACCTTGTTTGTAGGTGTCTTTGAAGTCTACATGCTCCATGACGAAGACGCTGGCATCTGCCATTTCTTCGCTCCAGAGGAATTCGCGAAGAGGTGTGCCTGTACCCCATAATTTCACTTCGCTGTCGCTGATACCGTATTTGGCAAGGATGGTAAGGATATCTTCCTTACTACTGCTGCCGTTGATACCTTCTACCGGACGCTGGTTCAGGTCTTTGCATATTGCATCCCAGTCTCCTTGCTTCAGACAATGAGCCAGATGTATCTTGCGAATCATGGCAGGGAGCACATGGCTACGTTCCAGATCGAAGTTGTCATTCGGACCATAGAGGTTGGTAGGCATTACGGCGATGTAATTCGTGCCATATTGCAGGTTGAAACTCTCGCACATTTTCAGTCCGGCAATCTTGGCGATGGCGTATGGTTCGTTGGTATATTCCAGCGGAGAGGTGAGGAGCACTTCTTCTTTCATGGGTTGTTCGGCATCACGCGGATAGATGCAGGTGCTTCCCAGGAAGAGGAGTTTCTTCACATTGTGGCGAAAACTTTCACCGATGACATTTTGCTGTATTTGCAGGTTTTTGTAGATGAAGTCGGCACGGTAAATGCTGTTTGCCATGATGCCGCCAACGAAAGCAGCGGCAAGGAATACATATTCCGGTTGCTCTTCATCAAAGAATTTACGTACGGAAACGGCATCCAGCAAATCGAGTTCTTTGTGGGTTTTGCCAATGAGATTGGTATATCCTTTATCTTGCAGGTTTTTCCAGATGGCGGAACCTACCAGACCACGGTGTCCGGCTACGTAGATTTTGGCGTTCTTGTCTAACATTATAGTTCTGATTTTTATATATTATTTTTCAAGTGATCTCAGATATAGCTTCTTCACAAACTTCATATCGTGTGCTGCCATGATTTTCACCAATTCTTCAAAACTGGTTTGTCTCGGGTTCCAGCCTAAAAGAGTTTTGGCCTTTGTCGGATTACCTAACAGCTGTTCCACTTCGGCAGGGCGGAAATATTTAGGATCTATTTCTACAAGCGTTTTTCCCGTTTGCACATCGATACCTTTTTCTTCTACGCCTTCACCTTCCCAGCACAGTTCGATGCCTACTTCCTTGAAAGCAAGGGTGGCAAACTCGCGGACGGTATGCATTTCGCCTGTGGCGATCACGAAGTCTTCCGGTGTATCGTGCTGAAGAATCAGCCACATACATTCTACATAATCTTTCGCATATCCCCAGTCACGACGTGCATCCAGATTACCCAGATACAGTTTGTCCTGGAAACCTTGGGCTATGCGGGCGGCGGCCAGCGTAATCTTGCGGGTTACGAATGTTTCTCCTCTGCGTTCGCTTTCGTGATTGAAAAGGATACCGTTTACGGCAAACATACCATAACTTTCGCGGTAGTTCTTTGTAATCCAGAAGCCGTATTGTTTGGCTACTCCGTACGGGCTGCGGGGATAGAAAGGAGTTGTTTCCGATTGGGGGACTTCCTGTACTTTACCGTAAAGTTCTGAAGTGGAGGCCTGGTAAATCTTTGTCTTTTTCTCCATGCCGAGGATGCGGACAGCTTCCAGCATACGCAGCGTGCCGATGGCATCTGCCTCTGCGGTGTATTCCGGTACGTCGAAAGATACTTTTACATGGCTTTGTGCAGCGAGGTTATATATTTCGTCCGGCTGTACCTGTTGGATGATGCGGATCAGCGAGCTGCTATCCGTCATGTCACCGTAATGCAGGTTAATGGTGCGCTTTTGCTTCATGTCGCGTACCCATTCGTCGAAGTACAGATGTTCGATGCGCCCTGTATTGAATGAAGAAGAACGGCGGAGAATACCGTGTACTTCATATCCTTTCTGTAATAAGAATTCGGCGAGAAAGGAACCGTCCTGACCTGTTATTCCGGAAATTAAAGCTGTTTTCATATTGTAGGCTTCTTTATTGATTATGTTTTGCGAGGGCAAAATTCGTTATTTTTTACGAGAATACAAAACTTATTAGCTACGAGCTACAAGCTACGAGTGACAAGTAGCTGCGCTATGGGTTACAAACAACTTGTAGTTCGTAGCTTGTTACTTATAAATCTTATCCGCCACCAGTGCAATTGCTCCGTCTCCCGTCACATTGCAGGCGGTACCGAAGCTATCCATTGCAATGTAGAGTGCAATCATCAATGCTTGTGCCGATTCATCGAAGCCAAGCATGGATTGCAGGATGCCTAAGGATGCCATGATGGCACCACCGGGAACTCCCGGAGCGGCTATCATCGTGATTCCCAGCATGAAAATGAAACCGGCAAATAAGGGGAAATCAAAAGGTATGCCTTGCATCATCATCAGAGCAAGGGCACATGCAACGATCTTCAGTGTGCTGCCTGATAAATGTATCGTAGCACAAAGAGGGATAACAAATCCTGCAATATCGGGTGACACGCCATTTTTTTTTGTCTGTTCCAGGGTAACGGGAATAGTAGCGGCGGATGACTGTGTTCCTAAAGCCGTGAAATAAGCAGGCAGCATCCGGCCCAATAGCTTAAAGGGATTTTTGCGAACGAACAGCGCAGCGATACAATATTGAAACACCAGCAGGAAAATGTGTAGCAGGAAGATTACGCCAATAATCTTTATAAATACCATTAAGATAGCGAATACCTGTCCCGAATGAGTCATATTAAGGAATATACCGAATATATAAATAGGAAGCAGCGGCAGGATCACTGCACTGATCATACGGACAATGATATTCTGAAAATCACGTGCTGCATTTTTCAGTGTATCGTTTTTTAATTGGGCAAGTCCCAGCCCTAAAGTGAATGCTAGTACCAGTGCCGTCATTACATTCATGAGCGGTGGAATGGCAACTGAAAAAAATGGCAATATACCTTGTGCTTCGCTGACCTCTTCCAGCGGGGCACCGGGTTCTATCAGGTGAGGAAATATCGTTACTCCTGTAAAATAAGAGAGGAAACCGGAAAACAGGGTTGCCCCATAGGCTATCAGTGCGGTAATCAACAGCAGCTTCCCGGCGCCTTTACCGATGTCGGCAATAGCTACGGTAACCAATCCCACAATAATCAGCGGTATGGAGAAATTCAGAAATTCGCTGAAGATGCCATTGAATGTAACGAACAGGCGTACCAATTCTCCGGGAAGAAAATTTCCAAAAAGAATGCCTAATGCGATGGCTATAATGATACGCGGCAGTAACCCGATATGTATTTTTTTCATAAGACTGAATTTAAGTTTCTCCATTGAAATAGAGTTATGTTTGCAAAAGTAACATTTTTATTCGAAATTCATACGAACAAATGTCCTTGACATATTGTTTCCATTTCAATGAAACAATAACAAAAAAATGCAAGTTATGACAGAAAAAGGACAAAAGACAAACATCGGTTTAATCGGACTTGCCGTGATGGGGGAGAATTTAGCTTTGAATATGGCGGACAAGGGATGGCGTGTGTCCGTGTTTAACCGTACTGTTCCGGGAGTGGAAGAAGGTGTGGTAGAACGCTTTATCAATGGTCGTGCCAAAGGGAAAAGTATTGAAGGATACACTGAAATTCCTGACTTTGTAGAGTCCATTTCCACCCCGCGTAAAATCATGATGATGGTGCGTGCCGGCAGTGCCGTAGATGAACTGATGGAACAACTCTTTCCGCATCTTTCTCCGGGAGATATCTTGATAGATGGAGGCAACTCAAACTATGAAGATACCAATCGTCGTGTGACATTGGCCGAATCGAAAGGTTTTCGTTTTGTCGGTGCCGGTGTTTCGGGCGGTGAAGAAGGAGCGTTGAACGGTGCTTCTATTATGCCGGGCGGTTCCGTTACTGCCTGGGATGAAGTAAAGCCTATCCTGCAAAGTATTGCTGCACGTGCTGCCGATGATACTCCTTGCTGTGAGTGGATTGGTCCGGCCGGTTCGGGACACTTCGTTAAAATGATACATAATGGTATCGAATATGGTGATATGCAGTTGATTGCCGAAGCCTACTGGGTGATGAAGAATCTTCTGCAACTGAATAATGAAGAAATGGCTTCCGTCTTTGCCCACTGGAATGAGGGTAAGTTGCGTAGCTATCTGATAGAAATCACAGCCAATATCCTTCGTCATAAGGATAAGGCGGGCGGTTACCTGATTGACAAGATACTGGACACTGCCGGACAGAAAGGTACCGGTAAATGGTCCGTTATCAATGCAATGGAATTGGGTATGCCCCTGGGACTGATTGCAACGGCTGTTTTTGAGCGTAGTCTTTCAGCACAGAAGAATCTGCGTGAGGCAGCTTCCAAACAATTCATCTGCCAGCGCTCACAAGTGGTTTATAACAAATCGGAACTGGTGAATGATATTTATTCCGCTTTGTATGCTTCTAAACTGGTATCTTATGCACAAGGGTTTGCCGTGTTGCAAAAGGCGTCCGAATCTTTCGGTTGGGATCTCGATCTGGCATCCATTGCCCGTATGTGGCGCGGAGGTTGTATTATCCGCAGTATATTCCTGAATGATATAGCTGCTGCTTTTGAAGCACAGCAGAAGCCGAAACATTTGCTGCTCGCTCCTTATTTCCGGGAAGAAATCAAAGAGTTGCTTTCCGGTTGGAAGCATCTCGTAGCCCATGCGATGAAAGAAGAACTGCCGGTTCCGGCTTTCTCTTCCGCATTGAATTATTTCTATTCGCTGGTATCTGCGAAGCTCCCTGCTAACATGATTCAGGCTCAGCGTGACTATTTCGGTGCACATACCTTTGAGCGTACCGATGAACTCCGCGGACAGTTCTTCCATGAAAACTGGACCGGACATGGCGGAGATACAAAATCAGGTACTTATAATGTGTAAGTAGTGATTAAGGGTTAGTGATAAGTGATTAGTGGGCTGCGCTGTCGCACCGCATGGTACTTATCACTAACCGTTTATCACTAACCGCTAATCACTAATCACTAATCGCTAACCATTAACCGCTAAATTAAATGAGTAAATTTGTAATGATCATATTCGGTGCTTCGGGCGATTTGACGAAACGCAAACTGATGCCGGCACTCTACTCTCTCTATAAGGATAATCGTTTACCCGAAGGATTTGCCATTCTCGGTATCGGCCGTACCGACTACGCAGATGAAACTTATCGCGACTACATCCTGAACGAGCTGGAACATTTTGTCACACCGGCCGAAGTGGGAATGAAAGAGTTCTGCACTCATTTGCACTACCTTAGTATGGACCCTGCCATAGAAGAAGGTTACGGAACCCTGGACAGCCGTTTGCAGGAAATCACCGGTGAAAAGAAACCGGACAATTTACTGTTCTATCTCGCTACGCCGCCCTCACTTTATGGCGTCATCCCTCTACATCTGAAAACAGCCGGATTGAATCGTAAACATACCCGCATCATTGTCGAAAAGCCTTTCGGCTACGACCTGAAGTCGGCACAAGAACTAAACCATATATATGCTTCCGTTTTTGAGGAGTCTCAGATCTATCGCATCGATCACTTCCTCGGCAAGGAGACGGCACAAAATATCCTTGCTTTCCGTTTTGCCAATGGCATCTTCGAGCCGTTGTGGAATCGTAATTACATTGATTATGTAGAAGTTACTGCTGTCGAAAACCTCGGTATTGAACAGCGTGGCGGCTTCTATGACGGTACAGGTGCTTTGCGCGACATGGTGCAAAACCACCTTATCCAACTGGTGGCCCTCACTGCCATGGAGCCTCCCGCCGTTTTCACTGCTGATAATTTCCGTAACGAAGTGGTAAAAGTCTACGAGTCACTGAAACCTCTGACTGATGAAGATCTGAATGAACATATAGTCCGCGGACAATATACCGCTTCCGGTTCTAAAAAGGGCTACCGTGAAGAGAGGAATGTTCCCGCAGATTCGCGCACTGAAACTTACATCGCCATGAAGATTGGTATCGATAACTGGCGTTGGAGCGGTGTACCTTTCTATATCCGCACAGGAAAGCAGATGCCTACCAAGGTGACGGAAATTGTAGTGCACTTCCGTGAAACGCCCCATCAGATGTTTCATTGCCATGGCGGACACTGTCCGCGGGCTAACAAACTAATCCTCCGTCTGCAACCCAACGAAGGCATTGTGCTGAAGTTCGGCATGAAAGTTCCCGGACCGGGATTCGATGTGAAGCAAGTGATGATGGACTTCAGTTACGACCAACTGGGCGGACACGCTACGGGCGATGCTTATGCCCGTCTGATTGAAGACTGCATTCAGGGTGATCCTACACTCTTTACCCGTAGTGATGCTGTCGAGGCCTCCTGGCGTTTCTTTGATCCCGTGCTGCGCTATTGGAATGAATATCCCGATGCGCCTCTTTACGGGTATCCTGTCGGAACTTGGGGACCTTTGGAAAGTGAAGCTATGATGCACGAACATGGTGCCGACTGGACCAATCCGTGTAAGAACCTAACGAACACTGATCAATATTGTGAGTTATGAAAACTTATATCTATAGTACAGCAGCAGAAACGGCACGCGCTCTCATCAGGCACCTCATTGGTTTGATGAAGGAAGAGCCGCAGAAGATTTTTCACATAGCATTTAGTGGAGGCGGCACGCCCTCTCTCATGTTTGATTTGTGGGCGGAAGAGTTTAAGGACACCACTCCGTGGAGTCGCATGCGTATCTATTGGGTAGACGAACGTTGTGTACCTGCCGAAGATTCGGAGAGTAATTATGGTAATATGCGCCGGCTGCTGCTGGATGAAGTGGGGATGTCCGAGGAATATATTTTCCCTATCGATGGCAGCAATGATCCCGATGATGAAGCAAATAGCTATTCCCGCGTAGTGCGTTGTAATGTGCCCCTTTGGCATGGCTTTCCGGCTCTTGATATTGTTCTGCTAGGGGCGGGAGAAGACGGGCATACTTCATCCATATTCCCTGGCCAGGAGTATTTACTTTCTTCTTTCCATCCTTATGAGGTAAGCGTAAATCCCTATAATGGTCAGAAGCGTATAGCTATGACCGGTTGTTTGATTTTTAATGCCAAGCAACTGATTTTCTTTGTGACGGGCAGAAACAAGTCCAATGTCGTGCGCGATATTTTGGATTCGGGTGATACCGGTCCGGCGGCTTATGTGGCACACCATGCCTGGAATGTGGAAGTGTTTATGGATGAGCTGGCGAAACCCCAGCCCATCCATGGTAGTGATTTATAAAAGAGTGATTTATCAATTGGACGTTCCGCTTTCCAGGATGCTGACGATGGAAAACAGCGTGAAACAGATGCCGCCTAATCCCGCCAATACGCGTGCGGGAACAAAGTAGGCATCATTCAGCGTTGTCATTTCAAACAGAAAAGCAGAGAGGAAAAGGCAGGTAAGCGCGGTGAGTACCGGAATGAGCGGAATTCGGTTCGCCAGCTTAAAGACGTTCCGCCAAATAACAGCCAGCAGAATTACTTTGCTGGATATACTGTAACAAACTAAACCCAGACCTATCATAATGTATCCGGTGGAAGACTTGCCTGGGTCGGCATTCGTCAACACCCAAAGTCCCCATAGGATACTCAGTGTACCCATCACCAATACAAGGGCGGGCCACCATTTCCGTTCGGCACCACTATAAGAGTTGCGTATCTGCCGGACAATGGTAGCAACCAGTGCAACCAGGCTCGTACAGATGCATGCCAGTCCCGCCATTACGTGTCCGGCCACATAGTAAGCGGTGTGGATATCACTTTGTCCCAATAACCAGAATGCCCAAACCCATGTGATGACGGCGAACACAACAGCCAGAATGATGAGTATGTCCGCCTGTGCCGAAGAGAATGACTTGGCAGGTACGGCATGGTCAGTCTTCTTGGAATTTTGCGTGATGAAGGTGAAGCGGGTGGAAGAGGTGGCGGTAGTGGCTACACATGCAGCAATGAAAGCTACTCCGCAGATTACATGCCCTGCAACGAAATGGGCGACCGTACTGCCATCATTAATATACGTCATTCCACCGATGAAACACACCGCGGCAGCCAGATAGCCGATGATGGGCAGAGCATATTTTGCCGCTGTACTATACGTGTGGATAATCTGCCGGATGATGGTGCCTGCCGTAGCAAACAGTGCAATACATATCATTCCTAAAGAGAAGACCACAGGTCCCGCAACGAATCGGTTCGTGTCCGTCCCCATGTCGAGTACAAAGGCTCCGTAGCCGAAACAAAAAAGAGCCATCAGCAATGGGATAGCCCTGAAAAGGATACTAATACCGTAATTCATAACTGTTATCGTTTTTAAGTTTCCCCTTCCAACAGTATTTTTTGCAGTTTGTTTTCGGTTTTAATATTTATTTCCGTATAATATTCTTCTGTGTTTTCCAAGAACTTTGCAAGATATTTATTTGTTTCTATTTATACTTACTAACAACTTAACATCAAATGATTATGTGTAAGACCAATATGTTTTTAATTGCAGCACTTCTGGTTATCCTATCGATAATACCTCACAACCGTGCTAATGCATGTACCCGTGTAGTCTACCAGGGTGATAATAAGATGATAATAACAGGCCGTACTATGGATTGGAAAGAAGATCCCCATAGTAATCTTTGGATTTTTCCGCGGGGGATGGAGCGTAACGGAGAAGTAGGGAAAGACCCGATGCGTTGGAAATCCAAATACGGCAGTGTGATCACTTCGGCTTATGATATAAGCAGCACTGACGGTATGAACGAAAAAGGACTAGTAGCCAACCTGTTGTGGCTTGCAGAATCCTCCTATCCTCAATGGAATGGTGGAAAACCCTCTTTATCCATAGCTGCTTGGGTGCAATATATGCTTGATAATTTTGCAACGGTGGATGAGGCTGTTGCCGAAGTAGAAAAGAATGCATTTGATGTAGTGTCGGACATGATGCCCGACGGTACGCGTATGGCTACCCTTCATCTTTCCATTTCGGACGCTACAGGTGATAACGCTATTTTTGAGTATATAGACGGAAAGTTGAATATTCATCATAACAGAGCATATCAGGTAATGACAAACTCACCTGTGTTTGATCAGCAGCTGGCGCTTGATGATTACTGGAAGAATATCGGAGGAACCACTTTCTTGCCGGGGACCAATCGTGCTGCCGACCGTTTTGTGAGAGCTTCCTTCTATATTAATGCCATTCCTAAAACAGAAGATACCCGTACAGCTTTGGCCAGTGTATTCAGTGTGATACGCAATACTTCTGTTCCGTTCGGTATCAGTACTCCTGATCAGCCGAATATTTCTTCAACCCGATGGAGAACGGTTTCCGATCAGAAAAATAAAGTCTATTACTTTGAGTCTACTTTATATCCCAATGTATTTTGGGTCGACTTTAAGGATGTGGATTTTTCAGAGGAAGCACCTGTCAGGAAGTTGAATCTTCTTTCCGGTAAAACATATGCGGGAAATACTGCCAAGGAGTTTGTTGCTACGAAACCTTTCCTGTTCTTGGGAATTAAATAATATAGACTTTGGTTAAAAAAAATAAATGCACCCTGACTACGCTTAGAAAGGGTGCATTTCTGCAAAACAAACAAACAGTTTTAACCTTTCATGATCAAAACTGAAATACTATATAACTATAATTATATTTTAGGTCTTTTATTCAATGCCCTTATGTCTGCAAAGAAAGCTAATTTTGAAAGAAATATCCCTATTCCTTTTTTACTTGTTATAAATAAAAGTCCTCGTTCGTATAAATTAAAATCTAAATTATTTGAATATTAGGAATTTATATGCTTGATGGTTTTTTAGTGAACAGTAAATAAAAAAAGCACTTCCTGTCGTTCGCTCACGGAGGAAGTGCTTCACACAAAAACTAAACTAGACTTAACTAAACTATTCTATTGGGGGAAGTTTCACAACTTCCTTTATCTGTTCGATGCAAAGGTAAAAAAACATTTTTTAATATGCAATAGGAAATTATGTTTTGTCGACAGATTCAGATATTTTATCGACAAATGAATGTTATTTCCTAGCTCCTTTTATCTAGGAAAGTTTGAAATACCTGTTTATAACTATCGCTGACAGGGATATACGTTTTATCAAACACTATTCGTCCCCGATCAATAACTCTTATTTTTTCTTTCTGTACAATATAAGATCTGTGAACCCGCATGAAACGGGATGTTGGTAATAATTCCTCCATCGATTTCATACTCATAAGCGATAAAATAGGTCGTACTGTATCTTCTGTATAAATTTTAACATAATCCTTCAAACCTTCTACATAAAGTATCTTTTTAAGTTCTATTTGTACCAGCTTATAATCACTTTTTACAAATATACTTTCTATTTCTTCTTTAGGCTGTTGCAGGAGTTCAAACCATTGTACGGCTTTATTAGCTGCCTGTAAAAAATCTACATAAGAAATTGGCTTTAGTAGATAATCCAAAGCATTCACTTTATAACCATCAATGGCGTATTGCTCAAAAGCGGTGCTAAAAACAATGCGGGTATGTGCATCCACCATTTTAGAGAATTCCAGCCCGTTAAGTTCAGGCATCTGTATGTCAAGGAAAAGCAAATCCACTTGCTTATCCGGCAGTTCCTTCATAGCCTGTACGGCACTGGAATACTTTCCTTTCAGTGTCAGGAACGGAGTTTTGTTGACGTAGCTTTCCAGTAAATCTAAAGCTAAAGGTTCGTCATCTACTATGGCACAAGTCAAATTCATAATATGGATTTTAAGTATTAGGGTATTAGGTTTTAAGTATTAGATATTAGGTTTTAAGTATCTGTTTATAACCACAGCACTTAATACCTAATACTTAAAACCGATTTATATTCCTTTCCATCGTCGCTTACTCCCTGGTTCCATTCATACTGGCCGGGATAGGTTAATTCCAGGCGTTTCCGCACTTGCTCCAGTCCTATGCCACTTCCACTTTTGTCCGCCTGGCTTTTGGGATGATAGCTATTGGTTATTTCGCAGCATACCTGACCGGCTTTTTCACAGAAATGGATGTGGATAAAACTGGGCTCAGTGGGAGAGATGCCATGCTTGAAGGCATTCTCTATGAGGGAGATGAAAATGAGCGGGGCTATTTCCGTGCGACTATCGGCACGAACATCTATTTGCGTCTCTACGGTTACGTTTGCGGAGAGGCGGATGCGCATCAGTTCAATGTAGTTGCGGATGAAATCCATCTCTTTGCCAAGGGAGACAAAATTCTGTTGATTGTCGTAGAGGACGTGGCGCAGCAGGCGGCTTAGTTCCTGAACGGCGGCTTGTGCTTTATCACTGTCGAAGGCGATAAGGGCATAGATGTTATTCAGGGTATTGAGCAGGAAGTGCGGGTTCAGTTGGTTACGTAAGTTTTTCAGTTCCGCTTCCGTGCGGCTCTTCTCGGCTTCCCGGCGGGCGGCTTCTACTTTTACCCAACGGCCGCTCATACGGATGGCGGCGGCTAGTCCTACGGTGAGAACCATTGAGAAAACATCGCGTAGGATGAAGATCCAGCTAGGAGGTCCGGGACGTTTGTGAGCTTCAGGTTTCACATACGTATGGAAGATGAAATCTTGCCAGAAGTGTACGCCGACAGCTGTACAAAGTATAAGCAGAAGATTCAGTAATACATACTGCTTGATGCGTCCCTCAAATAAGAAACGGGGGATGAAGAAACAGTAGTTTATGTAGAACACGATCAGGAATGATACCGGAACCGCACTGCCATGACGTAAATAGTCTACCCAGCTTACCGTAAATCCGTTACGATTCATCAGTAGAAACGGGAAAGCGAAAACGATTCCCCATCCGATGATATGGATGAGAACTTCTACAATCCGGCGGGTTTGGGAGTCTTGCATAATCATGTTACAAAAATAATTAATTTTAGTGATTAACGTTTAGTGATTAGTGATTAATTGCTATGCAGCGTAGTGGAATTCCCAACTAACCACTAATCACTAACCGCTAATCCCTTTTATTCGTATCTTATTGCCTCTATCGGGTCCAGATCCGCTGCCTTCTTAGCCGGATACCAGCCGAAGAATACACCGGTGACCGTACAAACGGCAAAGGAGAGGAATACACTCCATGCCTGAATGTAGATGGGCCAATGGGCTACGTTCTTTACGATGAATGAGGCTCCGCAGCCAATGACGACTCCGATGATACCACCTGTGATACTGATAAGGATGGCTTCAATCAGGAATTGTGAGAGAATATCCACCCCACGGGCGCCGACAGACATACGCAGGCCGATTTCACGGGTACGCTCCGTCACGCTGACGTACATGATGTTCATGATACCGATACCACCTACTACCAGGGAGATGCCGGCGATACATGCCAGGAGTGTTGTCATCAGGTCTGTAGTGGAGTTCAGCATGGTGCTGAGTTCCTGCTGGCTGCGAATGGTGAAGTCGTCGTCATCACTCTCTTTCAGTTTATGGTTGCGGCGCAGGATGGTGGTGATTTCATCCGTTGCATAATCCGTCATATCCTCGGAGAGGGCAGAGGCGAAGACTCCTTGCAGGTAGGTAACGGCAAGCATACGCTTCATTACTGTGGTGTAAGGTGCCAGTACGATCTCGTCCTGGTCCATACCCATGGAGTTGTAGCCTTTGGCTTTAAGTACGCCCACTACACGCAGGGGCACCTGATTGAAACGAATGATGTGTCCGATAGGGTCCTGTCCGTTCGGGAAAAGGTTGTCCACAATGGTTTTACCTATGATGCAGACTTTGGCAGCACTCTGAATGTCTGCTTCGGTAAACATCTCGCCACTCTCTATGCTTAACTGGCGGATTTCGAGATATTCGGTGCCTACACCGTTTACAGAGGCAGGATAGTTATTGTTTCCTGCAATGAGCTGTCCACTGGACGATACATTGGGGCTGATGGCTGCCAAGAAGTTGGTTTCATCCCGCAGGGCTTCGTAATCCGTCAGTTTTAGTGTCTGCATGGATGAGGCATCTTGGCGGACACCGCCACGCATATCACCCCCCGGATGAATCATAATCATATTCGAACCCATTTCCGCGATCTGTGCCTGAATACTTTTCTTTGAGCCTTGCCCGATGGCGAGCATAGTGATGACGGACGCCACACCGATGATGATACCCAGCATGGTGAGGAAGGCGCGAAGCTTGTTGTTGGCAAGGGCGCGGAGGGCTATTTTGAAAAGGTTTGTTCCGTTCATTGTTTTTTGAGTTACGGGCTACAAGCTACAAGTTACGAGTGCTTTGTAGCATGATAACGCAGCTACTTGTAACTCGTAGCTGGTAGCTTGTAGCGGATTTATTAGTCTTCATCACTCTTTGGCAGCGCTGCCAGAGCTTCTGCCGCTGAGAGGATTTTCGGGTTCACCGTATCTTCCGTCACGTGCCCGTCGCGCAGACGGATATTCCGGCTACTGTATTGAGCTATTTCGGGGTTGTGGGTGACAAATATAATCGTACGTCCTTCGGCATGCAGTTTCTGGAAGAGAACCAATATATCAAAAGAAGTACGTGTGTCCAGATTACCTGTTGCTTCATCGGCAAGGATTACCGCAGGGTTGTTCACCAGGGCACGGGCAATGGCTACACGCTGCATCTGTCCACCAGACATCTGGTTCGACTTATGTTCCAGACGGTCGCCGAGCCCCACTGCTTGCAGGGCTTCAATGGCGCGTTGCCTGCGTTCGGCTGCTGAGACGGAGGCGTTGTACATCAGGGGTAATTCCACATTCTCTACGGCAGTGGTCTTTGCCAACAGATTGTAGCTCTGGAAGACAAAGCCGATCTTCCGGTTACGCAGGATGGCTCGTTGCGGTTTGCTCATGGTGCGCACGGATATGCCATCTAGCAGATATTCGCCGCTGGTGGGAGTATCTAGGCAACCCAGGGTGTTCAACAGCGTTGACTTACCGGAGCCGGACGTACCCATGATGGTCACGAACTCCCCTTCGGTGATGGAGAAGGAGACGCCGCGCAGGGCATGGACCGTTTCATCGCCCACCTGAAAGTCGCGCCGGATATTTTGTAATTCTATAACTGTTTTGCTCATTGTTTCGGAATTGTTTCGTTGAATAAATGAAAAATTACTTGCACGCCGAAAGGAAACCTTGCTCCAGCGCTACGCTGGTTATTTACTATTCTTTTTCTTATTGTTTCCCGGAGGGCCAGGCATGAAAGGACTTCTTTCGCCATCTCCCTGTCCTTCGGCTATAGTGGTTTCGGCACCTGTGCTAATCACCGCATCGGATACTATTTGTGTACCTTCGTTGATACCGCCTGTAATTTCGGTGACAATTCCATTAGAGATACCTATGCTGACCGGATGTGCAGTGAATGTGTCACCTTCACGAGTCCAGACTTTATGCTCACCTTCGCAATCTTTAACCACTGCATTCGGTCCTACCAGTGGAACAGCAGGCGTAAAGCGCAGTGCTTTTGCCGGAACGCTCAGTACTCCTTGTTTATCCAGAGTGTAGATAGTGATGTTTGCCGTCAGCCTCGGTTTCAGTTTCAAGTCCGGATTGTGGGCGGAGATGACTACTTCATACGTAACTACCGTAGTGGTGGTAGTGGTGCTGCTTGAACTGCTTGTGGCTCCCAGACGAATCTGTGTCACTTTTCCTTCGAACACATCATTCGGATAAGCGTCTACCGTGAAACTAACACGCTGTCCTTCTTCCACATCGCCTATATCAGCTTCATCCACGTCAGCTACTACTTGCATCTGTGTCAGGTCGGCAGCGATGGTGAAGAGGGTCGGGGTTTCAAACCCCGAAGCTACTGTCTGTCCTTCTTCCACGTCGCGGCTGATGACAACGCCGTCGATAGGAGAGGTGATGGTTGCATAGGACAGATTACGTTCTGCTTTGGCCAGAGAGGCTTTACTGCTGTCGAAGGCGCTCTTTGCTTTTTGGTAGTTATAAAGACTTTGTTCGTAATCCGTATCACTGATGAGTTGTTTCTCATGCAATCCTTTGTTACGTTCGTAATTCTTCTGTTGATATTCATATTCGGCTTTGGCACCGTCGTAAGTAGCCTTTTGCGATGCTAATTCGCTTTGCAGGGTTACTTTGTCCATTTCGGCAATGAGCTGCCCCTTGGTTACTACTGAGTTATAGTCTGCGTACAATCTATCGATGATACCGCTGACCTGTGTACCTACTTCCACTTCGGTCACCGGTTCGATAGTGCCTGTGGCCGTCACGGAATTGGAGATGTTGGCGCGGTCTACGGTGGCTGTCTCATATACCACTTTCCGCTTTTTGGCTTGTCCACCAAATGCCCAAATAGCTATGCCGGCTACAATAATGACTCCGACCGCTAAGCTGATAATTTTCTTTTTACTCATACCTTATATTTCTTATCTCGTTGAATGATATATTATATATCTGAATTATGCTGACATACAGGTTTGTTTACGTCATGCGGTTACAACTGTATACCTTCGCCTTGGTAGAAGCGGAGCAACTGTGCATTCAGTATTGCCATGTACTTGGCTTGCAGTGTTTCCTGCTGTGCGTTGAGCAGATTATTCTTCTCAGTCAGCAGTTCCACGGTATTCTTCATGCCCAAGTTGAATTGTTCCTGAATCAGATCGTAACTGGTTTGCGTGCTGCGCAATTTCTCGGCAGCGGCAACATATTGCTGCTGTGCACTGTTGGCATCCAGCCAGAGGCTTTCTATGGTCTTGTATAAAGTCTTCTGCTGATCCTGCAAGTCCAGTTCACTGGTCTGCTTTTGCAGACGGGCCTTTTGCACGGCACTCTTGGTCTGACGATTGGTGAAGATGGGGATACTTACGGTCAGTCCCAGTGAGTTGTTCCAATTATTCTTTACCTGTTCGGAGAAGGAAAAGTCGTTGCCGTTGGCATTCGTTGTACCGATACCTGCGCTGAGGCTTAATGTCGGAATATATCCCGCTTTAGCGATGCTGATGTCAAGTTCGGATGCCTTAACGTTCAGTTTGCCCGACTCTATCTCCGGGCGGAAAGTGAGGGCGGCTTGATACACATCCGTCTTGGTGGGTAGGGGTATCAATACATTCTCATCTCCCAGTGAGGGCAGATAGAGGTTCATTTCCTTTTCACCATCCAGTTCAAGTAGTTGTTTCAGTTGTAGTTTGTAGTCCTGAAGGGTGGCTTGTGCCGTCACTAACTGATATTTATCTGTGCTGACCTGTGCGTCCAGTTGCGCAAGGTCACTCTTGGCGATACTTCCGGCTTCCAACAATTGCTGTCCGCGGTCACGTTCGGCCTGGCTGACGGCAAGTGTATTTTCGTTCACTTTCACAGCTTCGGCAGCATAGAGTATCTGCACATATATCTGTGCGATGCTTTCCTCGATGGAATTTTCACTCTCGGCAACGTTGAGCTCGGCGATGCGATTGTTCAGTTGCTGTTGCTTGATGGTGTTCAGACGTTTGCTACCGTTGTAAAGGGTCCAGTTGGCATCAATGCCATAACTGCCGTTGTACGAGGTTTTACTACTACTGCTGGTGATATTGTCGCCACTGATGATGGTACTGCTTTCACTGTTCGGGCGGTTCACAATGCGCTGGCTGATACTTGCCGAGAGGCTGGGAAAAAGAGCAGCCTTGGCCGTTTTTACATCTACTTCTGCGCTTTCCGCACTGATACGGTTACGCTTCAGGGTGATGTTGTGTTGCAAGGCATAGTCGATGCAAGTCTGCAAATCCCACTGAGCGGGAAGTGCAGTGTCAGCTTCGGGAGCGGCATCGGATGCCGTCAACTCTTGCGATGCAATGGGAGCGGCGTCCTGTGCCCGCAGTGTCGTGCTGCCGACACAGGCGCTTGCTACGCAGAGTGTTATCACTGTCAATCTTCTTACGTTTCTCATATCTTCGTTATGCTATATTGTTTAACGCTTGCGAAGATACAGTGTCGGAAAATGCCCCGCAAAAGAGATAGACAGTTCTGAATTTTTTGTCGTCGGAATGCTTTTTTGTGTCGATGACTAACTTTTTGCCCTTTTATTTGTTATTTAATATATAAAAGTTTTATATTTGTAATGATTATAAATTTTCTATTATGAAGAATACAGTCCTGAAAATCTGGCGTTTTTACGTCGATGGTTTCCGAGGTATGACACTTGGGAGAACCTTATGGTTCATTATTCTGGTGAAACTCTTCATCATGTTCTTCATATTGCGCCTTTTCTTCTTTCCCAATTATCTGAATACGCCGGCCGTAGGCGGAGATAAAGAAGAGTATGTGGGCAGGGAACTCATCCACCGTGCTATTGGTGATCCGCCTTGAGTAAAGCAATAACTCCTTTAACTTCTGAGTAAAGCAACTAACAATTAATAACTATAACTCGATTTCTTATGCTTGAACACATCGACACTTCTCTGATTGACTGGTCGAGGGCACAATTTGCACTGACCGCTATTTATCATTGGATTTTTGTGCCGCTCACGCTGGGGCTGGCAGTCATCATGGGTATCATGGAGACTATGTATTATCGTACGGGTGATGAGTTTTGGAAACGCACCGCCAAGTTTTGGATGAAACTATTCGGTATCAACTTTGCCATAGGCGTGGCGACGGGACTGATTCTGGAGTTTGAGTTCGGAACCAACTGGAGCAATTACAGCTGGTTTGTGGGCGATATCTTCGGGGCGCCGCTTGCTATCGAAGGCATTCTGGCCTTTTTTATGGAGGCTACTTTCATTGCGGTCATGTTCTTTGGCTGGGACAAGGTGAGCAAGAAGTTTCACCTGGCATCTACCTGGCTGACGGGACTTGGTGCTACGATTTCGGCCTGGTGGATACTTGTGGCAAATGCATGGATGCAAAATCCGGTGGGGATGGAGTTCAATCCGGATACTGTGAGAAATGAGATGGTGGACTTTTGGGCAGTGGCTTTGTCGCCTACGGCGGTGAATAAGTTTTTCCATACGGTGTTGTCCGGCTGGGTGCTGGGTGCCGTGTTTGTGGTAGGTGTGGCGTGCTGGTTTCTGCTGAAGAAGCGGAATAAGAAGTTCGCATTGTCCAGCATAAAGATAGCTGCCTGGGTAGGTTTGGTTTCGGCCCTGCTCTCTGCATGGACGGGAGACGGTTCGGGCTATCAGGTGGCACAGACGCAGCCGATGAAGCTGGCTGCCATGGAAGGATATTATGAGGGGCAGCAGGGGGCCGGATTGGTTGCCATCGGTATGTTGAATCCTGAAAAAAAAACTTATAATGACGGACAGGATCCTTTCCTGTTCAGAATAGAGATACCAAAGATGCTTTCATTGCTGGCGGAAAGGAAGTTGGATGGATTCGTGCCCGGTATCACGGACCTTATTGAGGGTGGTTATCAGTTGAAAGACGGAACGCAGGCACTTTCTGCCGAGGAGAAGATAGAACGCGGGAAAACAGCGATTGGTGCGTTGGCAGCTTATCGTGCCGCACAGGCTGCGGATAACGATGCCGAAGCTGTGGAAGCTGCCAAGGTGTTGAAGGAAAATGTAGCTTATTTTGGTTATGGATATATTAAGGATGTAAATGACCTGGTTCCTAATGTGCCACTGACATTTTATGCATTTCGTGTGATGGTGATGTTGGGCGGATACTTTATACTATTCTTTATAGTTGTATTGTTCCTGGCATACAAGCGGGATTTGTCAAAAATGAAATGGATGCACTGGGTAGCTCTGCTGACTATTCCATTGGGCTATCTGGCCGGACAAGCCGGATGGGTGGTTGCCGAATGTGGGCGTCAGCCATGGGCCATACAGGATATGCTGCCTGTAAATGCAGCTATCTCAAAGTTGGATGTCGGTTCCGTGCAGACAACATTCTTCATCTTCCTGGTATTGTTTACCGTCATGCTGATAGCCGAAATCGGTATCTTGCTGAAAGCGATAAAGAAAGGACCGGAAGGAGAAGATTTATAAGATTTATGATTTAAGATTTATGCCATGCGGAATTATGGCGTGGTATAAATCATACTCTATTCTCTATAAATCATAAATCATCCCCCATAAATTATAAATCATAAATTATAAATCGTAAATCTTATGACCTACGTTTTTCTACAACAATATTGGTGGTTCGTGGTATCATTGCTGGGAGCCCTTCTTGTATTCCTGCTGTTTGTGCAGGGTGGTAATTCGCTTATTTTCTGCCTGGGCAAGACGGAAGAGCACAGGAAAATGATGATTAACTCTACCGGGCGGAAGTGGGAGTTTACGTTCACTACGCTGGTAACGTTTGGTGGTGCGTTCTTTGCATCTTTCCCATTGTTTTATAGTACGAGTTTTGGTGGTGCGTACTGGCTTTGGATGATTATTCTGTTCAGCTTTGTGTTGCAGGCTGTCAGCTATGAGTTCCAGAGCAAGGCGGGAAATCTGCTGGGAAAGAATACATACCGTATATTCCTGGTGATTAATGGAGTAGTAGGTCCGGTGCTGCTGGGTGGTGCGGTGGCTACGTTTTTCACCGGTTCGGAGTTTTATATCGATAAGGGGAATATGACGAATACGGTGATGCCGGTTATCAGTCATTGGGCAAATGGTTGGCATGGTCTGGATGCGTTGACTAATCCATGGAATGTAGTGCTTGGGTTGGCAGTGTTCTTCCTGGCTCGTATTCTGGGAGCTCTTTACTTTATTAATAATATTGATGATAAGGATCTGGTGGCGCGTAGCCGGCGTTCGTTGATAGGTAATTCCGTGTTGTTCCTGGTGTTCTTCCTGTCGTTTGTTATCCGCACGCTGTTGGCAGATGGATATGCGGTGAATCCGGAGACGGGTGAAGTCTTTATGGAACCGTATAAGTATCTGACGAACTTTATCGAAATGCCGCTGGTATTGGTGCTGTTCCTGATAGGAGTGGTGTTGGTACTGTTCGGTATAGGAAAGAGTTTGTTGAAGACAAAGTTTGATAAAGGTATCTGGTTTACGGGCATAGGTACGGTGCTGGCGGTACTTGCATTGTTGTTGGTTGCAGGATATAATAATACGGCTTATTATCCTTCTACCAATGATTTGCAGAGTTCACTGACGTTGGCAAACAGTTGCTCCAGCCAGTTTACGCTGAGGGTAATGTTCTATGTTTCCTTCCTGGTTCCGTTTGTTCTTGCGTATATCTTCTATGCTTGGAGAAGTATTGATATACATAAGCTTAGTGAAAAGGAAATGAAAGATGGAGGACATGCATATTAGATAGTTACGAGCTACAAGCTACGAGTAGCTGCGCTGTTACGCTGAAAAACACTTGTAGCTTGTAGCTCGTAACTATTTCACCTGTTGCATCCCGATCAGCCTGTCATACCTTTCTCCAAAGGCCCGGTGGTAAACAAGGATCAGATATTCATTCTCTGTCTCATAGAAATTTCCCTCTGCCTGTGCAGTATTTCCTGCGATGGTACCGGGAGTCACATATAAGTATTGATAATTATACGCTCCCTGTTTCAGCAATTGCGTGCATTCATAAGCATGCGTTTCTGCATTATACTTCAACCGACTCTCTTCATTAAAATTATCATAAGTAAAAGCTCCTTGAAGATAGAAGTTCCCTTCAGTTAGCGGGTTCTCCCATAGCAGAGAGAAATGGACGAAGAAGTAATCTGCTTCCGTAGCATTATCTACTGCCTCGTCATATCGTATTACGAAGCGTCCGTTCTGATCCTGATCGTAACTGTAGTTTAGTAAGCGAGGCTCGTCCGGGCGGAGTGTGACATGATAGTAAGGAGCATGATAACGAATACTCTCCACACCTTGCGAGGCATAGCGGGTGCTCACCATTTCAAAACGCCGGTATTCGTTTCCCGCAGGAAATATCAAGGCCCGGTTATGTTCGTAACGTAGCTGATCGGGACCAATATAGGAAGGATGTAGATTCGTTACCCAGTTATCCGTACGATTATCCTGTAAAACGTGTACTTTGACTTCATTCTGCGGATTGCGGATAGGATATCCTTTATACTGAATGCTAAAACTCACCTGTTGGTGCGTCTTATTCCGGTCTATCTCAGTGTCACTGCTGACTTGTGCCGATACGTTCACCTCCTTTTGCAATACCCGGAAGCAGGTAGTGAAAGCCGGCTTATTCTTTCCCTCCGCATCGTCATAAACCGTCAGACGGTAGTTACCCGAAAGTTTCAGTTGTACCTGGTCGTTAGGAAGTGTCAGACGGTAATGCGTGTAGGGCAGGGTAGTATTGACGGAAATATCATGATCTTCTATCGGATTGTCATTGAAACCATCCAGGTATTCTGTTTCGGAAAGATCCGAAGGGGTCCAGTCCGCATTGCAGTGCGTGAGGATGTACTGGTAGCGGTGGTAATCGTGAGTCAGGTGGTCGAAAGATATTTCTACAGTTTCATTCTCTCCCAGCCGGATGACGGCAGGCGACATATAATCATTGTTGGCAATGACCTGCACCGTATGTATATGCTGATTATAAACCTCCGTACGCTGGGCATGCACCCTGCAACAGATGATACAAATCAAGAATAGCGACAAGACTTTTTTCATTCCTTACCATATTAAGCATACAAATATACACAGATTATTTCTTTTTCCTCTTCTCAGTCTTCTGCTTCTTGACTTCTTTCTTTTCTACCGGAGGGAATTTGGGAACCAATTTCATCAATCTCAGGATTTGCGACTGTCTCCGCAGAATGTAAGCTGACGGATGCGCCGAATCAAAACGTATCGGATTGGGGAGTGTTGCCGCTATCAATGCACATTGTCCCGCAGTCAGTTTGGCGGCAGTGGTATGGAACTTATATTTGGCGGTAGCTTCTGCTCCATAAATACCTTGTCCCATTTCGATGGAGTTGAGATAGACTTCCATAATCCGTTCTTTCGACCAGCATAGCTCTATCAACCAGGTGAAATAAACTTCGAATCCCTTTCGTACCCATGAGGATTGCGGCCAAAGGAATACATTCTTTGCGGTCTGTTGGCTAATAGTACTGGCACCCCGTTTCCGTTTGCGGGTTTCATTCTCTTTCATGGCTTTTTTTATCTCTTCGAAATCGAAGCCGTTGTGGGTGGCAAAGCGATTATCTTCCGAAGCGATAACTGCCATCGGCAAGTGAGGGGAGATCTTATCGAAAGAAACCCAAGTATGATGCCATACCGGCTTTTCGCCTTTGAAGAGTTGCTGGGTACTGCGGATTACCATGAGGGGAGTGGTGTAAACAGGGATAAAGCGATACACCATCACTGCCAGAATAGTGGAAATAAAGAAAAAGAGTATCAGGTTGCGGACTATCCGCAAGACTTTCTTTATACTCATTGTCGTGGTTTTTAATGTTAAAAAGCTACGAGTACAAGTTGCAGGCTACAAGTGCCTTTCGGACTGATAGCGCAATAACTTGTAGCTCGTAGCCTTTTGTAGCTCGTAACTTACTTGCCTGCTTCTGCATTCTTAATCATCTGCTCGCTGGCGTACATATAAATATCTACGCGGCGATTCTGGCTGGCTGACATGCTGTCGTCATACTGATTGTAGCCTACGCCTTCCACCTTCTTGAACTGTGAAGGAGACACACCGCAATCTTGCAGATAATTCTCTACGGTATATGCACGGTCTTTTGAAACCTTCATGTTAGCTTCATACGTACCTACTTTATCCGTATGGCCTACGATTGCAATATCTGTTGTAGGATCTTCTTTCAATATCTGGGCCAGTTCACGCAGAGAAGACTTGGAAGTATTGCTCAATGTAGATGAATTGAAGCCAAACAGGATACCTGATTCAAAAGTCACCTTTACAGCGGCAAGACCATTGGTATCTGTTACTTTCTCTACCTGTGCACCTTCAATCTTGGCAGCTTCGGCAGCCTTCTTATCCATCTTATGACCGATGGCAACACCTGCACCCGTACCTACTGCTGCACCTACTGCTGCACCAATAGCCGCACCTTTGCCTTTACCGATCAATCCACCGATAATGGCACCGGCAGCAGCGCCCGATCCACCACCTATTACACCACCTTTGGCAGTGTTGTTCATTGTGCTGCAACTTCCTAATAATATAGCACCGCTCAACAGCAGCACACTAATCTTAACCTTTTTCATACTTTATTCTTTTAAAATGTTACTATGTTTATAATGCAAAGTTAGTTATATAACAATTCTAATAGTTATTATGTTTAGGCCTTTTGTTCTGCATTTTTAGAGTATTTTTCTCTTTATCAATATAAACCACGAGGTAAGGATAATTCCTTTGGCTATAGTTGTTGCACTTACAGCCCACCATATGGCGTCTACGCCCATTCCCATGTATACCAGGAATAGTGCTACGGGAATACGCATATAGTTGCATGATATACTGATGATGGCAGGAGGAATCGTTCTTCCTAATCCGTAGAAGACCCCTTGCATGGTGATTTCCAGCATCATGAAGAGTTGTGAATAACCGTCTATGCGCAGGAAGTCACCACCTACACGAAATGCTTCCGGTTCAGGTACGAAGATAGAGAATACCTCGCTTCCGAAAAAGATAAACAGCAGAGAACACAGTGTACCGAATATGGACGTCATCCATAAAGTGGTGTACCAGGCTTTTTTTACCCTCGACTTCTCTCCGGCGGCATAGTTCTGTGCAATGAAAGTGCTTAGTCCGGTAGAGAATCCTTGTGAAGTATTCCAGGTGATGGCTTCTATTTGTCCTCCGGTGGTAAAGGCCATAAGACCAATGTGTCCACCTTGTTCCGAAGCTGTACGTGAAAGGAACATGTTGACAAAAGCGAACAAAGTATTCAGTGTGGCAACCGGAAGTCCCAACTTGAATATACGCCGGGTGTACTTCTTCTTGAGACGTGTCAGGAAGGGAAATCCACCCAACAGATCATCCCTATAGCGTAGCTTATAGATGAATATACCGAATACCGTAGCCTCGGCCAACCATGTGGCAAGTGCTGCACCTACCGTTCCCCAGCCGAAACCGAAGATGAAAAGCGGATCGAGTATGATATTTAGAATCAATCCTGTGCCGCTGATATAGAAGGGTGTTTTGCTTCGCCCTGCTGCATTGTATATTCCGGTGAAGGCGGCGGATAGAAACACGAAAGGCAGTCCTGTTGAGACAATCCGTAAGTAAGTCACGGCATTTTCCGTGATATGCTCTTTCAGTTCAAATATGCGCAGGATGGGATTGGCAAACAAGAATAGCAAAGCAGCCCAGCAGATGGAGATGAGCAGGGCAATACTGATATTGTGCGAAGCAAACTGTCGGGCATCCTGTTCATTACGTGCCCCTATGGATTGCCCTACACTGACTTCCGAACCTACTTTGTTTAACAAGGCTATGGAACCGGACATCCACGTCAATATTCCTACTGCACCAACAGCGGCAGCAGCTTCACTACCTATACGACCTACCCATGCCATATCCGTCAGGCTGTATGCCATCTGGATGAAGGAGGTAGCCATAATAGGTATCGCCAGATTGAATAGTTGACGGTTTATAGGACCTTTAGTCAGATTCTTTGTTCCTTGCATTCTTTACAGTCTCTAAATTTCGGGCCGCAAATTTACGGATTATTTGTTAATAATCACGCTGCCGGTTGCTTTTCTGTCTATAGAGTTGAATGGGGCTTTTTTATAGGCTACTGTAGGCACATCCAAACTTCGGCTGATTGTAGTGTTTCCGTTAATCAGGTCGATGGCGGCTTTGAACAAACGTTCGTTAGGATCTCCTAAAGGAAACATTTCAACGGGTAACACGGTCTGGGAGTCTATGTAAGTGAATGCCTCGTCGAGTTCTACGTCCGGCTTTATTCCATCTGCATAGTCAGTGAAGTTTGCAGAGTTATATATCTGACATACAATAGGGTGCATTTCCCATCTTTTATCATCACTTGTATATTCCAGTGAACCGACATTTTTTCCTACGGTGGTCTCACCAATCACTACTACATTCATGAAAGGCTCTAAAGAATTGATTACCATCTCCGAGGCAGACGCACTAGAACTGCTCACCAATACGTACAAGGTTTTCAGATCCAGATTTTTTCCTGTTGGTTCCAAAACCTCCTTGCTGGTATAGAAATCTCTTGTTCTGTTTTTCTGTTTATCATTATACTGGAGGTGTCCTAATTTGCTGCCAACTCGATTTGCAGGCTGGAAGATCGTGCACAGCAGTATACCTGACGACAGGATTCCACCGTTATTGTATCGTAAATCCAGAACAAATTCATCTACTCCGCTGAATTCAGAGCTCGAAAGTGCTTTCAAATGGTCGTCATAAGATGTGTCACCATCACTTTTTCCGGTAGTGAAATGATTGTAAAGCAGATATCCTATCTTTTTCCCTTTTCTTTCTATGACATTCCATGTATATACCGGATCATCTTCTACCTGACGTGCTGACGGCATATCTATTTTCTCACTCTGGGGAATAAACTTTTCTGTATCCGGGTCCCATTTGGCTATAGTCAATGAACAGGCTTCTCCTCCCGATAGTGATGGAAAATTAGCATCTGTCACTGCGTTATCATTGATTTTCGTGATCCAGTCACCTCGTTTCAAACCGGCTTCGTCAGCAGGTGACCCTTCTACAACATACAGTACAAGAGTGAGTATGTTCTGATGTGCTTTATCAGCATAAATGCCGGTAAATTCAAAACCGTATGAATAACTCTCATTTATAGAACTACGGGTATTTCCTCCCGTAAGTTCTTCTATATATGAGAAATATTGATGACCTGCTCCGCGGTCTTTTCCATCTTTATTCGATAATAAGGATTTGAAAAAAGCTTCCGGTTCGTTGGCATAATTCAGTTTCTCAGAAGCCGGTATTTCATTGTACCAGAAATAATGTTCCCGCATAGTATCCTCTATCCATGCCTGTGTTTCGGGCCGATTACCGTTTCCACCCGGTTCGTTGTCATCGTCCTTGCAGGCACTTAATGAAAGACAGATGAACAGAAATAATAAAGTTTTGAGTTTCATATATAAGTCTGTTTTATAGTAGACACAAATATATGAATTTATATTCTTTATTGGATTCGTTTCCGGTAGATTTATCTCTCTCGCAGGGCTCCATTAAACTTTCTTGTGGATGAACTTTCCGTCAATCCAGTAAGTGGCGTGGTTTGCTGTAAATTTCAGTATTACATAGTTGGGATCGGTCGGTCCGCCGGGAAAATGATTGATGAACCAGTCTTGCCAAAGCTCTTGTTTTACAGTTTGGTCTGTGATTACTTCCACATCACCTGTCATGCAAACACTGTTTCCCTGTGCATAGAAGCATAGTCCGCCTTTCGGATTCTTGCGGAAATCCTCGGTCTTCACGGAGTCGCTTCCGGTTGACATCCATACTGTTGAAATATCTTCGGACTTAACCATACTCATAGGTACGGGGCGTGGATATCCTTCTTTATTTACTGAGGTCAGAACGACTACTTCACTTTCGCGCAACATTTGTGCGGCTTTTTCTCTCATTGTTTCCATAATGCAGAATTTGTTTTGTTAATTGAATGGTGCAAATATAGGTAGTCGGAGATATTCCTGCATTGTACAAAAACGACATTTATGCTTCTACGTAAGTCAGTGTGACATCTTCTTCTGTCAGAGGAATAGAAAGGAAAGAGTAGGGAGTATTGCCGGATAACCTTTTAATTTCTCTTGAGAGGTGCGGCACGTCATAATAGCCTGCATGGACAGCAGTAGAGAGCAGATTGTCACTGGTAGTGCCCCTTAATAAATCCACCGCGTTCTTGAATTTCATGATTCTGCTGTATATTTTCGGGGTATAACCTGTGTTCATCTTGAATTTGCGTTCAAATTGTCGCTGGCACAGACAAATATCCTCCATCAATGACTGCACGGGCAGTTTTCCCTGATGCCGGTTAATCTGTTTTATTGCAAATACAATCTGCGGATCTATCGGCAAGTCGTGTTTATAAAGAGATTTGATAAATAATTCTTCTATGATCTTTATCCTATTTTCTAAAGAGTCTTCTTCGCATAACCTTTCTGCAAAAGAAGTATCGAAAAAGCAGGTTACTTCGTCTGCACTGATTCTCAGGTTAGTCAGTTCGTGCAGTGGCAGACGGATAAAACGGGATAGTCCGCAAGGTAGGAAGCGAACCCCTAACATGTGAACCGTTTCCGCATACGCTACCAATTCCGAATAGCTATTCATCGGACCTATAAAATAAGCACGATAAGGCTTCATGGTCAGACTGCTATTCACCGCTTGTGTTGCTTCTCCAAGGGTGAAGATAAAGTCTGTACATCCATCAGGAAGTATGTTGATACGCATTCCGTACTCCGGATTCCCTTTGAATTCCCAATACTTGTCTATATAGGGAGAGAGTAGTGCGCAGGGTTGGTATTCTTTATACATAAATTTAAAAAGATATCATGTACAAAGGTAATCATTGATTGATTTCTTCCGGCATATCCAGTTCTCCCTGGAAACTGATGGACTGACGGTTCTGCATATTCACGAATATCGTAGATGATCCGTTACTGAAAACGTCTATACTGAAATCGAACTTATCCTCCTCACTTCGTGCAGAGAACTTTATCTTGGCTGTTTCCTTCTTGCCCCACTCCAACTTATAGTCGGTGAGTGGAGCTTTGAAGTTTAGCCCTTCTCCACCGCCATAAGGAATAGAGTAAGCACGCCCATAGTAAGGCAGATAAGATATAACGGAATCATTTTTTATTTCCACAGAGTACGGTGAAGTTAGTGTAACAGACCGTCCTCGTGCAGGAAGAGCTCTGTTTACATTTATTTTATACTTCCCGGATGTGACCAGTTTTTCAACGGCCTGCTTCTTCAGTTCTTTTTTCTCTTTCTTAGTTTGTGCCGAAAGAGTAGGCATACTCATTGCAGTTATCAGCAATAAGGAGAAAATAATTCGAATCGTTTTCATACTATACTTTTTTTATCGGTTATGTATATGAGTAACAATCAATTTCCCTTCTCAATACCCAGCAAATTCATCAAGTGAAAAAGAATATATTGCTTCCACTCCAGCATAAAAACCGAAAAATCGGTAGTATCTTTCAGGAATATGCTGGTGATCAAATTTTTTGTAATCAAAGGAAAAGTAAGCAAACCATAGAAAGTTATGAATACTGTATGTATGGGTACTTTCTTTAGTCTGCCTGCTTCCATTTCCATGAGCAGTCGTTCCTTTATTATCAGGAACGTTTCTTCAAACTGCATTTCCTTAGCTGCATCAAGCAGGTGGTTGACATCGCGCTGTATTTCCCCGCATATAAACTTTGGCATGTCAGGGTTTTCGGTGAAGAGTGTTATATACTTATCCAATATAAGACTTACGCGATCTATGAACGGCAGTTCCTGCTGTATTATTTCCTGTACTTTCGGTAATAGCGACATCACTATCGAACCGAATACAGCCTGAAACATTCTGTCTTTTGTCCTGAAATAGTAGTGTAGGGTAGGACGGTTTATTCCTACTTTTGCGGCAATATCACTCATGCTGGTTTCAACGAAGCCTTTTTCTATAAAAAGCTGTTTCGCTGTTTCAATTATTTGATATTCCAACTCATTGTTTTCTGTAGCTCCCATGGTCTTATTTATTTTATGTTATCAACAAAAAGTAACAGGCGATTGGTGATATTCACATCGCTGACGCTACTGTCAAAATCTAAAGATAATATATTTATCTGAGGGTAGACAGACTTTATACGTTTTTCTATTCCCTTTTCCACAATATGGTTAGCTATACACCCGAATGGTTGCAAACTGATGACATGATTAATACCCTGACTGGCAAAAGACGACATCTCTCCGGCAATCAGCCAGCCTTCACCGAACTGCGTGTTCAGCGATATAACCTGCTTGGCTTTTTCCGCTTTCTCGTAAATATTTTCAAAGGGTTGAAAGTACAGGAAGGCTTTTCCTATCTTGTTGATTTTATCAATTTGTTTCTGAACTTTTTCATAAAGCCAGTCGATAGCGAAATCAGGAATATATTTCTTTTTTATATGACTATCCTGGTTTACTTTCATATTGACGAAGCTTTGCATGAAAAAGTCTGTCATCAATGGAGGAACCACCTCTATACCTCTGTCTATGAGCCATGTGGTGATATCTTTTTGTGCAAAAGGATTGAACTTTAGGAAGATTTCTCCTACCATACCCACCTTAGGGCGTGATTTTTGCTGACAGATCTGATTGAATTCGTCAACTGCCAGAGATAAATAACTGAGCAAATCTTCCGGTCTGTTTTTCAGGATAAGAGGCTTTGCCGCTTCCAGGTACATATCTTTTAATTTAGCTGCCTGTCCCGGCTTTTTCTCACGGACAACGGCGGCGTAATAGAATTTAGCTATGCAGTCGCTGTATAGAACAGCGGCAAGCGCTATTGGCAATACTTTCAGCCAATTTACTTTGAAGCCCGGTTGCTGATTATCTATTCCGCTGCCGAATGCTATTGACAGAATGGGAGTATGAGTGTATCCGTTTTCTATCAATGCTTTTTTTATTAAAGAGATGTAGTTGCTGGCACGGCATTGCCCTCCCGTCTGCGTAATGGCTACACAAGTGTTGTCCGGGTCATATCGTCCTTCCTTAAAAGCTTTCACGATGTCACCCACAATCAGTGTAGCCGGATAGCAAACTTCATTGTTGGAATACTTCAAACCCCAGTCGCACGAGCATTCATCGCTTATGGGCAGAGTCTCCATTTCATATCCTGCCACTTTAAAAATGGAAGGAATAAGTGGTGATATAAAAGGGGTGAAGAATGGGGCGATAATCTTCTTCTTTCTGTCCTTTTTGGTGAAAAGAGGGAGGGATAAAGGTTTCTGTACCTGTCTCTCTTCAGCTTGTTGCAAACTGATGTGCAGACTCTCTACCAGCGAACGTACACGCAGTTTGATGGAACCGGTGTTACTAACGTCGTCTATCTTCAATAAAGTAAGATTTTTATTGTACTGCTTCAGTAAAGTGCGTATTTCGTCTATCAGAAAGGCATCCGGTCCACATCCGAAAGAAGTCAGCTGCATATATTGCACGTGATTTCCCTGCTGCGCTGCCCATTTGGCTGATTTCAAAATACGGTTGGTAAATGCCCATTGAGCCAGAAAATTCACCTCTTTCAGTGGAATATCCTGATGACGGACGATATCATCTGTAATTACATAAACGCCCATAGCACTGATCATATTCGAAATCTTATGTTGTACCAACGGGTCCGAATGATATGGACGTCCGGCAAGGAGAATAATCAGCTTCTGCTTTTTATTTCCTTCTTCAACTATTTGCCGGTTATAGGCGATAAGTTCTTTTTCAAAAGCGTCTTGTGCTTTCAGTGCATGGTCGAATGCTTTCTTTACTACCTGCTCTTGTACGCCCAGTGTGCTCAGGTAGTCACGGCATTGCTTATACAGTAATCCTGTATCCTTGAAAGTGATGGCCGGATGGTCAATCGGTAAGTTATCTGTCTGGACATTCTTGATAACCTGTGAATATCCGGACACAATGGGGCAGTTGTAACTGTTTTGTTGTTGCTTATCGATTTCTTCGAATATGACAAACGGCATAAATATCCGGTCTACTTTGTATTCGATAAGGTTTTGGATATGGCTGTGCACCAGTTTTGCGGGGAAACAGATATTGTCGGACATTACCATATTGGCCGCCTTCTCATATTTATTGAACGTCGAAGCATCCGACAGGCATACCCGGATGCCACACTCAGTGAACAAAGAATGCCAGAAGGGATATTCTTCATACATATTCAGGCAGCGGGGAATACCTATGGTCAGTAGTGGAGCGGCTATATTTACTTGCCGGTCAAACAGAAATTCGATTTTCTTTTCATAAGCATTTACGCCTTTCTCCGAAACATTCCCTTTATTGGTAAACACCTTTTCGCATTTATTGCCGGAGAAATAATGTTCTCCACTGCCGAAGGTGTACCGGGTGATGGCACATTGGTTTTCACATCCGTTGCACTGAACCTGTCGGGAAGTGAATTGGGCCTGACGCATCATATCTTCCAGATTTGTTACTTCGGCCGTCTTAAGTTGCTTTGCATAAAGTGCACAGCCCAGAGCACCCATTAATTCGGGACAATCGCTACGGAATACTTCTTTTCCTGTCAGCTTCTCCAGACCTCGTACGATGGCATCATTGCGTATGGTTCCACCTTGCACCACGATATGTTTTCCAAGTTCATCCGGCTTTTTAAGTTGAAGCACCTTGTACAGGCAGTTCTTTACGACAGAGTAAGAAAGACCGGCCGCTATATCCGCCACGGATGCCCCTTCACGGAGCACTTGTTTCACTTTGGAATTCATGAAAACGGTGCAGCGTGTTCCCAAATCACACGGAGCTTTTGAGAAACAAGCCGCTTTGGCGAAGTCCTCCACTTTGTAGTCCAGTGACTGTGCAAAGGTGCTGATAAAAGAACCGCATCCGGATGAGCAAGCCTCGTTTATTTCAATCCGGTTGATAATCCCGCCATTTGTGAAAATGGCTTTCATATCCTGTCCGCCGATGTCTAGGATGAAAGATACATCTTTATTTATATGTTTGGCAGCCATGTAATGGGCTATGGTTTCAATGATACCGGCATCCATCTGGAAAGCAGCTTTTATCAGATCCTCTCCATATCCGGTGGAGCATCCTCCTTTGATTTGCAGGATCGTCCCTTTTTCCTGACATTCTTTATGCAGTTTCTGCAATCCCTCTTCCACGGCTTTTATCGGATTTCCTTTGTTGTCGTGATAGTAGGAGTACAGGATACGGTTATTTTCATCAAGCACTACTATTTTGGTGGTGGTAGAGCCGGAGTCTATTCCTATGGTAGCCTGTTGTATTCCGGATGTTAATTCCGTCCGCTGCACATCATATTGTGCCAACCTGTCCTTCCATTGCAGATATTCCGTTTCATCCTTAAAAAAAGGTGGAAGGCTGTTTTGTGGCTGGTATGCCTTTTCTGATAGATTTTCCAGAAGTCCGGTTAACTCAGTTATCTTCATTTTCCGGGAGTTCTCTGTCAGTGCTGCTCCCCAGGCTGGAATAAGATTACTTTTCTCCGGTAGCAGAAAATCGTTCTCCTCTGATAACTGCAAATAGTTGGCGAATGATTTTCTGAGTGCCGGAATGAATGTCAACGGTCCTCCACAAAGTAATATCGGAGCAACAATATCACATCCGTGTGCAAGTGTAACGATGGTTTGCACCGTTACAGCATGGAAAATGGAAGCCGCGATATCTTCTTTCGGTATATTCTTGGCTATCAGATTCTGAATATCCGTCTTACAGAATACACCACATCGGGAAGCTATCGGATGCACTCGTGTTGCCCGGAGAGCTAGTCCGTTCAGTTCATCCATCGATACTCCCAATAATATGGCCATCTGATCGATAAATGCCCCTGTTCCTCCGGCACAGTTTCCGTTCATCCGTAAATCGGTGGCTTGATTATTCTGGAAGAAGACGACTTTGGCATCTTCTCCTCCGATGTCGATCATGGAAGATATTCCGGGATGATTCTGCCGAATATATTGGGCTGCCGCTACCACTTCCTGCACGAAAGGCAGAGAGTATTTTTCTGCAATTCCCATGCCTACTGAACCGGTGATATTGATTGATAAAGTAACATCGCCCATCTGTTCTTTCAGCTGGTGGAAAAATGCCAGTAGGCATTCCTGAACTTTTGCCTGATGCCTTTCATATTTGTAGAAAAGGACATTTCTCTCACTCTTGTCCAGCACTATTATTTTAGCGGTAGTAGAGCCGATATCGAGGCCGATTTTGTAAGTATCCATAATAGTATTCTGCTGATTCGGTATATTAACAATGAATCAGATATATTAGTCTGACATATATGTCAGATGTGGCAAATGTACGAACTATTTTGGAAAAGATAAGCGTTTGTCCTTATTTAACTTTTTGAAACTATTTCCTGAATTCTATCGGCAAGGAGCCTGTCTGGCGTTTGAAAAACTTCACGAAATAGGAAAGAATGTTTTTTTTATTCCTTACTTTTGTGCACATAAGGACAATGAGGTATTATAAAGTTTATGAATGATAAATTTCAATACAGATTATCAGAAAAACAGAAAGTAGAGATCGCTCAAAATTTGATTGATATCTTAGAAAAGAACTCAGAGATAACTGATCAGACTGTAGGATTTATTGGTAATTGGATTCTTACTGGACCCGATGAAAAAAGTAAGGCTTTTTTTGATGTGTGGGATATTGTATTACGGAACTATTTGCCGACAACACGACCGATTTTATTTCGAACGTGCAATAGGCTTGGTAAGGATGGTAAAATTGCGAGTTTTACCGGTCGATTGGAATGCGCAAGAAGCTTTAGTAAAGGCAAAGGTTTTTTGATTATATGCGATACGAAAGAAATGCTTCAATGTGAAGCGGAATATCTTCAGCCTGGTGAGTATATGCATACATTTTATCCCCTTGTCAATGTCTTGGAAAAAGCGAGTGCCTCCGGTGGGTGGGGATTTTCAGAAAAGATTTTAAATGATTTTATTGGTGAAGACGAATATATCATGAGAGTTGATTTAGGTAGTATGCATCGTTTTAAGTGGATGGACTATGGTTCGCCTTGGTTGAATATGGGTTAAATTAGAGGCACCTGTTATTTTTCAATAGTTCGTTAAACACGTCAATCTTATAATTGAAGATGTGGTTATCCTTAATTTAATGAATCTGCAGGACTTGACCTACTTTTTTATGTTAATTCAAAACTTAACGAACTATTGTTGTTATAAAGATGCAAATAAATGGATTCTTTCAGATAATCTTCAAACTGACCTTCGAAGTTGAATTGCCCGATGTTTATTAGAGGTTTCGTTTTTCCGTGAAAATCGCTTCCGCAGGTCATTATTGCCTTCTGCCGTTGCACTAAAGATGCGAAGTAGCTGATTTGATTCGATTGGTGGTAATTATTAAATACTTCCAGACCTTTAGCCCCATTGTCCAATAGCTTCTCAGCAATCTGCTCCCTTCCCTTCAGATTAAGTCCCGGATGTGCTACGATCGGTATGCCACCATTATCTTTAATCATTTCTACGGCATGCCGGAAGCTCATATACTGAATGGGGACAAAGGCTGGTTTACCTTGTGCGAAATAGTCAAGATAAAAGTTGATATAAGGCATGTCGCTTCTTTTACCTCCTTTCATATAAGGAGACAGTAGGGGAGAAGCATATATATCACTGTTTAGCATTACTTCAGCAATCAATTCGCCCGATGGCAGTTTTCCATTCGCTTGGTCCAGAACTGCATCTGCTTCTATGGTGAAGCCTAATCGATGAAGGTTGTCGATCATTTCGCTGAATGAGTTCATTACTTTAGAGGCGATATCTTCTTCCAATAAAAGAAAATCATAGGATTTCCAGTCAATATGATAGCCTAATAAATGCAAGTTGACACCTTCGTAGTTACAATCTATTTCAATGCCCGGAATGAAGCGGATGCCAGCCTGTTGTGCTCCGTCGGCAGCCTCCTGGACACCTTTTACGGAGTTATGGTCGGTCAGTGAGAAGGTGTCTATATTTTGAGCTAAACACTTGTTTATGATATTAATAATTTTAAACTCTCCATCGCTACTATAATGGGAGTGAATATGCAAGTCTGCTTTAATCATGTTTTTTTATTTATTCAAGTTTCTGTTCGTACTCATTCATATCGGTGCAAATATAAATCAAAAAACAGTTGATTCCTAATATAGTAATATTACATTTGTCAAATAATAGAAATATATCCAACTTTCTGCCAACAAGAAGTTAAGAGTTTGCTGACAGGAAGTTAACTCCTTGTCGACAAACTCCTAACTTCTTGTTGACAGAAAATAGATATCTTGTAGTTCTTTGATAATCAGCTGCAAATACATATACGGAATATTTGTGTTTTGTAAATGTAATTTTGTAAACTGGCTTGTAGCTTTCGCGCGTGACAAAGGCAAGCTTACTAATTTACAGACAGACTGCGCCAGCAAGGAAATTGATGCGGTTGCCGAGGAAAGCTATGACTGGAGGATTGAAGGTCGGGAAAAAATAACAAATTCACATTGTAAAATGGTTCTAGAAAAGACAATCAAAAGAAAGGGGAACACTAATATCCCCCTTGTTATCTACTTTGGCCGACCTCTTTATTTAAGCCTGAATCTATAAAGTAGACCTATCATCATATTGGTAACAATATAAGTTTGCCAGTTTTATAAGTGGTTTTATCTCTCCACACCTATTTTGTTGCCTCTATTTTGATTATGCAAAGATAATACAGTCTTATTGACCTGCAAACGTTTTCTCAAATAATCTTTCCTTTACCAATTAATTAATTTGTAGGTATGATTAGCAAAATTGACCAGTATGTGATTGATAAGGTTAGGGAAAGACGGATTGAGTTAGGTGTTTCTCAAGCTGTTTTGGCTGATTATATAAATGTTAATAGAGGATTTATCGGACATGTTGAGAACATTAAAAGGCCACAAAAGTATAACATTACTCTGTTGAATGAGATAGCTAAAGCATTGAATTGTAGTATTAAAGATTTCTTCCCACAAGAACCGTTAGGTTAGACTACCAACACGGAAATTTTGTCAATACCCCAAATGTCGTTGATTTTGTGTGCTTCAGCACTTTTTTTCCTCTTTGGAAACTCTTTGTCCAAGCGTTACAGTAGTTGCAAAGGAGTGGCGTGCGGTGTGTATGGAATGGCAAGATGCTTATTGAACTTTATAAAAGAGGAATAGGGCACTTTAAACATTCCTGCATATCTGATTCTATTCTCTTTGTTCAGATTCTGAATGTAAGCCTGAAAGTATTCATCAACCGTTTTATTGGCAACGCTGTTTGTACTTGTGGCTTCAACAAGGGTTGCAGCCGTAAAGTATTTGCCTGCTATCCTTTTATCTAAAGCGGTTTTCTGTATCTCGCTTATTCTCTCATTGATTAGGCTGATTATTCTTTCCCGATTAGGGCATTTAGTTTTTGGTGTGTTGTTTTGAAGTCTCATAGCTCCTCTTTTATGAATATGCCCAGACTTTGATACTTGCGCTTGCCATCTTTGCAAACGCATACCATTAGCGGATATTCGCCATTACTAAGGATTTTAGACTTGTAACACAAGACTTTAACTGTTTCGCTCATACGAATTTCCGGTTTACATCAGAAAGCGAAAAACGTAGTATTTGAATGAAAAAAGCAGCTATCTGATTAGATAGCTGCTTGATTTTCAAGTGATCCGCTTGGGGCTCGAACCCAAGACCCCAACATTAAAAGTGTTGTGCTCTACCTGCTGAGCTAGCGAATCGAACCTTTGTTGCTGTTAAGCGGGCACAAAGATATAGACATTTTTTTTAAATGCAAAGAAATATCTCTTTTTTTGTTATCTTTGCCCAATATTCATCGAATGGGAATAGCATATACATTATTAATATAATACACTTAAAAACTTTATGGCAACAGTTGACGATAAAAAGATTATCTTTTCTATGGTAGGGCTGAACAAGACCATTCAGCAGAACAACAAGCAGGTGCTGAAGAACATCTACCTTTCGTTCTTTTATGGTGCAAAGATTGGCATCATCGGTCTGAATGGCTCCGGTAAATCTACCTTGCTGAAGATTATCGCCGGGTTGGATAAGTCTTATCAGGGCGAAGTGGTGTTTTCACCGGGTTACTCAGTGGGCTATCTGGCTCAGGAACCTTACCTGGATCCTACGAAAACCGTAAAAGAAATTGTGATGGAAGGCGTACAACCCATTGTGGACGCACTCGCTGAGTACGAAGAGATTAACCAGAAATTCGGTCTGCCGGAGTATTACGAGGATGCCGACAAGATGGATAAGCTTTTTGCACGTCAGGGAGAACTTCAGGATATCATCGATGCAACTGATGCCTGGAATCTCGACAGTAAACTGGAACGCGCTATGGATGCCCTCCGTTGTCCGCCCGAAGACGCAACTGTAGACTATCTTTCGGGAGGTGAGCGTCGCCGTGTGGCACTTTGCCGTTTGCTGTTGCAGAAACCTGATGTGCTGTTGCTGGACGAACCTACCAACCACCTTGATGCTGAATCCATCGACTGGTTGGAACAACATTTGCAGCAATACGAGGGTACGGTGATTGCCGTAACCCACGACCGTTACTTTCTCGACCATGTGGCAGGCTGGATTCTTGAACTCGACCGTGGCGAAGGTATCCCCTGGAAAGGTAACTATTCCAGCTGGTTGGAACAGAAGACCAAGCGCATGGAAATGGAAGAGAAAAACGCCAGCAAGCGCCGCAAGACATTGGAACGTGAGTTGGAGTGGGTGCGTATGGCTCCTAAAGCACGTCAGGCGAAAGGTAAGGCACGTTTGAATTCTTACGATAAATTGATGAATGAAGATATCAAGGAGAAAGAAGAGAAACTTGAAATCTTTATCCCTAATGGTCCGCGTCTTGGAAATAAGGTTATCGAAGCGAAACACGTGGCAAAAGCCTATGGTGACAAACTTCTGTTCGATGATCTCAACTTCATGCTTCCGCCCAACGGCATTGTGGGTGTAATCGGGCCTAACGGTGCGGGTAAAACAACGCTGTTCCGGTTGATCATGGGGCTGGAAACAGTAGATAAAGGTGAGTTTGAAGTGGGAGAGACCGTAAAGGTGGCTTATGTCGACCAGCAACACAGCGATATCGATCCGAACAAGAGCGTGTACCAGGTTATTTCCGGTGGTACGGAACTGATTCGTATGGGTGGACGTGATATCAATGCACGTGCCTATCTGTCACGTTTCAACTTCTCCGGTGGAGATCAGGAGAAGCTTTGCGGTGTACTTTCGGGTGGTGAACGTAACCGTCTGCACCTTGCTATGGCTCTGAAAGAAGAGGGCAACGTGCTGTTGCTGGACGAACCTACCAATGACATCGACGTGAATACGCTTCGCGCACTCGAAGAAGGTCTTGAAGACTTTGCAGGATGTGCCGTAATTATCAGTCACGACCGTTGGTTCCTCGACCGTATTTGCACTCATATACTTGCATTCGAAGGTGATTCCAATGTCTTCTATTTCGAAGGTTCTTATTCGGAATATGAGGAAAATAAACAGAAACGTTTAGGGAAAGAAGAACCTACCCGTGTACGTTATAGAAAGCTGATGAATGACTGATAACAGTAAGAATCTGATAGCATAACTAATATTTTTATGACAAATAGAAAGCCCTGCAAAAAACTTGTAGGGCTTTTTTGTTATAAAAAGTTTCAATAACTCCTATATACCCTAAAATTTTGTAGCAGAAATGTAATACAAATCTAAATCTTATTAATTATATTTGCGTCTTAAAACAGTATTTAATACTTAATTAACATTCGTAATTAACACATTTAATTAACAAAAAACAGAAGTATGAAAAAACATCTAATTCATTTCCTGTTGGTGGCTGTGCTGTCTATATGCAGTGCTGCGGCATTTGCCCAGACTACAGTGAGGGGGCAGCTTGTTGACTCGGAAACAGGCGAACCTTTGGTGGGAGCTGCCGTTATGATAGAAGGCACTTCGCAGGGTACGGTGACTGACATTGATGGTTATTTTAAGCAAGATGTTGCTCAGGGTGGAACCTTGTTGTTCAAGTATGTAGGTTTTAAAGACCTCAAGAAGAAAATAACACAGAAGGGCGCTTCTGTTGATTTGGGTGCTATTCAAATGGAGCCGGATGCAGTGGTGTTAAAGGACGTGGTGATAACTTCGTCTGTGGCAGTAGCCCGTAAGACTCCGGTGGCTGTATCTACTGTTAATCCCATATCTATTGAGGATAAGATTGGTTCGCAGGAGTTGCCACAGATCTTGAAGTCAACGCCAGGTGTTTATGCCTCCAATGAAGGTGGTGGTTATGGTGACTCTAACATAAAGATTCGTGGCTTTAAGTCGGAATATGTGGCTATGATGATTAATGGTGTGCCTATGAACGGTATGGAGAACCAGAAAGTGTATATGAGTAACTGGGGTGGTCTGATTGACGTGGCTAGCAGTATTCAAATACAGCGCGGACTCGGTGCCAGCAAGGTTTCTACTCCTTCGGTGGGTGGTTCGCAAAACATTATCACCAAGACCACTGATGCCAAGATGGGTGGATTTATTTCTTATGGCATGGGTAACGATGGTTACAATAAGGTGATGTTTAGTGTATCTTCAGGGCTTACAAAAGATGGCTGGGCCTTTACTTTGTTAGGTGCTAGAGATTCGCGCGACGGTTATATTCAAGGTACAGAATCTGAAGCCTACACTTGGTTTATGAGTGTGGCAAAGCGTTTCAACGATAATCATCAGCTTTCATTTACCGCTTTTGGTGCGCCTCAGTGGCATAATCAGCGTAGTATGCCGAACGGGCTGAGTATTAAGGAATATCAGCGTGTGAAACAATGGATGGGTGAAGAGAGCCCTTATCGTTATAACTCTACTTTTGGTTATCGCAACGGTCAAGTGATGAACTCTTCACGCAACGAGTATCACAAACCTCAGATGTCGCTCAACCACTTGTGGCAGATTGACCATAAGTCAAGCCTCAGTACGGCTGCTTATATGTCTATCGGTACGGGTGCAGGTTATAGTGGTACAGGTGTGACAGGTTACAGCAGTTCTTGGTATGGTACGGGCAGTGATGGTACAGTGAATACTCAGTTCCGCTGTCCTGACGGTACTTTCGATTACGATGCTGTGGATAAACTCAATGCTGATAACTATACTAATCCGGTGAACGTAAGCGGCATGCCCAACTATAATGGTTCGCTGATGATTATGAACAAAGCTTCGAACGACCACTTCTGGACAGGTTTGATTTCTACCTATACTACCAAGCTTGGCGATTACTTTGATTTCTATGGTGGTATTGACTTCCGTTACTATAAAGGATTGCACAAGAATGTGATTACTGACCTTTTTGGAGGGCAGTATTATGTGGACTCTTATAACCGTAAAACAGTATTGGCTGAGAATAGCCAAAACGGTGGCGTTGCTTCTTGGGTAAATCAAAAGTTAGGCGTTGGTGATGTGATTCGCCGCGATTACGATGGCTTTGTGATGTACGAAGGTGGTTTTGCCCAGTTGGAATATAATAAAGATAAAGTAAGTGCTTTTGTATCGGGTGGTCTTACCAACACCAGCTATTGGCGTAAAGACCGTTTCTACTATAGTGGTGACAAGCAGGTATCTTCGAAGAAACATTATTTGGGTGGAAACGTGAAAGCAGGTTTGAACTATAACCTCGATGAATACAATAATGTATTCTTCAATACCGGATTTATCAGTCGCGCTCCTATTTTCGATAATACTTTTATCAATTCTCAAAGTTCGCACGAACGCAATCCCGATGCTAAGAACGAGAAGGTTTATTCTTTTGAATTAGGTTATGGATATCGTAGCCATTATTTTACAGCTAATGTGAATGCTTACTATACCATGTGGAAAGACAAAGCTTTGTATGATACCGGTTCATATGAAGATGCGAATGGAGCTTCTCAACGCTGGACTATGAACATGAGCGGTGCGCAGGCAAACCATATGGGTATAGAGCTTGACTTCATAGCTAAACCTTTCCGTTGGATGGAAGTTAACGGTATGTTCTCTTGGGGAGACTGGCGCTGGAGTGGTACAGCAAAGGGTTTCATGATGAATACTGAAGGACAGATTATGGCGAGCGGCCGTGGTGAAATTGCTACAGATATGAGCAATGTGGACCAGTATAAGTATACTATCAAGATGGACGATGTGCAGGTAGGCGGTTCTGCTCAAACCACAGCTGCTTTAGGATTGACATTCCGTCCGCTGAAAGGCTTGCGCCTCAATGCCGACTGGAATTTCTTTGCGCGCAACTATGCTGATTATGATATTGATGCGAGCCAGGCTACACAGAAAGAGCCTTATGTGGTGAAAAAGCCTTGGGAGATTCCTTCGTGGAGTACATTCGATGTTAGTGCGGGATATACCTTTGATTTGGGTAAGATACGTGCTACATTGAGCGGCAATGTAAACAACCTGTTCAATCAGGAGTATATAGCCGATGCCCGCGATGGAAGCAATCACGATTGGGAGACTGCCACACGCGTAATTTATGGTTGGGGACGTACTTATAGTGTAAAACTGAAGTTTAATTTCTAAGTGAACATATTTATGAAGAAACATATATTATTAGGAATCGCATTGGCTTCACTGTTTACGCTCGGAGCCTGCGACTACAACGAGGATAATTTCCCCGGATTTGACGAGAAAGAAACCATCACAGATGTTCGTACGGATACTCTCGTGCTGACTGATGCCCATTATGGCAAAATAGCCTCTATGCCGAAGAATCAGGGGCTGGCTCTCTCCAAGGACCCGGAAAATCAAACCTATCTTACAGCGTTGAACCAGCTGGGCAAGACCAAGATGTTTACCGACATGGTAGCTCCCGAGGATTATCTGCCCGCATTTGTAGATTCGCTTTATGCTTATCTGTCGGATAATTCCAAGATTTTGGTACGGTATAATGTCGGTAAGGAGCAGCCCGAATATCTCTCCAAGATAAACGAGGCCGAGAATTTTGACCTTACTTCCGCTAATTATGCCACAGTATGGGGCGAGAGTATGGTGGTAAAATACCTCACTCCCTCTACACTGAAGAAAATTCCTGCTTTACTGAAAGAAGGTGTCAAGAGTCCCAAGGAGGGTGATGTACGTCAAGTAAATTATGCTTGGTCGGAAACCGAACCCAGTACAGGCGGCGGAGAATTACCTGAAACAATTGATAAAATATCGGATGCTTTGGCCGAAGCCGGGGATTATAAGGTGCAGGGTACTGTAATAGCAACCTATACACGCGGATTCTTATTGAGCGATGACAGTGGACAAATATTGGTTTATCTTAATGTGAAGCCGAATTATACGGTGGGCGATATTGTGACCATAGAAGGAACTACTAGTAAGTATGCCAATGTAATGCAGTTTGGTAACACTTCCGTTGTGACAAGATTGGGTCGTGCTGATTCATTCAGTTATCCGGAACCTAAAGAATACACAGGAGCACAACTGGATGCTTATGTAGGAAATGTCGATGGATTCCATTATGCCAAAATTGTAGGCGAATTGGTCATTGATGGTAACTATATAAATTTGAATGTGGCTGGAGCCACTAAGCAAGGATCTGTTTCATATCCGTTTGATGGTGTGGTCGATAAGTCTTTGAGTGGAAAACAGGTGGAAGTAATTGGCTATCTGATTGGTGCAACCAGCCGTTACAATGTTATGGCAACATCGATTGAGCCGGTAGGTACAGCGAGCACTTTCTCCCCGATAGGTGAGGTTGCGCTCGCCAAACCTGGCGAATATGCTGTAAAAGGGCAAGTGATAGCCAAGTACCAGCGTGGATTCTTGTTGAGTGATGGTTCTGGAACTATTCTGGTATTTGATAGAAATGGATTTGATTTCGTACCTGGTGACATTGTGAAGGTATCTGGTCAAGTTACTAATTATGCTGGATTTAATCAGTTTGGAACAACACCTGTATGCGAAAAATTGTCGGATGGTGCAGCTAAAGCTCCGGCAGCTTTGAGTCTGGATGTTGCTGCAATGGAAGAGTATCTTACCGCGCCTTATATCGCTTACGTGGAATATACCGGTAAGTTGAGTGTATCAGGTACTTATTATAATGTAATCATTTCGGGTACGGATAATTGCCAAGGCAGTATTCAATATCCTATTGATGGAGTTGTTGACGAATCACTTAACGGTAAGCAAGTGACGGTAGAAGGTTATACATTGGGCGTAAGTGGCGGTAAGTATATTAATACTATGGCGGTCAAAGTGAGCGAAGCCACTACTACTAAGGCTATTTCTCGTGCTATTACCCGTGCTTCGGACGTGAAGCCCAATGCTGCCGCTCTCTATCGGTACGATGGCTCGGCTTGGACAGCATACGAAGAAAGTGCAAGTATCGGCATCAGCGTGATGCAACCCGCCGATTATGTTGCTACCGGTTCGGATTATTTGAGCAATGCCGATGCCGTATTGCCTGTTTATTTGAAGAATGCGTTCCCCTATGCACAGAGTGGTGATATCAAGGCGGTGGCTTATTTCGGTAATAAGGACTATAAGGTGATGGCTGATGAATATGGTTTTGACGGTACTGCGTGGGTGAAGAAGAACACCGAAACGGAAATTGCTGAAATGGCATTTTTGAAGACTGCCGGCAGTTGGGTGGAAGCCAAAGAGTACTACAGCAACGACTTTGCCGGTGTAGTTCACAACGGTGCCCATAAGGTGGAAGTGGAGCTCGATGGTATGACTTACGTATGGAGTGATGGCGCAGGCTATACCCGCATTAAGGCAAGCGGATACTATCAGCGCAATCGTGATACGGAGTCTTGGCTTGTTACTGGTGAGATAGATCTTACCGAGGCTATTGCTCCGCAGGTGGTGTTCATGGCTTCAGCGGATTATTTGTCTGGAGGAAAGATTGAAAATGCCGTATCTGTACATGTGTCTGAGGATTATATTCCTTCTACTTCTGATAAAAGAGAAGAGCAGGTTGCTGCATTGAAGGCTGCGACGTGGAGTGACCCGTTGTCTTTCGAGTGGCCTACAAGCACTAAAGAGATTGAAATGCATTCTTCTATGGCCGACTATGTGGGCAAGAAGGTCTATGTAGCATTCCGCTATGTAAGTACTAGCGAACCCGGATTTGCTCCTACGTTCTACATGAGTAACTTTGTAGTGAAGGAATAATTCCTGAGAGAATACTATAGGCAATGTGGTAATGAACTTAGATGATCATTACCACATTTGCTTTCTTAATACTATTAAATCAAAAAGAGAAACAAAGATGAAACAACTATTTTACCTACTTTTTTTGCTAGCTGGTCTTTGGCTGGCAGGTTGTGATGATTCTTCAGATGCTTCGCTCATTCCTGAGATAATGCCTACTGAGCAAGGTTCTGACACTTACGTGATGAAAGGTTACGAGTCGGCAGGCAATGGCTTCAACGTTTATAAACCTGAGGCTATTGGTACTCCTTTCTATATTAAGTCCAAGGCTTTTACCGGTCGTAACTATGCGTTTGCTCCTGTCAGTGGTGAATCGCTCGAAGGGCTTACCACCGTTCCAGCTGCCAATGCTTTCAGCGAAAATGCCGAAGTGAAACCTGCCACTTGCTATTGGGTACGTTTTAATCGTTACAACTATTATCAAATGGGAAAGCTTCGCGTGGCCTATATTAACGGCAACGAAGTGGGTATAGAGTATGTGGCTGCTGATGATGTGGACGTGAACAATGCCAATGTTGCTAACGGTAATAAGGCTGACAATCTCGAAGTTCCCGCTCTCAATACTGCCAATCAGTATATCGAATATTATGCTAGTGTATCCGATGAAGAGGGTGCCGAGCAGGTGCTTAACTTCTCTTTAGAGTATATTGCTTCTAAGAAGCATTCGGCTTGGGTGGCATTCGAATTTGATCCCATTACTTCGCAAGACAATGTTAAACGTACAAACGAGTGGGAACAAGACGATCCTAATATAGATAACAGCGTGGAGGTGACCGAATCCATGCACAAGAGTGACGGCTATGACAAAGGACACATCTGTGCCAGCGAAGACCGTGTTTACAGTACGAGCGCTAATAAACAGACGTTCTATTATAGTAATATTTCACCACAAATAGGAAGTTTTAATCAGAAGTATTGGGCAGCCTTGGAGAAGCAGGTGCAGACTTGGGGGCGTTCTACCGGCAATGGCGTGTATGATAAGCTTTATGTGGTGAAAGGCGGTACTACCGACCGTTTACTTACTAATTTCACTGGTGTGAAGAAAGCCAATGACGGACTTTATCCTACTACAAATGCTGAGGGGCTGACTCCTGGTGGTCTGATTTGTCCCAGCTATTACTACATGGCTCTGTTGAGCGAGAAGGCGGGAGTTTATCATGCTATTGCTTTCTTTGTTCCTCATTCAGAATTATTGCCTGATAATCCCGGAAAAAATGAGTTTATGGTTTATGCTGTTTCCATTGAAAGCTTGGAGTATGAGACAGGTATTGACTTTTTCTGTAACTTGCCTAATGAAATAGAGAAAAAAGTTGAAGCTGTTTACAATGCCGAAGACTGGATCTGGTGAAAAGAAAGAAATGTAATAAATATAGAAACCGTCTTATTCTCGTGAGGCGGTTTTTTTAATTCCCTTTTTCTTTATTACTACCGTTCCCTCTTCACCTCAAAGCACGGGCATTCTTTCGTCCATTCCACCTTCATAGCAAATGCCGATACTTGCCGCACAGCCTTTCACATGCGCTCCCGGTTTCATCACAGGACGAAGGCTTTTGATGTCTCCGTTCAGACATATATAATAATGATTCCGGCCTCACTGAAGCCACGTTGCAGATGATCGGCGGTTAAGTCAGCTTCCGTATAAGGGCGGTCGCAGCGGGTGGCGGAACAGTGGACGACAATCTGATTAATTTTTCTCATAGAAACAAGTCTTATTTTATGTTTTTGCAGATTTATAGAAACCTACATTTGCAGAGGCATTCCGCTATGTAAGCACTAATGAACTTCATATAGGGTTATTGTTTCTTGCGGGACTCCGCATTTTTTCTAACGCGATTATGTATTTTTAACAGATTTAGGTGATGTGCGGTTTAAGATGGAAAATCCTTTTCAGGAGCTCTCTGAAGGGGGATAAAGGTCATAAGACCGTACATTTTGTCAGTTTCTTCAATGCTTATCTTTGTAGAGTCAAATGAAAAAATAAGAAATATGAAAAGAAACTTCTACCTTCAGCATCCACTAATGGCGATGCATGACCCCAGAATGCAGAATCTGCTGGCTAAGGAAACGCTTAAAGGAACTGGTGCCTATTGGTTTATTATTGAAAAACTGGAGTTATTGCCCGAGTCGCGTGCTCAGGTGGAATACCTGCGCTCTTTCTGTAAGGTCCATAAGATTTCTTTTGCTTATATCAAGAAAATCATTTTCGGATACCAGCTTTTCGACTTTGAAGAGGATGGCTATTTTATGCCTGCGGAACTGAATCCGATACATGAACGGACGGAACAAACGATATGTGAACGGCAGGTAAACTGTATTGCGACTGATGCGGATTGTATCGGAAGCTCAGAGAAAAAGGTTCGAAAAACGCTCAAAAACAAGCGAGAATCATCGAAAAAAGAGCAAAAAATGGCTGAAAACAGTCAAAAAGTGCTTGGGAATGAGGGGGAAAAAGAATGCTTGTCGTCTGGTAAATCACTGAAAAACAAGAGTATTAGCCCAAATGAATATGCTGCTAATAAAGAGAATATAAGAGATATAATAACAACAGCAGCAGCAAGAAAAGAAAAAAAGACTGCTGTTGCTGTTGTTGATGATTTATCTGCCGTAGCTTTGACGGAGAGAAACCGCACATTGTCGCCCGGAATATCGAGCTTTGTCATTCGGAATGTCGGCCTCATCATCCCGAATGCCACACTTCAACGCCTCAATTGCCACACCTCAGTGCCCCAACTGCCACACTTCAGTGCAGTAATTGCCACACCTCAGCACAGTAAATACCACACGTCACGCCTGATTGGGTGTGGCATTGGGGACGATGAAGTGTGGCATTCGAAGGCTGTTTCTGAAGTTCACATTTGCGGGAGGAATTTTGAAATTGTCAGGGGAGCACTGCCTTATACCGTGTACATCTGCCTTGTGCATCGTAAACACGTATCAGGTAGAAGCCACGCACCAGACTATTTACGGGCAGGGTGAAACGATTTTCTGCATTTTCGGCATTGCTAATGTCGTATGTGGCAATGATTTGCCCACTGATATTGACGATTTCGGCACGGCTGAGGCTGGTGTTGCTTACTAAAGTGAGGTAGCCGCTGCGTGGATCGCCTGTCAGGCGGATAGCGGGGCGGGAAATTGTCGGGGTTTCGATACCTGTACTACCGTTCCTCAGATTCAGGAAGGTGACGATGGGGCTGTGGTCGGAGCAGCGGTACATATTGTCTTTCTGTACGCCGCTTTGATCGACGTCCATTTTCTGTGGTTCGTCGGCGTTGATACGGAAGGGACGGGCATCGGTTACTTGCTTTTCAAGAGTACTTGTGGCCAGACTGTGATCCAGATAGCCTACTGCGTAACTGCCATTGCTGAAGTAAGCGTAACTGTACTGGTTTGGGGCGTAGGTGGTGAGCAGATTGACCAGACCACCGTTTTCGAGGGTACGGATGGGGTCTTCACAGGTATAGGCGTTCAGGTCGCCTACCACCAGGACGTCGGGATCATTGTAGTTTTTCGTGATTTCTTTGATGAACTTCAGAGTGGCTTCGGCTTCCTGCACACGGCGGGGATTATAGGCGCCTTGGCCGTCACCTTTATCTTTGTATTGCTCCGGAACATTGCTGCCTGATTTTGATTTCCAGTGATTGCAGCAGAGGATGAAACGCTCCTGATTGCTGTTCAGTTGGAAACCTTGGGCGGTTTTGCGTTCCGGCAAGTAATTGTCGGCGAGTTTGTTCAGACTGATGGCGCCCACGGGGGTAACTGCATCGCTATTGTAGATGAAACAGGCCATACCCTGTATGTTGTCTTTATAATAGCGTGTCTTGTATTTCTGCGTGTTGCAGTTCCGGTTCAGGAGCTGGCAGAGTTCTTCCAGTCCGGCAGCTCCTTCAACTTCCACAAGGGCGTAGATGTCGGCTTGCAGTGCTTGCAGTGCGAGGGCTACTTTGGGCAGCTTGATGCTATAGGTGCTTACGTTTTTGCCGAAGTGTTCCAGGTTGAAGCTGACCACTTTCAGGTTGTACGTTTCCGGGGTGTCGCAGGAGGTGGGGCGTTCGTTGCCTTTGAATTCGGGTTTCCGGGTCAGGGTGATGGTGTATGTGCCGTTGCTGTAGCTGGCTTTTCCGGTCAGCCCTTCTATGGTTTGTCCGATGCGGCAGGTTCCGTCTGCATCGACGATGGGGAAGGAGCCTTGCTTTACGGTGAGTTGGTTTTTCTGGTTCTCCAGGTTCTTCTGATTGAACATATCCACACCCGGTTCGAACTTTTCGGTAGGAGTCCATAGCTGGCCGTTGGAAAAGGTCAGTGTGCCATACGTGTAGCTGTAGTTGTTTGTCAGCGTCAGGGTGTTTGTAATGGTCACTTCTTTCCCGTTCAGGGCGTTTGTTTTGAAGTCGTCGGGGAAAATAACCGGTTGCTGGGCAAACAGTAATATAGGGATCAGATTAAGAAGTAGAAGTAGCGGTCTTTTCATAAGTAGTTTCATTAGGTGGTTGTTTCTCATTTCTTAATTTTCATTTCCATCAGCACCGGATTATGGTCGCTGCACAGGTCCAGATCGGGCGAGTAGTAACGGTATCCCTGGATGCCGGGCGAATGGAATATGTAGTCGATGCGCAACAGGCGTTTGAAGTAGCGGTAGGTGTACATATAGCCGCGACCGCTGGTGCGGAAGCCGTCTTTGAGGACATCGGACAGTTCGGCGTAGGTGTAGGAGGATGGCAGGGAGTTGAGGTCACCGCAGGCCAGTACGGGGTAGGGGCTGGCAACTACTAGTTGGCGGATGCTGTCCGTCTGTTCGGCGCGTTTCACGAAGTTGTCGTGCAGGGAAGTGATGGCGCCTTGCACGACTTCTGCTTCACGACGGGTGTCGTTACTGTTGGCAAGTCCGCGTTCCCATTTCCGGCGGTTCTGGCTGACGCTGGTGGTCTGCAAGTGGTTGTTGAGCAGACGGACGGTGTCGCGTCCCAGGACAATGTCGCACTGCATGCTACAGTTGGCGCTTTGCTGGTAGGAGATGAACTGGGGATTGACGAGCGGATAGCGGCTGAACACGGCGATAGGAAGCACTCCGCGGATAGAATCCTCGGTAGGGATCAAGGCGTAGCGCCAGTGGGAAAATACGTTGCGGATGCTGTCCATCGGGAAGTATTTGTTGTCGCCACATTCCTGGAAGCAGAGGACGTCGACTTCCTGTTCTTTCATGTAGCGGGCGATTTCCTTGCAGGAGTAGCCTGTAATCTCCCCTCCGAAATTGCCAACGTTGTAGGTGGCTATTTTCAGGTATCCGTCGGCATAATTGCTGCTGTAGTGGCCTTCAGGAATCTTCTTGGTGAAGCTGAACTGGAAGATGGCAAGGATATATCCGTAATTGAAAACTAATGCTGCAAGGGGAATGAATGCCCAGCGCCTGCGGGCGAATGCCCAACAGATGGCGACTAACAGATTGCATAGCAATAGTGCGGGCAATGCTAATCCCAGTACGGGCATGTACCTTGAATTGGCGGGGTTGAAGTTCCCGGAGAATGCAGCAATCATCGTGACAAGGGCCAATACGATGCTCAGGAGGACTGGAATGCTGCGGAATAAACTTTTGATTTCTGATTTTCCCATGTTGTTGTAAAGCTACGGGCTACAAGCTACAAAGCTACGAGTTACGAGCACGAGTGCCTTTCGGTATGATAGCGCAGCCACTCGTAGCCCGTAGCTTGTAGCTTATTTTATTACATTTACCGGTTTTCCGTCAATATATGCTTTTAAGTTACTGATAAGAATATGTATCAGCCTTTGGCGGGCTTCAAAGTTGGCCCATGCGATGTGAGGGGTGATGAAGCAATTCCGGGCGGTGAGTAACGGATTGTCGGCACGGGGTGGTTCTTCAGAAAGAACATCCAGTCCGGCGGCGTAGATGATGCCGGTATTCAGGGCATTGGCAAGATCTTGTTCGTTGATGAGCGGGCCGCGTCCGGTATTGATGAGGATAGAGGTGGGTTTCATCAAGGAGAGGCGGTTGGCGTTGACCAGTTCACGGGTACTGTCGTTCAGCGGGCAGTGCAGGCTGACGATGTCACATTCGTGGAACAATTGGTCGAGTTCCGCTTTACGGATTTCGGGAGGAAGTTGGAGGCGCGATTTGGAAGTGTAGGCCCATACCTTCATACCGAAGCCGATGGCTATACGGGCGGTGTTGTAGCCGGTCTGTCCCAGTCCTACGATACCGATTTTTTTTCCGAGCAGCTCGATGAGTGGAGTGTCGTAGAAGCAGAAGTCGGGATTCTTGCTCCAGTTTCCCTTGCTGACTTCTTCGGAATAATGGCGTACTTGCTGGGTGATGTTCAGGATATGGGCAAATACCATTTGTCCGACAGAGGGGGTGCTGTATGCAGGGATATTGGTGATGATGATGCCGCGTTCGCGGGCGGCGTTGATGTCTACCACGTTGTAGCCTGTAGCCATCACGCCAATGTATTTCAGATCGGGTAGGGCAGTCATTGTCTCGCTGTTGATCACTACCTTATTGGTAAGGATGGCTTCTGCACCGGCAGCACGTTCAAGAACTTCACCGGGAGCGGTGCGATCATAGATCGTGCACTCGCCTAACTCTTTCAACTTATCCCAGCACAGATCACCGGGATTCGTGGTATAACCGTCTAATACTACAATTCTCATTTTGTATCTATTTAAAGTGAGTACGCAAATTTAGGGAAAAGATTTGAGATTACGATTTTCTGAACTTATCCTCACCCCATAACGCTCTCATCCGTTCCGCATGTTTCTGTTCGGCAGCATTGTCCTGTGCTTCCCATAGACGGCGGTCTTTCAGCTCGTCGGGCAGAAATTGTTGCTTGACGAAATGGCCGGGATAATCGTGCGCATACTTATAATTGTCTCCATAACCCAACTGTTTCATCAGTTTGGTAGGTGCATTGCGCAGGTGCAGGGGTACGGGCAGATTGCCGGTCTGGCGTACAAGCTCCAAGGCATTGTTGATGGCCATGTAGGCGGAGTTGCTCTTCGGGCTTGTGGCAAGGTAAACGGTGGCTTCCGCCAGAGGGATACGTCCTTCAGGCCAACCCACTTTCATTACAGCGTCGAAACACGCATTGGCAATCAGCAAGGCGTTCGGGTTTGCCAGTCCCACGTCTTCCGAAGCGGAAATGACGAGGCGGCGGGCGATGAATGCGGGATCTTCTCCGGCTTCCACCATGCGGGCCAGCCAATAGACGGCACCGTCGGGATCACTGCCACGGATGGACTTGATAAAAGCAGAGATGATATCATAATGCATTTCTCCGTCTTTGTCGTAGGCAAGCGGATTCTGTTGCAGGCGTTCTGTCACCATCTCGTCGGTGATGACGACGGGATCACCGGCTTCGGAGGAAACAACGAGATCCAGGATATTGAGCAATTTACGGGCGTCTCCACCACTGTAGCGAAGCATGGCGGTGGTTTCTTTCAGCTCGATGGTACGCTCTTTCAGTATATGGTCGGTAGTAATGGCACGTTGCAACAGTTCCAGTAAATCATCTTTTTCCAAAGATTTCAGCACATAGAGTTGGCAGCGTGACAGCAGCGGGCGGATTACCTCAAAAGACGGATTCTCCGTGGTAGCGCCTATAAGTGTCACTGTGCCTTGTTCCACAGCTCCGAGCAGTGAGTCTTGCTGTGACTTGCTGAAACGGTGTATTTCATCAATGAACAGGATGGGACTGCCTTGCGAGAAGAAACGGTTGCTCTTCGCGCGGTCTATCACTTCGCGCACATCTTTTACCCCGCTGGTCACGGCGCTTAGTGTGTAGAACGGAGTTTCCAGTTTGTTAGCGATAATCTGTGCCAGAGTGGTCTTGCCTACACCCGGAGGCCCCCATAGTATGAACGAAGAAATACGTCCTGCGTCAATCATCTTGCGCAGCACCGCACCCGGTCCTACTAAGTGTTTTTGACCGATGTACTCGTCTAAAGTTTTAGGGCGAAGCCTTTCTGCTAATGGAGTCATTTTAATTACGAATTATAAATTATAAATTACGAATTGCGAATTACAAATTAATAGTTCGTAATTTGTAATTCGCAATTTGTAATTTCTAAAATATCATTAATATCATGAAGCGTATGCCCCCTTTCTTTACTCCCGGTATGTCGGTGTAGGTGAGGCGGCGTACATATTCTATATGCAACAGCTTGAATATGTTGTAGATACCTACACTGGCTTCCAAGTAGGGAGTGTTGCCCATTACGTGGCTGGTGGGGACACCGTCGCGCATGGGGAAAAGGAACAACTCGTCGTTTTGGCTCTTGTACGGATTATTCTTGTCCGTCAGGGTGCCGTACATACCACGGATGCGGAAAGTTTCACGCCACTTCAACTTCTTGATAAGCGGGATGCGGTTGAACAGCTTTCCGTTCATGTCGTAGGTCAGTGCGAGAGAGGCATAACGGTCGTTCAGAAACTCCATGTTGTTGATCAGGCTGAATGACTCGTTGTGCTGGGTGATGTATGACAGATTCGCCATGGGCAGGTTCAACAAGGGGAACGGTACAGTATTCCACTGCGCACCGGCACGGGCGGTAATATCCAGTTTACCCCACGAACCGAACCAGAAACGTTTGCGGATACTGGCTTCCGTAAGGTTGAAGTTGTACTCGCCACCTAACACGCCTTTCAGACCGAGGGTGTGGGAGAGGGAGAAGATCGGGGCATCCAGCGATACGGGCACACGGCGTTGCTTCGTGTTGACATACGTTTCACCCGGTGCGTAACGCAGGGTGACACCGAGTTCGGTGGTGGTGATGTCTTTGATGAAGGTATTCGTATCATCCCATATTCCGGAGATGTTACCGTCATTTTTCCAGTACTGCAATACACCTCCGGCAGGCTGGTCGTTGCGGTGGCGTGCCATGGCTTTGATAGAGAAACCGGCATTGGTTTCCAGTTCGTAGGTCAGGGTAGCGTCGCGCATGTACGACATCTGGTCTACCTTGGTCCACTTCCAGCCCACAAACATATTATCCTTGTCAGTTGAGAGGTATTTATCCATGGGAGACATGACGTCGTAACTATAATCGAAAGCCAGGTAGTGCTTGGGGAATTCCCACAATACATATTCGCGCTTGTTGAATGAGTAGGCAGCCTGACCTTTATAGAACCATTTCTTGTCCTTTGTACCGTAGGCCGCATATCCGCTGAAACTCCAGTGCGGATCGAGGTTACCGGTGGTCATACCACTGAGACGGAAACGTGTGCCATTCACGTAATTGCTTGTGATGGTGGTATTGATAGGTCCGAAGTCGAACTTGCTGGGGTGTTTCTTGGTGCCCGTTTCCACGAAGTTCTCAATCAGGGCTTTCGCACCGAAGATGACATATTTGAATCCGGGAATTTGCTCAATGCGGTTCATGAAGACGTCCATGTTACTCTCTTTCTTTGTGAGGGGAACCTGACGCACGCTCGCCCAATATTCATCACTCTTGTTGAGCATGTTGGCTTCTTTGATGACGTTGCCTTTCAGGCGGAAGAGGCGAGGCTCAATGTCTTCAAATTTGTAATTGGAGTATTTGGTAGTACGCTGCACTTCAAGTCCTTGTATGCCTTTTACGAATTGCAGTTCCACGGTCATGTCATCGTCCGTAAGTACCCAGTTTCCGTCCGGCATCTGCTCGAATTGCTGTACAATGTCGAGGTTGTCAACAAAGTTCACACCGGTCTTTTTGGGCAGGTTCATGGTACACTTCTTAACGGCATAGGTAGAATCCTTCACCACATAGAGATGACCAGTAAAACCGAAATCTTGTGAGTTTTGCGGCACGAAGGTGAGGTGTACACACTCTTGACGGTCCACCATGACGGTATCCATGAGGTAGTATTTATAGAAACTGATGGCTCCGCGACCGATGGGGCTGACGAAGCGGCGTTGCAAGAGCCGGATGTCATCGTCGTAGATATTGACATCGGAGAAGACATCGGTCAGAATGGTTCCCAGCATATCTCCAGTATTGAAAAACTCCTCGATACCACTGGAATTCATACCTTCGATGATGGTTTTTTCGCTTTTGGGACTTTTGCGGTAGATGGTCTTCGAAGACGTTTCTTTGATGGAGATGGGGAGGATCATCTTGTTGGTCTTGGGCGATACTTCCACCTGGTCTTTGAAGAATGAGAATTTCTTGTAGATGCCCTTTTCCATTTTTTCGGGGGTGACGTCGTTCATGGACATTTTCATCTTTTCGTATTTCTGATATTGGTAGAAGTCGTTGGTTTCCAGTTTCAGCCCTTTCTTGTTCTCGATAACTTTCCTCATAAAATCTACGGCGGGATTGTTTTTACGGGAATACTTCTCTTTCTGGGGCTTAACCACAACTTCGGAGAGCATGACGTCGGCAGGTGCCAGCTTCACATTCAGTACTTTGGTGGTGGGTTTCAGGGTGACTTTCTTGGTCACGTATCCGATGGCGGAGAATGACAATTCATTCCAGCCTTTACGGGTTTCCACTGTGTATTCGCCTTCGGCATTGGTGATGGCACCCACGCCTTTTCCCTCGTATTGAACGGTGATGTACATTAATGGTTCATTGGTGAGGGAGTCGGTCACGACACCTTTAATCTGTGCGGATGCGCTGTGCGCGACGAAAAATGACAGCAGAAAAAGGATGAGAACTATATATTGTTGTTTCATATTTAAGTCAGTATGAGGTTGCAAAGTTAACAAAATACAGTTAAATAAGAAGTAAATATAATCTAAAGAAATAAGAGGAATGTTTATATCTGCTTTAACTTTTGACTTGATGCATAGGATTTTTTGTATTTTGCATTAACTTTGCGAAGTCAAATAAACTCTGTTGCAGTCCATTAAGATTGGTTGTATATGAAACTTCATGTCGTTAGTTTTCAAGTGCCTTATCCTCCAGATTATGGAGGACTGATAGATGTATATTATAAATTGAAGGCATTGAAAGAGGCTGGTTGTTCGGTTGTTTTGCATACATATAGATATGGGATGGAAGAACAGCCAGCGTTGCTTGATGTAGCTGATGATGTGCATTATTATGAACGATTCACGGGATGGCGCTCCATGTTCTCTTTCCTTCCTTATATTGTTTATAGCAGACGGAATAGGCTGTTGTTGAAATATTTGTGTGCAGATGATTCTCCCATTCTGTTTGAGGGTTTGCATACTTGCTATTTCCTCTCGCATCCTTTGTTGAAAGATAGGGCGAAGTGGGTACGGATGCATAATATAGAGCATGATTATTATCGTTTTTTAGGGAAGTCGTGTTCTTCCTGGCGTGAGAAATGCTATTATTATCTGGAGGCTTGGAAACTAAAACATTATGAACGGATATTGCTACATGCTGATAAAGTCTTTGCCATCACTCATGCGGATGCTGCTTATTTCATCCGGAAGTATCCCCCGGTGCTAACTTATTGTTTACCTTGTTTCTTTGATGATACTAAGGTAAATAGGGCAACGGATGCGCCTGTTGGCATGGGGAATTATGTACTATATCATGGAAATCTGTCTGTTCTTGAAAATATCCGGGTTGTAGACTATATATTAGAACATTTGGTGCCCGGGATAGATGTGGATATACAAGTGGTCATTGCTGGTAAAAATCCAGATAAATGCCTGCAAGATAAAATATCCCGGCTTCCCAATGTAGTTCTTGTGGCAAATCCTTCGTTGGAGGAAATGGAGGGTTTGATAGCCTTGGCACGTATCCATTTATTATTGACTTTTCAAAATACAGGGATAAAACTGAAACTAATCTATGCTTTGATGAAAGGGCGTGGACACTGTCTGGTAAACCCGATGATGATTCCGGATGCAGGTTTTGAAGAATTGTGTACGATTGTAGACGGGGAGGAAGCACAGGTGGCAGCTATCCGTGAACTATACCATGTTTCTCCTGAGCCTGAAGCGCTCGAATGGAGGTATCAGGCTCTGAAAGAAATGGGGTATGACAATCGGGTTACTTTAATTCTCCGTTAATCAACGTCTGCACGATACGTTCCGCTGTACGTCCATCCCAACGGTCGGGGAGGGTAGTGTGTTTCCACTCGCCGTGCATCAATCTTTCCAGAGCATTGGCAAGAGCCACGGAATCTTCATTTACTAACTCATTGGTACCTACACGCCAGGTTTCGGGATGCTCAGCGTAGGAGTTGAGTGTGATGCAGGGGACATCGAGGAAGGTAGCTTCCTCGGCAATGTTTCCAGAGTCCGTTACAATTCCTTTGGCATGGTTGATGAGATAACCGAAATGCAGATAACTTTGAGGCGGAAGGATGTGCAGATTAGATGCGGGGATATCCAGTGATTTGATGGCTTTTTGCACATAAGGGTGCAAGGGCGCAATGATGGGCATGCCTTCGGATTTCTCAATCAATGTTTGTATCAACGATTTGAGCACATGTTTCTTGGTCAGCAGGTCGTGCCGGTTGAGGGTCAGCAACAGGTAACCGCGTTTTTCTAGTCCCATGGTAGAGAACCATACAGGTTGCAGCAGACGGTGGCGGTTGTAGCGGACAGTATCTATTAGTATATTGCCTACATAATGGATGTATTCGGGAATCATGCCTTCCTGGTTCAGATTGCGGTTGGCTACCATGCCTGCGGTAAACAGATAGTCGGAAATGGCATCTACGATGGTACGGTTTACTTCGCGGGGCATATTCATATCGAACGAACGGGTTCCGGCAATGAGGTGTGCAACTTTCAGACCGCGCTTTTTGGCAACGATGGAGCAACTCATGGTGGCGGTGAGATCGTCTACGACGAGTACTACCTGTGCGGGATGATTGTCCAGTTCTTTTTCGAAAGCAAGCATGATGGCAGCTGCCACTTCCGAATGGTCGTGTCCGGTGACTCCCAGATAACCGTCCGGTCGCTTCATGTCCAAGTCGGAAAACAAGGAGGCATCAAGGCTGGTGTCATCCTGTCGCCCGGTGTAGATGAGACGGTATGAAATTTTCTTCCCGGCTTCCTGCGCGGCTTTGATAGCCCGGGTGATGGGAGCTATTTTCATGAAGTTGGGGCGTGCGCCCGATACGATTGTTATTTTCATTGCATATAAATTGATGAGGCAAAAATACGTTTTCTTAGGGAAATTATTCGTTACTTTGCCCATAATTTTAATGAATACCGATTATAAATCATTAAACATTTAACGTTAATCATTGATTATCATGCCTACATTTGTTCAAATTCTCGATTTTATAGGTACGTTCGCTTTTGCTATCAGTGGTATCCGTCTGGCATCGGCAAAGCGGTTCGACTGGTTTGGGGCGTACGTGGTGGGTTTCGTGACGGCTATTGGCGGTGGTACCATCCGTGATGTATTGCTGGGAGTGACACCGGGGTGGATGACTGATCCTATCTATCTGATTTGTACAGGACTGGCCTTGCTTTGGGTAATTCTTTTCGGAAAGCATCTCATTCACTTGCACAATACGTTTTTTATCTTCGACAGCATCGGTCTGGCACTGTTTACGGTGGTTGGTGTAGGGAAGAGCATCGCATTGGGATATCCGTTTTGGGTAGCCATCATTATGGGTAGCATTACGGGTGCTGCGGGTGGAGTGATCCGTGATGTGTTTATCAATGAGATACCGCTGATTTTCCGAAAAGAGATTTATGCGATGGCATGTGTGGTAGGTGGTACGGCCTACTGGTTGTGCGATTTGCTGGGAATGCAGTCCTACGCTTGCCAGGTGGTGGGCGGAGTATCGGTCTTTGTGACGCGCATTCTGGCAGTAAAGTATAATATCTGTCTGCCGATTCTTACGGGAGGCGGAGAAGAGGAGGAAGAAAAGGAGTAGTAAAGAAAGAGCTACGAGCTACAAGTGCTTTTCAGCGTCATAGCGCAGCAACTTGTAGCTCGTAACTTGTAGCTCGTAGCTCTTTAGAACAATGCGTCTTTCGTGTTGAATAATTTTCTTTCATTCAGTTTCACTACTTTGCCGTATTTCTCCAGTTTCTTCAGATCAATATCTTTCGGGTTACCCATGACACCGATGCAGTAAGGTTTGCCCTTAATATTCTCTTCGTAGAACTTCACGATATCGTCAAAAGTCAATGCGTCAACCTTTGGCAGGTTCTCCTTGGCAGGGTCTGCATTGTAACCTATGCGCTGCAATTCTCTCATGTTCTCTGCTTTATCGCGGAAAGAAGGATGAGTTGTCAGCATTTCCTGGCGTATGTAACTCTTGATGTTATCGATACGGTCTGCATTCTTAGGCATATCCGTTACCAATCCCATGAAGACATCCAGCGCGTCATTGGCTTTGTCGTTCTGCGTACCGATGTTACCAAACAGGTAAGTGGGGTTACCGGGCAATGCAGGAGTTCCGATGTAGGCTCCGGCTGAGTAAGCCATAGAACGTTTTTCACGGATTTCAGTCATTACCAAACCGTTGAAACCACCGGAGAAATATTGATTGAACGCATCGCGTATTGCATCATCTTTCTTATCATATTTTGCCATCGGCAGGTAGAAATAAATCTGTGCCTGTTCCGCATCCGTGTTAGGCAGGAAGTAAATGGTATTTTCTGTTACTGAAACCATCGGCTTGTCCTGCGGAGATGTAGATGGCTTTTCGTTGGCAACCAGCGGCAGATTCTTGCTGAGGACGTCGTAAGCATTATCGAAAGGCATTGTTCCGCAATAGAAGATTTCGGCTTCATAGTTGGATGCGCGGTTGATATCACCTGTCAGCTCGGAGATCTGCAATTCGTAGATTTCCTTATCTGTCAGTTCGTCAATATAGGATGACTTATCCTGGAAGATCATGTATTGGAGGAGTGCGTTGGATAAGGTGTTTACATTCTCCTTACGTTGTTGGCGGCTACCCAGCATGGAACCTTTGATACGGCTTAACTGTTTTTCGTCCAGTTTCGGCATCAGGATCTGGCGGGCAAGAAGCTGACAAGCTTGTGGCAAGGTTTCCTCGTAGCCTTCCATGGTGATGTAGAGGTAGTTTTGACTGGCGCTTACGCGGCAAGTTGCATTCAGTTTGCTAAGTTCCTCTTTCAGTTGTTGCGGTTCATAAGTACCCATGATACCGGCGTTGTTCATCAAGTCCGCTGCAATACCCAGTTTCGGGAAATCACGTACTCCGACACCATAACGGAGTGTAAGGCTGAATACGTTGTTTTCCGGATTCTGCGAATAATACATCTTGGAGCGGTCATTCAGTTGTTTGCTCTGTATCTCGCTGAAGTCGAGGAATTTCTCTTCCACTTGTCCGATAGGCATATTCTTGAACTGTGTAGCATACAAAGATTGTTTGCCTACAGGCGGTTCGATGGGTTTGTAACCCGGTTTCTTGATTTTTGCATTCTTGTCCAGCTTGCCTTTTTCAATGTAGATGGCCAGGTAATCGTTGGTCAGGTATTGCTTGGCAACGCGCTTGATATCTTCTGTGGTAATAGCCATTACCTCATCTTTGTAGTTGAGAACTTGTCCCAGGTCTTCTTCACTGATAAAGGCTTGCATCAGCGTGAGGGCTTTGGAAGTATTCGATTCCATCATCAGGTCGAAGTCACGACACATGTTGCTCTTGATAGCATTGATCTGCCATTCTTCGAATTGTCCGTTGGCGATTTTCTCGATAGCTTTCAGTGCTTTCTTTTCAGCGCTCTTGTTCGATTCGAAACGACGTTGGTTTTCATCGTACAGTGGGGTGCAACGTACGATATTGCGGCCTTGTTCGCGGCGGGTGTCTGCATAGGCATAACCATTGGTCAGTTCACCGTCGATGGTCAATTTGTCCAGCGTACCGGTGCTGCTGCTGTTGCTCAGCAAAGACATGGCGATTTCCAGAGGTTTTTCATCGGGGTGTCCGGAAGGTACGCCTTTGTATACGAGGCATACATTGGGGTAATAACCGATTTTAGCATTATACTGCTTGCGACCTTTGATTTCAAGGTCAGGATAAGTTTTACGTTCGGGAGTAGCCTTAGCCGGTAAACGTCCGAAAGTGGCATTGATACGTCCGCTGATTTGCTTGGCATTGACGTTACCCACAAGAATGAGTACCATGTTTTCGGGAGTATACCATTCGTTGTAGTATTCGATCAGTTTGCTCAGGCGAGGGTTCTTCAGGTGTTCCGGCAGACCGATGATGGGGCGTGCGTACGGATGTCCTTCATAGGCGACACTCGAAATGAATTCTTGCTGTACGCTTCCCGGATTATCTTTATACATATTATATTCTTCGTATACACTTTCCAGCTCAGTCTGGAAGGTACGGAATACCGGGTTGATAAGACGCTGTGAGTAGATTTCCAGCCATTTGTTGATCTGGTAGGGAGGGAATGAGTTGTGGTAGTAAGTTACGTCGAAGCTGGTTCCGGCGTTCAGGCTCTTTCCACCCATGCTTTCTATCAGGTTCATGAACTCGTTGGATACACTAACCTTTCCGGCTTCTATGGTCAGCTCGTTGATCTCTTTAGCGATTGCTTCTTTCTTAACGGGATCAGCTTCGTCGGCCATTTCATCGTACTTGGCAATGATTTTATCATAAATAGGCTTCTCGGTAGCCCAGTCCAGTGCACCGATTTTGTCGGTACCCTTAAACATCACGTGTTCTAGGTAGTGTGCCAATCCTGTGTACTCTGCCGGATCGTTTACTGAGCCTGTTCGGCAGGCCACAATACCGTACACATCCGATTTCGTGTTGTCTTCCCATATATATACGGAAAGGCCATTCTTCAGCTTGAAAGCTTTCAAGCCTTGCCCGAATGACGGCAAAGCGATAGCTATGATAGCCAGAAGAGTGATTGATTTAATAATTCGTCTCATAAAATAAAGTGTTTTTAAATAAAGTGTTTTTGCTATATGTAGGCAAAACTATAAAAAAATCACAAACAGTTTACGAAATCTTCGGAAAAAGATACGCTTTTTACAAAAATCACCACCAGAAAACTCTCAAAAAGGGGGTAAAAACTGTCAATTGATAGTTTTCGCCCTAAATAAAAACAAAACTCGGTCCTCGGAACCCCCAAAACTTCCCTATACTTGCAACCGTGAATTTAAAATAATTATTAACTATTTAAAAGAGCAAAGTATGAATACCTACAGTTTTAGGAAGGATTTGATTAGTGTGCAAGAAGAACTGCTTCGCTTTGCATATAAGTTGACAGCCGATAAAGAGGAGGCGAATGATTTATTGCAGGAAACCTCACTCAAAGCATTGGACAACGAAGACAAGTACATGCCCGATACCAATTTCAAAGGGTGGATGTACACCATTATGCGGAATATCTTTATTAATAACTACCGCAGAATCGTTCGCGAACAAACTTTCGTGGACCAGACAGATAACCTTTATCACTTAAACCTGCCGCAAAACTCCGGTTTTGCAAATGCCGAAGGATCTTATGATTTAAAAGAAATGCATCGCATCGTGAATTCGTTACCCCGCGATTATAAAGTTCCTTTCTCCATGCATGTCTCCGGTTTCAAGTATCGTGAAATAGCTGACCGTCTCGGATTGCCTTTAGGAACCGTAAAAAGCCGTATCTTCTTTACCCGCCAACGGCTACAACAAGAACTGAAAGACTTTGTTTGAAAACAAACAGTGCAGACTGAAGACTGACAAACTTAATATTTATAGCCCAGGGCAATGCTCTGGGCATGTTTTTTTGTGGGAGGGGAGTGATGGGATTGGTTCCTTATTGTCGGGTAATGAGCTGAATTGGCATTCCAATATAAATAGAGTATCTCAATTCACCTCCTCCAAAGAGGAGGAGAATTAAGATAGTATTACTTGATCATTTGATTTATTTCTGTACCATAATAACTCCCTCCATCCTTTCCGATAAATTATCGTCTGAATCATAGAGGAATGAAATGGCGGGAATGTTATAAAATGAAAAATTTGTTTCAATATGATATTAAACATATCTTTTATGCTAAATAATTCAAGTATAAATTTGACTATATGTCAGAATAAACCTTTATATTTGTACTTATTAAGTTAACCGAGTAATTCATATATGTTAAACCGCTAACTGCTGACTGCGATGAAAAAGGAAATTAAATTCAGTCTTGTTTACCGTGATATGTGGCAATCTTCCGGTAAATATCAACCTCGTGTAGATCAATTGGTACGTATCGCTCCGTTGATTATTGAAATGGGGTGTTTTGCCCGTGTGGAAACGAACGGGGGAGCTTTTGAGCAAGTGAATCTGTTGTACGGTGAGAATCCTAACAAAGCCGTACGCGCTTTTACCAAACCTTTTAATGAAGTAGGTATACAAACGCATATGCTGGACCGTGGTCTGAACGCTTTGCGCATGTATCCTGTGCCTGCCGATGTACGCCGTCTGATGTATCGTGTGAAGCATGCGCAAGGGGTGGATATCACCCGTATTTTCTGTGGACTGAACGAGACGCGGAATATAATTCCTTCTATTAAATATGCATTGGAGGCAGGGATGATACCGCAGGCAACCCTTTGTATCACACACTCGCCTGTGCATACGGTGGAATATTATGCCCATGTTGCCGACCAGCTGATTGAAGCGGGAGCACCTGAAATCTGTCTGAAAGATATGGCAGGCATCGGCCGTCCGGGTATGCTGGGACGGTTGACGAAGACGATTAAAGAAAGGCATCCCGAAGTGATTATCCAGTATCACGGTCATAGCGGACCGGGGTTGTCGATGGCTTCTATCCTGGAAGTTTGCGAGAATGGCGCCGACATTATTGATGTGGCTATGGAACCGATGTCCTGGGGTAAAGTACATCCGGACGTAATCTCCGTACAAGCCATGCTAAAAGATAAGGGCTTCCAGGTGCCCGATATCAATATGAAGGCATATATGAAGGCACGTGCCATGACACAGGAATTTATAGATGACTTCCTAGGCTATTTCATGGATCCGACCAATAAACATATGTCCTCTTTGTTGTTGAAGTGTGGCCTACCGGGTGGTATGATGGGTTCCATGATGGCCGATCTGAAGGGGGTACATTCGGGTATAAATATGATATTAAGAGGGAAGAATGAGCCGGAACTCAGCATTGACGACCTGCTGGTGATGCTTTTCGATGAGGTGGAATATGTATGGCCTAAGCTGGGGTATCCTCCGTTGGTGACGCCTTTCAGCCAGTATGTGAAAAATGTGGCATTGATGAACCTTATGCAGTTGGTGAAAGGTGAAGAGCGCTGGACGATGATAGATAATCATACGTGGGATATGATTCTCGGTAAGAGCGGACGTCTGCCAGGCGAGCTGGCTCCTGAAATTGTGGAATTGGCGAAATCAAAAGGATCTGAATTTGTGGATACCGATCCGCAATTGAACTATCCGGATGCTCTGGATGAATATCGGAAAGAAATGGACGAGAACGGTTGGGAATATGGAGATGATGAAGAAGAACTCTTTGAACTTGCCATGCACGACCGTCAGTATCGTGATTACAAGTCCGGTACAGCCAAGAAGCGCTTTGAAGATGAATTGCAACGTGTCAAAGATGCGTCTATGGTGAAGAACGGATATTCGGAAGAAGAAATCCGGAAGCTGAAACGTGCCAAGGCCGATCCGATTATTGCCCAGGATAAAGGACAGGTGTTGTGGGAAGTATCTGTGGAAGGTCCTTCTGTAGCTCCGTTCATAGGGCGTAAATACCAGCATGATGAAGTGTTCTGTTATCTCTCTACTCCGTGGGGAGAATATGAAAAGATATTGACTGGATTCACCGGACGCGTTGTGGAGATATGTGCCAAACAAGGCGATACCGTGAATAAGGGCGATGTGATTGCCTATATTCAAAGAAGCGATATCTTTGCGTAATAAGTGATTAGCGGCTAGTGGTTAATGATTAGCTCCTGCGGTATCATAGTGCAGACTGCTAATCGCTAACCACTACCGTTAATCACTTATTAACCCACTTCTTTATCGTTTCCTTCAGTACCTCCTGTGTGAAGGGCTTGGTCAGGAAATCGTTGCAACCTGCTTCGAGTGCTGCTTTGCGATCATGATCGTAGGCAAAGGCAGTCAGGGCGATTATGGGGACGTCAGGGGATAATTCCCGGATGACTCTGGTTGCATCCAGTCCACCAAGATTCGGCATCTTCATGTCCATCAGGATGATATCCGGATTTATTTCTACAAACATGTTGACGGCTTCCATACCATCTTTGGCACGTTCCAGATGGTATTCTTTCCCTAGAATGGCTTTGGTTAAAATATAATTACTGTCCGTATCTTCGGCTATCAAAACGGTTTTCAGTGAGATGGTTTCCTGTGGCGATACCTGTACTTTTTCTGTGCTTTCACTGCCTGCACTTTGTTCTCTGGCTGCCGGTTTGTTTTCTTCGGGGCTGTTTTCATTTTTTTCTTTATCTTCGTTTTTGGTGGTTTTGGCGGGCAGGGTAAAGATAAAGGTAGTTCCTTTTTCAAGTTCGGAGTTCACGGAGATTGTTCCGCCTAGGCGTTCGATGATTGTTTTGCAAATGGCTAAACCCAATCCGGTGCCTTGTGCAAAATTGTTGGCTTTCACAAACCGTTCGAATACCTTTCCTATTTTTTCAGGGGCGATGCCTGTGCCTGTATCAGTCACATGAAACACGATTGTTTCCCCTTCCCGGTGGTATCCGTAACTGATACTGCCTTTGGTGGTGAATTTGAACGCGTTTCCTATCAGGTTCGATATCACTTGGAAGATGCGGTTCTTATCAGAGTCGATAAGAATATCTTCGTCGGATGGATCGAATATTAGTTCGACACCTGACGGACAGCGGAATACATGCGCGTCATGGATTTCCTTGCAAAGTGGATGCAGGCGGACCGTGGCAATGCTGAACTCTACAATTCCGGCCTCTATCTTCGAGAGGTCGAGAATTTCATTGATGAGTTGCAACAGACGTTCGTTATTGGCTTCCACAATGTTATAATATTCTTTGCGCTCTTCTGTATTTTCGCTTTCGGCAATGATACGTGAAAAGCCTACGATGGCATTGAGCGGTGTACGTATCTCGTGGCTCATGTTGGCAAGGAAGGCTGATTTGAGTTGGTCGGAGGTTTCGGCTTTCTCTTTGGCTACCATCAGCTCCCGTTTCATGAGTTCCATTTCTGTAATGTCCCATTCTATGTTCAGCAGGATGGGGGAAAAGTCTTTGCTTTCGATTTTCATTTTCCGTTTGTCCAGGAAAAGCGGATGTCCATGACCGTCACGTTCTTCTGCAATCCAGTGCATTTCTTGTCCGGTGGTGGCTATAACTTCGTCTTGCTGGCGTTTTTCACGGGCTATTTCGAGAGGATAGAAATCGAAGTCGTCTTTTCCCAAAGCTTCTTCCATTGGGACGTCGCGGTTGTACGATTCACGATTGCGGTACAGGTATTTGAAGTTGTTTCTGATATCTTTCACAACAATTCCTGCGGGTAGATGCTCCATGGTTTTGTCCAATATCTGGTTGAACCATTTAATCTGTTGCTCGTGGCGGATGCGCTGGGAAATATCCCGTCCGAATGCCCAAATGGTTCCTACGCCTTCATCGCTGGTCACCCAATAGGCATTACCTTCGTATGCCAGTATTTCCGGGAAGTGTGGCAAGGGAGTGTATATTGTAAAAGATTGGTGTTTCTCTTCCTTCTTAATTGAAGCGATCATCTGTTGCCAGTCTTTTTGGGTACGGGCATACGAGTCTATTTCGTATATTTTTAGTTGGGTGATATCGTCCGTACTGCCCAGCTTATGGTGCAGTTTGAAGAGACGGTTGGCAAAAATCAGAGTGCCATCTTCTTTGGCGGCAAAGATGTCCTCGGTAGAATTGTTGATGGCGTGTGTTAGCAGGTTGATGTCATTGCGGCTCTTTTGGATGTCAGTAATATTTTGTATGTATCCTTCCAGCGCGATGTTACCATCTTTATCACGTTCGCGGCTGAATGCCTTCAGGCGGATATAATGTACATCTTTATTGTAGAAAATGCGGTAGTCTATAGTGTTTTCCATATTACCTTTCAGATTATTGCGGAGCCAGTCTTCAAAGGTGTTCCTATCTTCGGGTAAGATAAAGTTAAGGTATGTATCCAGCGGAATGGCTTGTTCATCTGTCGTACACATGATACCTGTATGTCCGGTATAACCGAATTTCCGGGTGGCAGTATCAAATATCCATCTGCCGATGAATGCAGCTTTCTGTATCTCGTATAGTTCCCGGTTTCTTCTCTCCAGTTCCAGTTTGCGCTGGCTGCGTTCGGTGATGTCTCGGTATTGGCAAAGCACCAAGTCACCGTATGGCTGCATTATGCATTTGAAGTAATACGTGTCATCCTGTAAAATGAGTTCGTAATTGCGGACAGATTTTATTCTCCGGAGCAAAACTTTCTTGAATTCAGGATAAAACTCACTGTATGTTACTGGAGGTAACAGCTTCAGCAGGTTCTTTCCGAGCAATCTCTCTTCGTTCATGAACCATAGGTCCACGTTATGCACGGCTATGTCTACACAAATACCGTCTTTGTCCATGAGTATCAAGGTGTCTGATACCATGTTCAGCAGCTTTTCGGAGTTATTTGTGTCTTTCAGAATGCTTTTCATTGTTTTCTTTATATTAGATTTTCTGTCGAGGAATTTCTATATCAACTTGCCCTTCGTGCTTTTTCCCAGGTTCCGCTTTTGTTGCCTTTGCGCTTGTTCAGGTAGCGGAATCCTCTTAGTACGTTGATGTTCATAAAGAGGAAATAGTAAGGGATGAAAAGTATTTTGTTTTTGATGTGTCTCCTGGAGAGGATATAGCCCCAGATTCCCATCAGGTAAAACAAGATTTGCAGTCCCAGTATAGCGGCGTAGAACAATGGATGTACTGTGGTGAAGAGCAGCACTACGTTGAGAGGGAGCAACAGGAACAACAGAATAGGAGTGATGGACCATCGTAAGACACGGTGGGATACGTACTGGAAATTAAGCAGACCGTAGCGGAAAGGATTCAGTAGCGGGCGCAAACGCCAGATGGATTGTAAGCCTCCGGCAGCAATGCGTACCTTGCGTTTTTCTTCTTCCTGCATGTCAGCAGAGCCGCTTTCGGTAGCATAGGCCGCGGCACAGTAAGCGATGGTGTAGCCACGCATGGCGATACGGAGGGAGAGGATGAAATCATCGAGCAGTGTATCTGCCTTCATTTCCTCGAATAATTCCCGACGTACGGCAAACAGTTCTCCGGCAGCGCCTACGGCTGAGTAGAGCCGTGAGTCGAGTGCTTTCAGGGTGGATTCATATTTCCAGTAAATACCTTCTCCTCCTGATGCAGCATTATCTTTGCTTTGCATAGCAATGCGTTTTTCACCTGCTACACAGCCCACTTTGGGAGCAACAAAAGCATGAACGATTTCGCGCAATGCTTCTCGGTTCAGGTGTGTATTGGCATCGGTGAATACGACGAGTGGCGTTTTCACGAACTTCATTCCGCGGTTGAGGGCGGCGGTTTTTCCTTGTCGCTCAGACTGGTGGAGAACGGTGGCACGGGGCCAGTGGGAAAGTCGTTCGTTGGTATGGTCGTTGCTGCCGTCCGTTATCCAGAATATTTGTAGTTTGTCTGCAGGGTAATCCAGCGCCAGGCAGTTCTGCATTTTTTCATCTACCACGTCTTCTTCATTATAAGCTGCAATAAAGAGTGTGACTTCGGGCAGTTCCTCATCAGCAGGCATGGGATGGTGTATCGGTCTACAGAAAGTTTCTTTAATTTTGACCAGAATGTATAACACAATTCCGTATCCTATATAAGTATAGAATACGATAAACAGGCTTATCCAGAATAATATCTCGAAAGTTCTCATTGTATAATGTCTTCAGAGTTGTTTGTTAAGGTAAACAAAATATTTCTCAAAAGTATGGATAATCTTTTACTGATGCAAGAAAAGAGAGAAAAATAAATAACGGAAGGAGAGGAGGAAAGCTGTTGGTGGAAGTTGTTTATTTGGGATGAGTATGAATATAATATAATTTTAGGCGCGGATTACACGGATTCTTTTTCTTAGTTCTATACTACAGTGTAATAACGTAGTAATCCGCGCCTAGATTATTATCAGCATTTAGTTCATTACCCTACCTTTTTAGAACGCCTCCGTCATATTGAAATAAAATAATGTCTGATTGTTTACCGTATTTTTACCCAGATCAAGGCGTACATTCATGCGTGGTTGCACTTCGATACGCAACCCTACGCCATAGTTAGGCAACACACCTTCTATTTTGCCGGGGGTGGGTCCCATGAATCCACAACCTGTCCAGGCCACGAAGCCAACGTGATTGAGCATACGTTTCAGCCAGGTACTTTTGTCGGTGTTTATCATCTGACGATATTCGGCCATGACTACGTGGGACGATTTATCGCGATACTGTCCCATGTAATAACCGCGCAGGTCAAAAGGAGTTCCTGTCAGGATATATTGTGTCAGGGGCACGTCACCGAACACGTTTTTACTTTGAGCGGTCCAAGCAATGACCTTACGCTTACCGACAGTTTTATATTGGCGGTAGTCTATTTCCAGGCGGTAGAAATTGTCATCACTTCCAAGAAATTTAGTATACATCATTCCCCGGAAATCCATGTACATGCCGCGATAAGCATTAGCAGGAATGTCTCTGCTGTCGTAAGTCAGCAGGAAGCCGACGCCGGAATTGAAATTCTTGTATCCTTTGTCCGTTCCTCCGGCTGCTTTGTACGACGGTTCGTTCACCAGATGTTTGGCTGGTTTCGTGATATCGTCGTAATTTATATCTATCTGCGGTCCGGCGAATATGTTGCTGTTGCCTAGGCGGAACAGGAACCAGGGATTAAACTGGATGCCGCTGTAGCGATACTGGCTGGTGGTGTCGCTCCGGACATAATGCTTGTTCGTGCTGTAGCCCAAACCATAGAAGTTATCTTCCGTATTTTTGTAGGCAAACTTTCCGAAGATGCGGAAGCGGTCACCTTTAAAAAAGAGTTGTGGTTTGGAGAAAAGGTTGATACCGCCATTAAAGAGGAAAGCGATGGCTACGGGAACTACGGAACGTAATTGTGTGGTGTCACTTGGATTCATGCGGAAGGTCATCAGGGCACTTCCGCCGAGTACGGCACCAAAGTCAGGAGTGTAACTCGGCCCCCCCAGAATGTTGTAGTGCAAATTTCGTTGTGCTACCTTCTGTTTTCGTAATTCACGTTTGCTCAGTGCAGGTGTGGTGTCACTGATGTTAATCAAATTCGTAGCTTCCTGAGCGGAAAGGTTTGTTACTGAAAGTAGTAACGTCATAATACCTATTATATATTTCTTCATAATTGTGCGAATGAGGGTGCAAAGAAAACTAAATTATTTGGATAAGTTTTCAAGTCGATAGACAATAAATCTAAAGATTTCACTAAAAGTTCCAAAAAATCCATTAAATTTGCATTCTATTGAAAGTCAATATTTCATTAATGCAATGCAAAAAAAATATATTACAGAACAATAATAATTATGATGAATAAACGAATTTTATCCGCTTTTGTTTTTAGTGTCGCATTACTTTCTGTACAGGCACAAGATGGGAAAGGTGGTATCAGTGATGCAATGCTGAACCAGATCAAACAGAGTTACGAGGGAACCAGTGCCGACAAAGCTCTACGTAATGCCATTGGCAACAATGATATCCGCAAACTTGCCCTCAACCAGGAGAATCTGACCGAAATGGATACTCATTTCTCTGTAAAAGTAAATTCGAAAGGCATTACCGATCAGAAATCATCTGGTCGTTGCTGGCTTTTTACAGGACTGAACGTGATGCGTGCCAAAGCCATTGGTAAATACGGTTTCCAGTCTTTTGAATTCTCGGAAATCTATCCTTTTTTCTGGGATCAGTTGGAGAAGGCTAACCTCTTCTTGCAAGGTATCATTGATACCCGTGACAAACCCTTGAACGATAAAACCGTAGAATGGCTTTTCCAACATCCGCTAAGTGATGGAGGTACTTTTACGGGCGTTGCAGACATTGTAGGTAAATATGGTTTGGTTCCTAAAGAAGTCATGCCGGAAACGAACAGCAGTGACAATACATCGCGTATGGCAAATCTGATTTCTTTGAAGTTAAAGGAATACGGTCTGCAACTGCGTGATCTGGCTTCTAAAGGGGCAAAACCTGCGGCGCTGGATAAGGACAAAACTGCGATGCTCGGTACCATCTATCGCATGCTGGTGCTGAATCTTGGTGTTCCTCCTACGGAATTTGACTATGTGCGTAAAGACGCCCAGGGCAATCCTGTCGAAACGGAACACCATACTCCGATGTCATTCCTCAAGAAGTATGGCGACGAGAATCTGTTGACCAATTATGTGATGGTTATGAACGATCCTTCTCGCGAGTACTACAAGTGTTATGAAATAGATTACGACCGTCACCGCTACGACGGGAAGAACTGGACGTACGTCAATCTGCCTGTGGAAGATATCAAAGAGATGGCTATCACTTCCCTGAAGGACAGCACCATGATGTATTTCTCTTGCGATGTAGGTAAGTTCCTGAATTCCGAGCGTGGCTTGCTCGATGTGAAAAACTATGATTATGAATCGCTCATGGGCACCACCTTCAATATGGATAAGAAACAACGCATCCAAACCTTCTCCAGTGGCTCGTCTCATGCCATGACCCTTATGGCTGTGGATCTGAATAAAGACGGAAAACCCGTGAAATGGATGGTTGAAAATAGTTGGGGACCTGCCAACGGTTATCAGGGACATCTGATCATGACCGATGAATGGTTCGACGAATATATGTTCCGTCTGGTGCTGGAGACTAAATATGTTCCTGCCAAAGTAATGGATATATTCAAGCAGAAACCCATTCGTTTGCCCGCCTGGGATCCGATGTTTGCAGAAGAATATTAAACACGATAACTCATCTTGTTGTCATCGTGTTCGTTAACGAAAGGAATTACGGAAATTTATCCGTAATTCCTTTCTTTTTTGCTCTTTATTCACGTTCTTTTTTGCTACTTTTGCGGCAAATTAATGAAACCATTATTTTAAATAAACGCATGGCAAATGTAATTAAGTTACGTAAAGGCCTTGACATCAACCTGAAAGGTAAGGCTTCTCAGGAGTTTATGTCTGTGAAAGAACCGGGATTCTACGCATTGGTTCCTGAAGATTTTACGGGTATTACTCCGAAGGTAGTAGTCAAAGAACAGGAATATGTGATGGCCGGAGGACCCTTGTTTATCGACAAGAATCATCCTGAATTGAAATTTGTTTCGCCCGTTAGCGGCGTAGTGACAAGTGTGGAGCGCGGCGCACGTCGTAAAGTGCTGAACATTGTCGTTGAAGCTGCGGCTGAGCAAGACTATGAAGAATTCGGTAAGAAAAACGTGAGTTCCCTGAACGGCGAGTCAGTGAAAGCCGCATTGCTGGAAGCAGGTATGTTCGCGTTCATCCGTCAGCGTCCCTATGACGTGATTGCTGACCCCACGATGTATCCGAAAGCTATCTTTGTTTCGGCCTTCGACAGTAATCCGCTGGCACCCGATTTCGAATTCGTTCTGAAAGGCGAGGAAGCAAACTTCCAGACAGGATTGGATGCTCTTTCCAAGATGGCAAAGACGTATCTGAGTATTAGTGTAAAACAAAAGGCAACCGCGTTGACGCAAGCTAAGAATGTAACGATTAACGCATTTGACGGACCGAACCCGGCCGGCAATGTAGGCGTACAGATCAACCACATTTCTCCTATCGTGAAAGGCGAAACTGTGTGGACAATCAGTCCGGAAGCCGTTATATTCATCGGACGCCTGTTCAATACAGGACGTGTGGACATGACGCGCAAAGTGGCCGTTACAGGTTCCGAAGTGTTGAAACCTGCATACTGCAAACTGAAAGTAGGTGCTTTGCTGACAAACGTATTCAGTGGAAACGTGAGTTCAGACAAGGGAGATTTGCGCTACATCAGCGGTAATGTGCTTACAGGTAAGAAGGTTTCTCCAAACGCTTTCCTCGGCGCATTCGACAGCCAGCTGACGGTGATCCCCGAAGGCGATGACATCCACGAAATGCTGGGTTGGATTATGCCGCGTTTCAATCAGTTCAGCGTGAACCGTTCTTACTTCAGCTGGTTGCTGGGTAACAACAAGGAATATGTGCTGGATGCCCGCATCAAGGGTGGTGAACGCCACATGATCATGTCCAATGAGTACGACCGTGTATTCCCGATGGATATCTTCCCCGAATATCTGGTGAAAGCTATCATTGCAGGTGACATTGACCGTATGGAGGCTTTGGGAATCTACGAAGTAGCTCCCGAGGATTTTGCCCTTTGCGAATTCGTTTGCTCTTCGAAGGTAGAGGTTCAACGTATCGTTCGTGCAGGACTCGACATGCTTCGCGCCGAAATGGCCTAATAATTAATACTTATATAATTAATACTTATAAATGAAAGCGTTAAGAAATTATCTCGACAAGATAAAGCCGAACTTTGAAGAGGGCGGCAAATTCCACGCATTCCAGTCTGTGTTCGACGGATTCGAAACATTCTTGTTCGTCCCCAGCACGACTTCGAAATCGGGAACGCACATTCACGACGCTATCGACAGCAAGCGCATTATGTCGATGGTGGTCATTGCGTTGGTACCGGCGTTGTTGTTCGGTATGTATAACGTAGGTTATCAGCATTTCACGAATACCGGTGCTACAGGTAGCTTCATTGAAATGTTTGCCTACGGTTTTCTGGCTGTATTGCCTAAAATCATCGTTTCTTATGTAGTAGGTTTGGGCATTGAGTTCGTTGTGGCTCAGTGGAAGAAAGAAGAAATCCAGGAAGGTTTCCTCGTTTCCGGTATCCTGATTCCTATGATTGTTCCGGTAGATTGTCCGCTGTGGATTCTGGCGGTGGCTACTGCATTCTCTGTAATTTTCGCTAAAGAAGTATTCGGTGGTACGGGTATGAACGTGTTCAACGTTGCCCTGATCACTCGTGCATTCCTTTTCTTTGCATATCCTACGAAGATGTCCGGTGATGCCGTTTGGGTATCAGGCGACACAATCTTCGGTCTGGGACAAGCGGTTGACGGACTGACCGTAGCTACTCCGTTGGGTGCGGCTGCCACTTCGGGGGCTGTGCCACCATTCTCTTGGGATATGGTGACGGGCTTGATACCGGGTTCTATCGGTGAGACCAGTGTAATTGCTATCGCTCTGGGTGCTATCTTGTTGCTGGCAACGGGTATCGCAAGCTGGAAGACGATGTTTTCCGTATTTGTGGGCGGTGCGTTCATGGCTTGGGTATTCAATACCGTTGGTCCTGACACAGCTATGGCTCACATGCCTTGGTACGAACACCTGGTACTGGGTGGTTTCTGCTTCGGTGCCGTATTTATGGCTACCGACCCTGTGACTTCGGCACGTACCGAGACGGGTAAGTATATCTTCGGTTTCCTGATTGGCGTCATGGCAATCGTGATCCGTGTGCTGAACCCCGGTTATCCCGAAGGTATGATGCTTGCCATCCTGCTGATGAACATCTTTGCTCCGCTGATTGACTACTGTGTAGTACAGGGCAACATCAGCCGCCGCGAGAAACGTGCAATTAAGTCTAACAATTAAAATACCGAAGAAAATGAATACCAATAGTAATAGTTATACTATCATTTATGCTTCGGTAATGGTTGTTATCGTTGCATTCTTGCTGGCATTCGTTAGTTCCTCACTGAGAACCATTCAGAATAAAAATGTGGAACTGGATACGAAGAAGCAAATACTCGCTGCATTGAACATCAAGAATGTGAAGGATGCCGAGGCTGAATATAATAAATATGTAAAAGGAGATATGCTGATGAACGTAGACGGTACTCTGACCGAGAACACCGGAGCATTTGCTACCGGCTACGAAAAAGAAGCTAAAGAACACCAGCGCCTGCACGTATTTGTTGCAGAAGTGAACGGAGAAACTAAATATGTATTCCCTGTTTACGGTGCCGGCCTTTGGGGCGCTATCTGGGGATATGTTGCACTGAACAGTGACAAGGATACCGTTTACGGTGTTTACTTCTCTCATGCCAGTGAAACTCCGGGTCTGGGTGCCGAAATCGCCGGACAACACTTTCAGGATGAGTTCCTGGGTAAGAAGACCATGGAAAATGGTGAAGTTGCCCTGGGTGTCGTGAAGAACGGTAAGGTAGAGAAACCTGATTATCAGGTGGACGGTATCTCCGGCGGTACAATTACTTCTGTAGGTGTAGATGCCATGCTGAAAGATTGTCTGAAACATTACAAGAGTTTTTTAACCAATAATGATGAGGAATAAAGGATATGGGACAGTTATTTTCAAAGAAAAATAGAGAAGTATTCTCAACCCCGCTGGGTATGAACAACCCTGTTACCGTACAGGTGCTGGGTATCTGTTCTGCACTGGCTGTAACTGCCAAGCTGGAACCTGCCATCGTAATGGGTCTTTCGGTGACGGTGATTACGGCTTTTGCCAATGTGGTTATCTCACTGTTACGTAAAACCATCCCCAACCGTATCCGTATCATCGTTCAGTTGGTTGTGGTAGCCGCTTTGGTAACCATCGTAAGTGAAGTTCTGAAAGCGTTTGCTTATGACGTAAGTGTACAGCTTTCTGTTTATGTAGGTCTGATTATCACAAACTGTATCCTGATGGGACGTCTGGAAGCGTTTGCCATGCAGAACGGTCCGTGGGAGTCTTGCCTCGACGGTATAGGTAACGGTTTGGGATATGCCAAGATTTTGATTATCGTAGCTTTCTTCCGTGAACTGTTAGGTTCCGGTACATTGCTCGGTTTCAATATTCTGAACCATGAATGGCTGACAAACCTGGGTTATGTGAACAACGGCTTGATGCTGATGCCGCCGATGGCTTTGATCATCTGTGCTTGTATCATCTGGTATCAACGTGCCCGTCACAAAGAATTGCAAGAAAAGTAAGTCGATTTATGATTTCAGATTTATGATTTATTTTCTGCTACTTATAGTGCTGATAAATCATAACCGATAAATCATAATTCATAAATCAATATAGATTATGGAACATTTAATAAGTTTATTTGTCCGCTCCATATTCGTGGACAACATGATATTTGCGTTCTTCCTGGGTATGTGCTCTTACTTGGCTGTATCTAAGAACGTGAAAACCGCAGTAGGACTGGGTATCGCTGTAACTTTCGTATTGGTGGTTACGCTTCCAGTCAACTACTTGTTGCAAACCAAGGTACTGGCTGCCAACGCTATCATTGAAGGCGTTGACCTCAGCTTCCTGAGTTTTATTCTTTTCATCGCGGTAATTGCCGGTATCGTGCAGTTGGTAGAGATGGTTGTGGAACGTTTCAGTCCCTCCCTCTATGCTTCACTGGGTATCTTCTTGCCGCTGATTGCTGTAAACTGTGCCATCATGGGTGCTTCGCTGTTCATGCAGCAACGTATCAATGTGGGCGAGAGCGATCCGAAATACATCGGTGATATATGGGATGCCATCTCTTATGCACTCGGTTCCGGTATTGGCTGGTTGCTGGCCATTGTAGGTCTGGCGGCTATTCGTGAGAAAATGGCTTACTCTGACGTACCCGACGCGCTGAAAGGTTTGGGTATCACGTTCATTACAGTAGGTCTGATGGCAATGGCATTCATGTGTTTCTCTGGTTTGAACATTTAATAAAGAAAGGAATAGAACAATGGATATGAATTTAATATTAGCGAGCATTGGAGTATTCCTGGTGGTTATTCTGCTGCTTGTCGTTATCCTGCTGGTTGCCAAGAACTTCTTGGTACCTTCAGGTAATGTAAAACTGACTATCAACGGCGACAATGTACTGGACGTAGCTTCCGGTTCCACGTTGCTGAATACGTTGTCTGTGAACGGTATATTCCTTTCTTCCGCTTGTGGTGGTAAGGGCTCTTGCGGACAGTGCAAATGCCAGGTACTGGATGGCGGTGGCGAGATTCTGCCATCTGAAGTTCCTCATTTCAGCCGCAAACAGGTGCAAGATCATTGGCGTCTGGGTTGCCAGGTGAAAGTGAAGAGTGATATGGCCATCAAGATTGATGAGTCTGTACTGGGTGTAAAAGAGTGGGAGTGCGAGGTTATCTCCAACAAGAACGTGGCTACGTTCATCAAAGAGTTCATCGTTGCGTTGCCTAAGGGCGAACACATGGACTTTATCCCGGGATCTTATGCACAGATCAAGATACCTAAATACTCAATGGACTATAACAAGGACATTGACAAGAGCCTGATTGGTGACGAGTATCTGCCGGCATGGGAGAAATTCGGTTTGTTTACATTGAAGTGTGACAACAACGAAGAAACCATCCGTGCATATTCTATGGCTAACTATCCGGCAGAGGGCGACCGTATCATGTTGACGGTACGTATCGCAACTCCTCCGTTCAAGCCGAAAGATCAAGGACAAGGCTTTATGAATGTACCTGCAGGTATCGCTTCCTCTTATATCTTCACACTGAAACCGGGTGATAAGGTAATCATGAGTGGTCCTTACGGAGACTTCCACCCGATATTCGATTCTAAGAAGGAAATGATGTGGATTGGCGGTGGTGCCGGTATGGCTCCGTTGCGTGCCCAGATCATGCACTTGACGAAGACATTGCATACTACAGACCGTAAGATGACTTACTTCTACGGTGCACGTGCGCTGAACGAAGTGTTCTATCTGGAAGACTTCCTGCAAATCGAGAAGGATTTCCCGAACTTTACGTTCCATCTGGCTCTGGACCGTCCGGATCCCGCAGCAGATGCAGCAGGCGTGAAGTATACTCCGGGCTTCGTTCACCAGGTGATTTACGAAACTTATCTGAAGGATCACGAGGCTCCCGAAGATATCGAATACTACATGTGTGGTCCTGGCCCGATGTCGAAAGCTGTCGAGAAGATGCTCGACGATCTCGGTGTTCCGGCTCAGAACTTGATGTTCGACAACTTCGGCGGATAAGGCATACGCTAAAATTGGTAAATGACTTCGATATTTTTGAAAACTCCTGCGAGGCTACGGCTGAGCAGGAGTTTTTTTATTAACTTTTTCATACATGCATGAAAGTTCTACGCCCAATTTGCATTATCTTTGGCTCGTCATAACAAAAGATTATTATGGAAATTCAAGATATACTGCGTAATCTGCAAATAGAGCAACTTACCCCGATGCAAGAGGCAACCCGGGAAGCTTACCGTGAAAATAAAGACTTGGTGCTGCTTTCACCCACAGGATCGGGTAAAACGCTGGCTTTTCTGCTTCCGCTGGTGCAGACTCTGAAAACGGATGTGCAAGGCGTACAAGCCGTTGTTTTGGTGCCCTCACGAGAACTGGCATTGCAGATTGAAACGGTATTCAAATCCATGGGGACCCCGTTTAAAGCTATGAGTTGTTACGGTGGCCGTCCTGCGATGGAAGAGCATAGGACGATGAAGGGGATTCATCCTTCCGTCATTATCGGTACACCGGGACGAATGAACGATCATCTGCGAAAAGAGAATTTCGATGCGGCTACCGTCACTACATTGGTGATAGATGAGTTCGATAAATGCCTTGAGTTCGGTTTCCACGATGAAATGGCGGAAGTGATCGGACAGTTACCGTCATTAAAGAAGCGTATTCTGCTTTCGGCTACGGATGCTGAAGAAATTCCCCAATTTGCCGGAGTAGGAGGCGAGGACCAACTTTCTGCTGACGGTTCTCTACTTATCAAACTGAATTTCCTGGACCCTGATGCCCTTGCACCGCGCCTGAAACTTCATAAAGTTGTTTCTCCCGAAAAAGATAAGCTGGAAACTCTCTATAACCTGCTTTGTGTGCTTGGTTATCATTCTACCCTTGTATTCTGCAACTATCGTGAAAGTGTGGAACGAGTCACCGGATATCTGCAAGCAAAGAAATTTCCATGCAATATGTTTCATGGCGGTATGGAGCAACCTGACCGTGAACGGGCGCTCTATAAATTTCGTAACGGCAGTTGTGCCGTATTGATCTCTACTGATCTTGCTGCCCGCGGACTGGATATCCCCGGTATAGAAAACGTAGTTCATTATCATCTTCCTGTCAATGAAGAGGCCTATACGCACCGCAACGGACGTACGGCTCGTTGGGAAGCTGACGGAAATTCCTATCTCATCCTGCACAATGAAGAACGGGTTCCTGAATACATTCCCGAAGATATTGAAGTCTTTGAGTTTCCTGAAGTACTGCCGAAGCCGGCCAAGTCGCGATGGGCTACCTTATATATAGGTAAAGGAAAGAAAGATAAGCTGAACAAAATCGATATTGTCGGCTTCTTATATAAGAAAGGTGGACTGGCACGTGAAGATGTGGGACAAGTGGATGTGAAAGAACACTATGCTTTCGTAGCTGTGCGCCGTAGTAAGATGAAACAGTTGCTCACGTTGATACAAGGTGAGAAAATTAAAGGAGTAAAGACGATAATTGAGGAAGCTAAGTAAGTTTTCTTATAAATATTCACTTTTTTTGCGTCTAAACTTCTGAATATAAAGTAATAAAATCATATTACTATTAGATTCTTCTAAAAGTCCGTTCTTGATAAGTATGGATAACAAAATGGTGCATATATCCTGTATAAACCATAAAAAAGTAAGCTAAATGCGCTGTTAAAATAGAATTTCATTATGAAAGGTTTGTTTTAAAGAAATATTTCCGTAATTTCGCAAGGTCTAAAGACACTAATGAACGAAATTGTATAACCAAAACAAACTTCAAATGAAAAAGCATAATTTCAATGCAGGACCTTCTATTCTTCCTCGTGAGGTGATTGAGGATACGGCAAAAGCTATTCTTGATTTCAACGGCTCAGGCCTCTCACTGATGGAAATCAGCCACCGTGCTAAGGACTTCCAACCTGTTGTGGACGAAGCCGTAGCACTATTCAAAGAATTACTCAATATCCCCGAAGGGTATTCGGTACTGTTCTTGGGCGGTGGTGCCAGTTTGGAATTCTGCATGGTCCCCTTCAACTTCCTCGAAAAGAAAGCAGCTTACCTGAATACAGGTGTATGGGCTAAGAAAGCTATGAAAGAAGCCAAAGCTTTCGGTGAAGTGGTTGAAGTCGCTTCTTCCGCAGAGTCTACTTATACTTATATTCCTAAGGATTATACAGTGCCTGCTGATGCTGATTATTTCCACATCACGACCAATAACACTATTTATGGTACTGAACTAAAAGAAGACCTGGATGTAAACGTTCCGATGATTGCCGATATGTCTTCCGATATTTTCTCCCGTCCTATCGACGTGTCTAAATATATCTGTATCTATGGCGGTGCACAGAAGAATCTGGCTCCTTCAGGCGTAACCTTCGTTATCGTGAAGAATGACGCTTTGGGTAAGGTATCCCGCTATATCCCTACGATGCTGAACTATCAGACACATATTGACAGCGGTTCTATGTTCAACACTCCTCCGGTTGTTCCCATCTATGCTGCATTGCAGACTTTGCGTTGGATCAAGGCACAGGGTGGTGTGAAAGAAATGGAACGCCGTGCCATAGAAAAGGCAGATATGCTGTATGCTGAAATCGACCGCAACAAGATGTTCGTAGGTACAGCTGCTAAAGAAGACCGTTCACGCATGAATATCTGCTTCGTGATGGCTCCCGAATACAAAGAACTGGAAGCTGACTTCATGAAGTTTGCTACAGAAAGAGGTATGGTAGGTATCAAGGGACACCGTTCAGTGGGTGGTTTCCGTGCATCTTGCTACAATGCTATGCCGAAGGAAAGCGTACAGGCTTTGATTGACTGCATGCAGGAATTTGAGAAACTTCATTAATAATATTTATTCACCACAGATTACGCAGATCTCACAGATTGTTTTATGATTAAAATCTGTGATAATCTGTGTAATCTGTGGTGAGTCTTTTTTTTAATATCATAAGAATCATGAAAGTATTAATTGCAACCGACAAACCGTTCGCTAAAGTAGCTGTAGACGGTATTCGCAAAGAAATTGAAGCAGCAGGTTATGAACTTGCCTTGTTGGAGAAATATACAGAGAAAGCCCAGTTGCTGGACGCAGTGAAAGATGCTAATGCCATCATTATTCGTAGCGACATTATAGATGCCGCAGTATTGGACGCTGCAAAAGAACTGAAGATTGTGGTACGTGCAGGTGCAGGTTATGATAATGTAGACCTGGAAGCTGCCACTGCTCATGGTGTGTGCGTAATGAACACTCCGGGACAGAACTCTAATGCCGTAGCCGAACTTGCTTTCGGTATGATGGTGATGGCTGTCCGCAATATGTATAACGGTACTTCCGGTACGGAATTGAAGGGTAAGAAACTGGGTATTCACGCTTATGGTAATGTAGGTCGCAACGTGGCTCGCATAGCTAAGGGTTTCGGTATGGAAATCTTTGCTTTCGATGCTTTCTGTCCGAAAGAAGTGATTGAGAAAGACGGCGTGAAAGCTGTTGACTCTGCTGATGAGCTTTATTCTGCTTGTGACGTAGTTTCATTGCACATTCCGGCTACTGCTGAAACGAAGAATTCTATCAACTATGCTTTGGTAAATAAAATGCCTAAGGGTGGTGTATTGGTAAATACTGCACGTAAGGAAGTTATCAACGAAGCTGAACTGATCCAACTGATGGAAGAACGCGGTGACCTGAAATACATGACTGATATCATGCCTGCAGCTCACGAAACATTTGCTGCCAAGTTCGTAGGCCGTTATTTCTCTACACCGAAGAAGATGGGTGCACAGACTGCTGAAGCTAATATCAATGCAGGTATTGCTGCTGCACAGCAGATTGTTGGCTTCCTGAAAGATGGTTGCGAGAAATTCCGCGTAAATAAGAAATAAGAATGACTAGTAAAACTGCCTATAAATTTGCAGTTGTCTATCTGATGATAGGTGCTGGTGTTTTTGCACTAAGCAGCATATTCAGAAAAGAACTTTCAGATTTCGCCCTCGGCTTTTGCGAGGGCGTATCTGTTGTGTTGATATTAGGCAGCGCAATCTATTTGATAGTGCATTTCATGAAAAAGAGATCTCAATAATCCATTAAAAACACACCTTGACTTATGGCAATAATTAAACCTTTTAAAGGTATCCGTCCACCGCAGGATCTGGTGGAGCAAGTAGCTTCCCGCCCGTATGATGTGCTGAACTCAGTAGAAGCGCGTGAAGAGGCAAAAGGAAACGAAAAATCGTTGTATCATATCATTAAACCCGAAATAGACTTTCCCGTAGGTACCGACGAGCACGATGAATGTGTTTATCAGAAAGCTGCTGAAAACTTCCAGATATTTCAGGACAAAGGCTGGCTGGTGCAGGATGATAAAGAAAACTACTACGTCTATGCGCAGACCATGAATGGGAAAACGCAATATGGTTTAGTGGTAGGTGCCTATGTACCTGATTATATGAATGGCGTCATTAAGAAACATGAGCTGACCCGTCGCGATAAGGAAGAAGACCGTATGAAACATGTCCGTGTGAATAATGCCAATATAGAGCCGGTATTCTTTGCATATCCTGACAATGCTACTCTGGATGCTATTATCACTCATTATACAGCCGAAAAGCCGGTATATGATTTCATTGCTCCCGGTGATGGCTTTGGTCATACTTTCTGGATTATTGATAAGCAGGAAGACATTGATGCCATTACGAAGGAGTTTGCTAAGATGCCCGCTCTTTATATTGCCGACGGACACCATCGTAGTGCCGCCGCTGCTTTGGTTGGAGCGGAGAAAGCCAAGCAGAATGCAAATCATACCGGTAATGAAGAATATAATTACTTCATGGCCGTTTGTTTCCCTGCTAACCAACTAACCATTATTGATTACAACCGTGTTGTAAAAGACTTGAATGGCTTGACACCTGAACAATTCCTGGCTGCTGTCAGCAAAAATTTTACGGTAGAAGAAAAAGGCACTGAAATCTATAAACCTACCGGTTTGCATAATTTCTCCCTTTATCTGGATGGTAAGTGGTACAGTCTGACAGCTAAACCGGGTACTTATAACGATAATGATCCAATTGGTGTACTGGATGTTACTATCTCTTCCAACCTTATTCTGGATGAAGTTCTCGGCATCAAAGATCTGCGTTCGGATAAACGTATTGATTTTGTTGGAGGTATCCGTGGTCTGGGTGAGTTGAAGAAACGTGTGGATAGTGGTGAAATGAAAGTGGCTTTGGCACTTTATCCTGTCAGCATGAAGCAATTGATGGATATTGCAGATACGGGCAATATCATGCCGCCTAAGACAACGTGGTTTGAACCGAAACTACGTTCGGGGTTGGTGATTCATAAGCTGGATTAAAATATGGAATAAAAAAGTGAAGCGAGGATGTTCCAGAAAAGGATATCCTCGCTTTTTCTTTAAGGGTGATGCTTATTAAAATATCGTTTTCTCATCCAGCGGTCAAAGATAAGGAACAGAGGCATTGCGATAAGGATCAGTAAATAGAATGAGGGAATTTGGAGCTTTTCCGTTTCCAGTATTTCGGGGCGGGTGAAGGCTTCTCTGATTGTATTACCGAAATAAATCACTAATCCGGCAATGCAGCATCCTATTAAGAATATGGAAGCAGCTATCGTAGCAAACAGCGTTCTTCGTTCCGATTTCTTTTCGCGTAAGCGTATGGCTTCTTCCACCTTCCTCATGGTATGGTAGGCGAAATTGGAAGGTAGACGAAATCCGTTTTCCTTTTTTATGGCTTTTTTCAGCCCTTTGTCTTTTTGTTCTTCGTTCATACTTCCTCTTGTTTTATGAGTAGATATATCTTTTTGCGTATGCGATACAATTTTACTTTTGCATTGCTTTCCGTCAGGCCCAGAATCAGGGCAGTTTCATTCAATGACTTTTCTTCGTAGTAGAACAAGGTAATCAAGGCACGTTCGTCTGAGTTAAGTTTTTCTATGGCTCTGTTTAATCTGATAATCATTTCCTCACTTTCATCATTAAGCGTTTCATCTACTTGTTGGTCGGAAATGTTGGCGAGCAACGTATCATCCATGGCAAAAGTATCGAATTTCTTCTTACGGGTTGCCGAAATCGCCGTATTATAAGCAATGGAATAAATCCATGTTGAGAACGAACTTTCGGCTTTGAAAGAGGAGAGATGCTGGAACGCTTTCAGAAAAACGTCTTGAGTCAACTCCTCAGCATCTTCCTGGTTACAGATGATACGGGTAATCAGGGAAAAGACCTGTTGCCCGTGTTGATTCAGGAAGTATTCGTATAGAGCAGTTTCCCCTCTCAGTATGCGTTGGATAATATGTGTTTCGTTATTCTCCATTCTGCCTTTTAGACGCAACTCCTTGTAGTAGGTTACATTATTTCTTAAAAATATTTTTTTCGATGAAATGTGTAACCTAACACAGGACACTGCGTCTAAAGTGTACAAAGGAACAAAAATACTAATTTAAAACGAAACGAATATGATGGATTTTATTATGGTGCCTACAATTTTGGCAATTATTACTTTGGGGATTTACAAACTGTTTGAACTGTTTGTATGTAAAAAGGAGCGCTTGATACTTATTGAAAAGATGGGAGATAAGTACCAACCGGATGTGGCTTGTATGCCAAAACTTTATGGTAACTTTTCTTTTTCGGCATTGAAATTAGGATGTCTGCTGGTGGGCATGGGCTTAGGATTGTTGATAGGATTTGTTATTTGCACTTCGGCAATTCCCGGATATTTGGATAAGGATGTGGACAATTGGCGTGTTTATCGTGAGACGGTATCCTTGGTCTATGGAGCTTGTGTGCTTTCATTTGGAGGTATCGGGCTTATCACGGCCTTTATTGCAGAGTTGAAGCTCAGTAAAAAATAATCGCTGGAATTTAGGAATTTTCTTATGATAAAAAAGAGTTGTCAGTTATTGGCGACTTTTTTTGTATTGAGGGAGAACCTTAAGGATTATCTGTGTGTTACTATATAAGTAAATAACCTAAACCAGATAAGAATATGGATAAAAAAGAAGAAAAAGCTCTCGAAGATAAGAGTATGATGCAGAAAAATGCAGAAGAAACATTACCCGGACGACAATTGGGTTTATATTCCAAAGTCGATAAGAAAGAAGTGCGCAATATGGTTTCGGAGATAAATCCGGATAAGAATAGTTTGGGCAGTAGAGGATAGTTTTGGTTTTATTGACTACCTTTGGATAAGATAAGCTGCATTTCGGCAGAACTTTTTCATGCAAGCATGGAAGTTCTGCATTCAATTTGCATTATCTTTGCAGAACATTAGCCTTTCAGCTATATTGTAATGTTTAAAAATGTAGAATAATGAAGACGAAAAAACGTAGGGATGCCTTGGCGGCATTCAAGGAAGCGAACCGCTTGATAGAGATGGAACGCAATGGTGGACGTTGGATTGCAAAAGATCGTCCGCATAAGAACAAGAAAAAGTATTGTCGTAAAGATAGTAAGAAAGAGTTGTCACGTATGATCGATGGCAGCTCTTTTGTTTTATATCACTCTTTTTGCTAACTTCGTCCTCTCTAAAATAAAAAAACTATGTTTCGTAAACTTGTAGCAATAGAACCCGTAAGTCTGATTCCGTCAGCAGAAAAAGCACTGCATTCGTATGCAGAAAAGGTAGTGATGTACCCTGATGTTCCGGCAGGGGATGATGAAATAGTAGCCCGTATCGGAGATGCCGATGCTGTGCTATTGAGTTATACTTCACAAATAAACAGGAGTGTGCTTGAGAAGTGTCCGAATATAAGGTATATCGGTATGTGCTGCTCGCTGTATTCGCCGGAGAGTGCCAATGTAGACATTCGTTATGCGAACGAACGGGGGATTACTGTAACCGGTATCCGGGATTATGGGGATGAAGGTGTGGTGGAATATGTAGTCAGCGAACTGGTGCGTTGCCTGCATGGATTTGGTCAGGAATCCTGGGAAGAAATGCCCCGGGAGATCACAGGACTGAAAGTAGGTGTCATAGGATTGGGTAAATCCGGTGGTATGATTGCCGATGCATTGAAATTCTTTGGGGCGGATATCGCTTATTTTGCCCGTAGTGAAAAAGAGGATGCGGCTGCCAAAGGATATCGCTTCTTACCCTTGGGAGAACTTCTTTCTCAGAGTGAAGTCGTTTTCTGTTGCCTCAATAAGAATACAGTCCTGTTGCATGAGGCTGAGTTCGAACAACTCGGAAATAAAAAGATATTGTTCAATACCGGGCTGTCTCCGGCGTGGGACGAACCCGCGTTCGTTAAGTGGCTGAAAGGCGATAACCTTTGTTTTTGTGATACACTGGGAGCTTTGGGTGGAGCACATCTTTCAAGCCATCCGCATGTTCGCTGTATGCAGGTATCTACAGGCCGTACCCGTCAGGCGTTTGACCGCCTGAGCGAGAAAGTACTGGCCAATATAGAAGCATATAGCCGATAATGTAATCAGAAGAATACAATCGGTGATGTTATGTTAAGCAGGGTGTTCACAACAGACCACCCTGCTATTTCAGCAGTGGCGCTGTACACATCAATTACGGCATGCACCTGATCGTTCTTTATTTCCACTCTTTGAGTGTCTCCCACGAATCCGGGAGTGGATTGCATGGACATTTCCATATTCTCCGGGCCGACGGAGGCCAGTGAAGCAGCAACGGCTACATTGACTTTTGTTGGGAACATGGCTATGGCTTCGGTAGCATTTCCTGAGAAGACAACACGTTGCTCCGTTTGCAATGTCTCATCATATACAGCTGTTCCCTTCAAGGCATCAGGACCTTTTTCATTAAAGAATTTAGCTTTTGCATTTCCCATTAAAGAAGCTGTCCGCAGAACATCGAAACCGCCCGTAGCACCGGAAACGATGTATACACGCGTACCGTTCGCTTTGGCAGTCTCCATCACTTCCTGGTAGAAGGCAGTGTCTGCCAGGGCACCGATAGACAAGGTGACGATGGAAGTACCGTTCTTCAGGGCGGGTAATGCAAACTCTTTCATGGCAGCAGGAGAAGCGGCTTCTACCAGATAATCCGGTTTCAGTGCCAGTAAATCTTCCGGGGTTGTACATGCTACGCAGGATTTCCCGTGTTGCTGCATTTTACTAACTATACGCTCAGCTTTTTCTGCTGTACGTGAGTAAACTCCAACTAAATCATATTCCGGCAACAAGCCATTAACAACTGCATCCGAAACTATTCCGGCCAGTCGTCCACATCCGACAATAACTAATTTTTTCATGGGGCAAAGATACCGCTTATTCATATAATCTCCAAAAACGCACGATGAGCTTATTCCGTATTTGGGTGGATAGCATAAATGTTGTACTTTTGTGGGAAAGAAGAATCATTTATAACTTATGGGACGAAAAGAAGAATATAAATTGCAGAATGAGCAGTACCTGGAGGCTTTGCGTGCAGAGAATGATATCCGGGAACTGCCTTGCGGAATTCTATATCGGGTCTTGGAAGAAGGGAATGGCGGCAATACTCCCCGTTTGAATAGCATCGTAACTGTGCATTATAAAGGCACTTTGATAAATGGCCGCGAGTTCGATAACTCCTGGAAACGGAATTACCCTGAGGCTTTTCGTCTGAATGAAGTCATTGAAGGCTGGCAGATAGCCCTGCAACGAATGCATGTAGGAGATCATTGGATTGTTTATATTCCTTATGCAATGGGATATGGTACACGTAGCAGTGGCCCTATTCCTGCTTTCTCTACTTTGGTGTTTGACGTCCAGCTATTGGGAATTGCGTAAATACGGACTAATTATGAAAATACTGATTATCAACGGAAGTCCCCGCAAGCAAGGACATATCTCGAAAATGCTGCAATTGATGGAAACGGAAGCCCGGGCGAATGGTGACGAAGTTACTGTGATTAGAGTGGCTGACCTGCAAATCCGTCCTTGCATCGGCTGTATGAGTTGCCGTGAGAAACTGAAATGTTGTTTGCCCGAGGATGATGCACAACGTGTGCTGAAGCAGATAGAAGAAGCACAGGCACTGATAATCGGTGCTCCCTGCTATTGGGGAAACCTGCCGGGACAACTGAAAGTGATGTTCGACCGCATCGTTTACGGAATGATGGGAGAGACCTCACGAGGTATTCCTATCGGCCTGCATAAAGGTAAAAAGTCAGTTATCGTAAGCACTTGCACTACTCCATATCCTTTCAATATATTCTTTAATCAGACAAGGGGAGTAGTAAAAGCGCTGAAAGAAATCCTGAAATGGAGCGGCTTTAAAGTTGTTTCAGCCATCGAGAAAGGCGGAACGAAACAACATCCCGGACTGACGGAAAGGGAAATGAAACGTTGTCGCAGAGTGATACATAAACTCTGATACGGAGACACACTTGCTTCTAATCATTTATTTCTTGCAAATATACTCGACTGTTTGCTGTATGTTTTTGCGTGCAACTTCCGGTCTCATGGCTTCTTCTAACGATATGAATGGAGGGTTAACAGAGAAGACCCCTTCAAACCCGGCTTGTTGTAATTCATCCGAATCTTCTATATTGCCGGCTAACAGGATTACCGGAATATTTTGTTTCCGGGCTTTAGCAAGTATGCCGGAAGGAACTTTTCCCATCAATGTTTGTCGGTCAGCTTTTCCTTCTCCGGTAATGATCAGGTCAGCGCTTTTTATTTTATTACTGAAGTCAAGAGCTTCTAGCATCAGTTGTATGCCGGGTTTCAGTTCCGCATTCAGGAAAGCCAGCAGACTACCGCCCATACCTCCGGCGGCACCGGCTCCGGGATGATGGGAAATATCTTTTTCCGTCGTATGGCAGATGACTTTTGCAAAGTTTTGCAGCCCTGCATCCAATGCCTCTACCATTTCCCGGTCTGCTCCTTTTTGAGGTGCAAAGACATAAGCCGCTCCTTCGGGACCATAGAATGGATTTTGTACATCGCAGGCAACAGTAAATCGGCAACTGTTTAAAGCCGGATGGACAAGAGTAGTGTCTACATGTGCTACTTTAATTAATACTTCTCCATTACCTGTCTCTAGTTCTGTACCCTCCTTGTCTAAAAAACGAAAGCCTAATGCCTGAAGCATTCCCAGTCCTGCATCATTGGTTGCACTGCCACCAATGCCAATGATAAAGTTGCGGCAACCACGTTCCAGAGCATCACGAATAATTTCTCCCGTGCCGTAAGTGGTAGTCAGCATCGGGTTTCTTTTTTCCGGCGGAACTAAAGGCAATCCGCTGATGCTTGCCATTTCTATGAAAGCTGTTTCCCCATTTTCGGAAATGCCGTAATAAGTATTGCGCCACCTCATCAATGGATCGTGGGCGGAGATCGGAACTTCCTGACCGTTGGTTGCCATAATCAGTACATCCAGCATTCCTTCGCCCCCATCGGCTATGGGCAGGCAGATAACTTCACATTCCGGGTATACGGAACGAATACCCTCGGCAGCTGCTTTTCCTGCTTCTGCCGAGGGTAAACATCCTTTAAAGGAGTCAATAGCTATGACTACTTTCTTCATATATTTAGATTTCCTCTATGTCTTCTATATCTTCCAGTTTGGCTTCGGCTTCGGCTTTTGCTTCTGTCTTTGTCGATTTCTTGGTGTTGTTGGCAATGACGGCCAATGCGCGATACAACTCGGCAAGCAGGCGTGCGAACACCACAATCAGGAAGCCGTATATAGGCATCAGGAAGAACATACCGGAAGGTATCGGCAGTATGTATTTGATTTCATTGGCAGCAAAGATTGCAATAACCACCGAACACAGTGTACCGATGACACCGATATAAAGTCCCAGCCATTCACCCACCGTCTGTGTCAGGTGCGATACAACGGGAATGGCAATGAATTCATTTTCTTCCTGGATAGCTTCTTTCAGTTTGTTTTTCCGGTTCATCCAGAGCAGATAGCTTCCCCATGCTCCTGCGCAAAGGATTATGAACAGCATAATGAAAGCAAGGATTAATTTCCCTTCGGCATATTTGAAGAAGTCCATCTCGATGACCTTTGCCAGTATAAAGATAGGAAACAGCAAGTTCAATACGGCAAAGATGACGTAGAGCCAGCGGAAGGGTTCGCGGAAGAAACGACCATTGTCGATGTAACCCAGCAGAGGGTCGAGAAAGGTAAACAGCTTGTTGTTCATAGTGATAAATGTTACTTATGGGAGGGCTTTGCATGCTAAGATTATCAGTATGAGGCCCTGATACATACTCATAATCAGACTTTTTCTATGGAATGCGTCGTACTTTTGACAAACTTACGAAAAGCCTTCGAGAAAGACGAATAAAATCGGAAAATATTATTGAATGGCTTGAATATAAAGCGGTGATGAGGATGGACGATGACAATAGATAAGAAGAAAGAATGCAAAGTAAAGAGGGTTCAGACAAATAGTTGGGTTTTAATATTTTTCTGTAAGACCCTAATGATGAATCTGCCTCTGTTTTGCTCGAACGGATTAAAACAGAAAAAGAACGTCTTATCAAAGAGGTTAAGATTAAGCGTAGCAAGAAGTCTGGTTCTTCTGATACGCTCCATTATGAGAACGTGCCGTTTGAGGTGCCGAGTTCGTGGGTGTGGTGCAGGCTGGAAGATAT
>OKWR01000136.1_pt1 | contig 100642 bp, 95 predicted proteins | sample 1607101 | NCBI WGS metagenome assembly OKWR01 (sample SAMN04414076, study PRJEB24778) | human gut metagenome | material: faecal | host: Homo sapiens
TTTGTGGTGATTTCTGTTAATTTGTACTTGACAAGAGGTCATTACATATCAGTTAATCTCTATTTTGATCATATCCCTGTTGCCTGCCGCATTCACGTAGTTATAGTGGAATGCATCCAAACTGTGACTGAATCTTGACGCATCGGAAAGAGAATATCCCTGCTCTGACATGTATCTCTTCAGAATCTCTGTCAATCGCTCTCTTTCATTTGCCGTCTCTTCTCTTGTCAGATTCGGGATAAAATCCAGATCTATATCAACAGACAATCTCGGAAGGTTGAAAATAGTCAGATTTATAGCTGTTCCACCCTTAAGCAGCAGATGTTCACACATATATTCATGCGTATTCAGAAATTCAAGAATTGTTCTCAAACGAAGAACCTTCTCAAATGTATCACGATTAAAGCCATATTCCCGTGCTCTTGCATCAAGCTCTCTTCTGTTATATTGCGGCATCCTCTATCCCCCGTTCTTCATTCGCTTAATATTCTTTGGGTATACCAGTTTCCACTCACTCGAATATCCGGGCTCACATATACCATTTGTCAGATATCGCTTTGAATTTCCGCTTCTATCGTTGCATATCTTTATGAAATCATCACTTATGCCAAGCTCTGTCTGATATTCACTAAAAATAAAACCAATCTTCTGATATAAAAAAGCACTGTCATATCCAGCCAGATAGTTTAACAATTTTGTCTCATCAATACTATTCACGGACACTACACACGAAAGCACCTCTTCAAGACCGGCGATAAGATTGATATCCTTTATGGAATCTACTATTGTCCGCTCCTTGTCCGTAACCCTCACGCCACCGCTAAACTCTGGAGAAACTATACCTTCCTTCATCTGTTCTTTGACATAATGATAAGTGTACCCATCAAATTCAAAGTCGTGGAAACGCATCTCAGAACCAACATAAACCTCATAGAAAATCTGATCTACAGTTCCATAATACTCAAATGCAGTGTGATGGGATACATAAGAAGATGGCGTGATAGCACTGGCAACCTGAAATCTGTTCGCCACCGGTCCTCCATTTTCCCCACTCACGCACGTGTACAGTCCGTTTCGAATTTTTAATACTATATTCTCCTTAAGAAGCTTTCCCAAAGCCGCTCTTGCCGTCCGTTCACTTGAATAAAAAGCATTTACTTCTTTCATAGAAAAAACTGGGTATTGTAGCAATTCATAGTATAAATTCATATTTTCACTCCATCATGTTAATAATATGTTGTAATTTACTATGTTTTATGTTATTCCTGTACATATTGTTAACCTAATAATGTAAAACAAATTTGTCAAGTTATTTTTATGTGTTTTTTATCATTTTTAATACAATTATCATACCAAATCTAAACCTATGATGTTATTACTATCTGGCACATGCTGGTCGATGTTTCTTCAAACATCGCAATCATATCCGCTTCAGTTTTAACAAATAATTTAACTATTCACAATTGATGAAATAACAGGTTTCCCTTCTCTATCTAATAATGGTGTCAATCCTCCGGAATAACCACTTGCATGATATAAGTAATTTATTCCAGTCTCCTTATCTACCCAAATTTCTGTAACACTCATCGTGCCCTGTGAATATATTTTCTCAAATCGTTGATTCTTTGCCATTTTTATTTACCTCCGTAGTTCTCAATTTTACAAGTATGATTGTCCTTAAAACCTGCAACAAGTTTTTCAAAGGACTGTGCAAAACGTACATCATCTTCTTCTGTACGCTTTCTCGGTCCCCTAATATGATTTTTATGAGAGCTGCGCCTTACCTTCTTGTTAAGATGTCGCTCCATAAGCATCTGATCTATGTTCTCATTCGTATACCACTTACCGGATTGGTGAATAGCATATGCACCTTTTCCAAGTGCCATCGCCGCGACACCATAATCCTGCGATACTACTACATCCCCTTTATGACAAATGCTTATCAGCTTATAATCTACTGCATCTGCTCCTGCACCTACCACAATCACCTCACTGTAATCAGAATACAAAATATGATTCGTATCACACAGCAAGGTGGTTGGAATATTATATTTCTCTGCAATTTCTTCTACAATGCCCACTACCGGACACGCATCTGCATCTACAAATATCTGCACTAACCTCTCTCCATTTCTTTTTGAATCCATGTCATAATTACATCTACAAGATAATCCAGCTGCACCTGACTTAGTTCCTTTTCTGGATACATTTTATGCCACTTTCGGATGCATTCCCTGAAGCATGTTGCTGATTGTGTCCAACACTTTTTCATTTATGTAATCAATATCTTTATCATCAAACCAGAATATGATTCTTGTCTCTGACTTGGCAAATTCTGTATTTAATTGATTCTGTATGTTCTGTAAATCCATATTTCACCTTCTAATCCATTTGTGCGGTTAGTCTCTGCACAAATATTTTTATTCAGCCTATGCTAATAAGTGTCCGATAAATGGTCACTTATCGAACACTTTGTATCCGATAGCCCGCAAAAGTGTCCGATAGTGTTCAATAAAGTGTTCGATAAGTAGCAATGTGACCACTAAATCACATATTTAGTTGCCGGTCCATTTCCAATCTTCGTAATCAATCCTTTTTCTATCATCTTATCAAGCAATTTTCTAGCTCCTGTCTTTGACTTATAACCCCCTATATCAGCGGCTTTTTGAGAAGAAATACTTCCATTCTGCCTGATATACTCAATTATTTTATCTTCTTTTGACACAGCAGTTGCTTTTTCCTGATTTGTATTTTCATTTCTGATATCAGCAGCCCCCGGAATATATACCACTTGTCCAACTTCGAGCTTTAATGTTACCCTGTCACTGCGCTCTGAGAAATCGAATTCCGGTTTTTTCCAGTTTTGTTCTGCCCATGCAGTCATAATCTTATCGACACCACTTCCGGCACGCTCACCAACATTTACAAAACCAAACATTTTTAAGATATTCGGATTTCGTGGATCACTATTGCCACCTGCATAAAATTCTTCTTTTGTCACCCTGATAGTACCAGGATTGGAAATACTAAGTTCTTTCCCCTTCTTTACAACAAGAATTCCTCGTCTGCCATAATAATTTGCATGTGCCAGTGCATTTGCCAATGCTTCTTCCAATGCATCATGCACATCCACTCTGTCTACACGATATCCATTTCGTCTATTTGCAAATGGAACTGCTATATCATCGTCCATTCTTGTACGCACCTTACAGAAAAAGTCGTATATATTGCCGCTCCAATCCCCTTCGTTAGAATGTGTCCGGAATAACCAGCGTACTGCTTTATCATCGCATTCCTCACGATAATCCAGAAAATAATTCGGGAAAACTTCCGTAATGTGATACGCCTCTCCAAAGAATAATAGTCCTGCTATCGTTGGAGATAATGTACCATTCTTATTCTTTGCTGCTGCCCTTAATTTCATAAGGAACTCATCATTTTCCAAAGCATTCCAAGGATGTCCGCTGTGAAGCTGTTCAAAAATAATTCTATAGCCTTTTATCGTATCCTGATTCAGCACATCTAATCCAAACTCTTCCAGCACCTCCACATCGCCTGACACATCTCTCTGATCTGCAAACATTGCACGGACTGCCTCTTCGGCACAAAGGAAGTCACCTTCATAATCTCTTTTATAAGTGCCTTTCATTGGATCTGTCCCAATATAAACCGGCTTATCGTGTCTGTCTGCCGCAGGAACATCAATTCTGAGTATTTTCTTTTCCCTGACTATCACAGGTCTGACATGATGATTCAGCAAGATATTCTTTGACACCTTATTTCTGTCATTTAAAGTACTCCAGAAATCCTTCTGATATTTAACAATCTGCTTGTCTGTCAGTCCTTCAACTGTAAAAGAATCTCTGTATTCCCTAATACCAAGCAGAATCGTGCCACCATTTGTATTAGCAAAAGAAGAGTAAGTCTCCCATATGCTCTCAGGAAGTCCACCTGCTGCCAGCTTACATTCTCGTTCATGATTTTCTTTAATATTTAATTCTTCTAGAATCTCTTCTTTCAATCGCCAAACCTCCATCGTAATTATGCAGTGAATCTTTAAGTTCTGTAACTAACTGTATATCCATCATTCCTTTTATAATTTTGCCATCAAATCTACTTTTAATGCTTTCTTCTTTCACTTGATAAAAAGTATAAACCATTTTGTCTTTATTTGACAGTGGTAATCGAAATAAAGAGACCAGAATTTCTCCGGTCTCTAAAAGATTTACACCTCTTCAACAAACACAATACCATAGATTTTCTCAGATGTCAGTTCATTCATCTTATCTATTTCACATCCAGTCTGTTCCATCAGTTTTTCCAGTTGCTCCTTTGTGCACTGATATGCATAGCTTCCCCAGTCCACCTGCTTTTCATTGTCAAAAAGCTTATTGGCTATATCAAGAAATTCCCATCCTCCAAGTTTATATACTCGATTGTTCTCAACTAATATATTGTATGGATCTTTATTCTCGTTCCTCTGTCAATCCTCTCATGCGGGCGTTGCTTCTGCTTCGCACCGGATATTCTTTTCTATGACTTTCCCTGACATAATTAGCATCTATGTAAGAATCAATATCACCTCTTGCAATTTTGCCGATATTTGCTCTTTCTACGAGAAGCTTTTCTTTTCCTGCTGCTTCATATATTGCTAAGTCAGTGCCACTTGCGCATATTGGATTTGGATTGGCAGTATTCACAATTACATCTGCTTTTACCTTTGTTATATCGTTGCGGACAATCTTAAATGGCATTGTGGCACCTCCTATTTTCTAATTCTCATCCAATCTGCAATAACATTATCTTCCCCTCTTGTACTTGTACCACAATACCCCGGATGTGCTACAGGATATATATATGTTTCTCCATAAATATAAGGTTCTCCAGTTCCTATAAGTTCAGATACTCTATTGCAGGAAAACTTTTTATCAATCAGAGTTCGTATTACAACCACAGATGTATCAAGCCCCAGACAGATTATGTTTTCCGGCTCTATAATGTCAATCAATGATTTTATTTCAGCTGCATCATTTGCCAATATCTTTCTGGTCATATTTCCAGAATACTTATCTCTGCGATAGCCCAAATTACAATTGCAGAAAAACAAATCTGGATATTTTTTCTTGTCAATTTCATTTTTACCAAGCAGTTCAAAGTATCCGACAATATTTTTATCCGTCTGTGAATCCCTTGCTTCCAAATCTACATTTTCATGAAACATCGCATCTATACCATCATTCATCTTACGGACATTTGCAATCGTACCCTTTATCTCTTCCTTTTCAGGCGGTCCAAAATCCTGACCTATCAGCATATATTTAATATGTGGTGTGTTCTTAGCATATATAGGATTTTTTCGATATTTGTTTTTTACATTTTCTATCAGATTGCAATAATCTGCGGATTTTTTAGCATTCATTTTATGCATTCATCTTCTCCCATGTTTTTCCATCCTGCGCCATATTCGTCAGCTTCCTTGTGACTGCCGCTTCATCCTCTGCGATTGCTACTGTAATCAAAATGTTCTCCCAAATGCAAAAAATCCACTATACTAAATCTGTTTCAGTATAGCGGATTCTTTATAAAAATACAATTGATTCAATTTGATTGGCTAATTACTATGACTTTTATCTCGCAAAGGCACTGGCTCCGCCTGCGATACAGCCTCCATCGCAGAGAATGTCTGTGCCGGTCAGATAACTTAACCTCTCATCGATCAGTGCAACATAAAGCGGTGCAATCTCCTCCGGGAGTCCATTTCTCTTGATTGCCGCAAATTTCAGATAGGTGGACGCTTCCTCTTTTTCGAGATTTCCGAGCGGTGTCTCAAAGTTTCCTGGCGTAATACTTAACACCCGGGCATTCTTTCTGGCAAAACGTGCTGCATCCTGCTTTGCAAACCAGATAGTAAAATGCTTACTCATACTGTAGGCGACACCCTCTCTTGTTTTCCGTGGAAACATTTTTACTTTTTTCATCATTTTATCCATAAAAAGCTTCCGGTCTGTACATGCAAGCGGATAAACCCTTTTTGGCATAATAAACGACGGTGCCATGTAAGCAGAAGTGGAACTTGTGTCGATCACACAGCCGCCCTCTGCGATCACTTCAAAAAATGCATCGTTGATATTGACGGTTCCAAGTGCGTTTGCCTGCATGATTTTCTCCGCATCTCCCATATGCGGACTCATTCCGGCAATATGCAACACGGCCTTTACTGCCCCACATTCTGCCGCATGCCTTGCCAATGCAAAGCAGTGTTCCCTGTCTGAAACGTCACAGCTATACGCTTCTGCTTCGCATCCGTCTTTTCTCAATTCTTCTACTGCACCTGCAAGTTTTTTTTCATTTCGTCCAACTATCATTACATAGTACCCTTTTTTTGCTGCCTCTTTTGCAGCTGCAAAACCGATTCCGGAGCCGCCTCCGGTTACAACACATACTTTTTTCATATCACAAAAATCTCCGTTATAAACTTTTTTCCTTTCCACTGCCTTTTATGCAATTTTTCCTTCTGCTCTAAGCCACACTGCCTCATCATGCAATGTCTCCGCATAGCTTCTTGTATGATAGCCCAGTTCCTTTTCTGCCTTGGAATAGTCAAATGCATTATTGCGTTCCAGATTGTAGACAGAAAATGTCGTCATCAATGCTTTCGCACCGGTTTTCGCTGCCTTTCTCTCCATCTGCTTTGCGAGCAGTTTTGCCAATCCGAGCGGCAGATAAAATTTACAGGTACCACAGTGAAGATCTTTGTCTAACAGTTCACACATTTTCTTTAACGTTACTTCCTCATTTCCAAGAATGTAACATTCGCCTTTTCGTCCTTTATCGGCTGCTGCGATACAGCCCGCTGCAAGGTCACGCACGTCACAGAGGTTAAAACTTCCGCCCATGCCGATCGGCATTTCGCCATTGATGATTTTAATAATGGTTCCTGTAGTCTCCCCCACTGCATAGTCCTGTGGTCCTAAAATACCACTCGGGTGTACGACGCATGCGTTTAATCCTTCCTTTTTCACTGCATCCAAAACAGCCTGTGTTGCCATCGCCTTGGTCTTGCTGTACCAGCCCACGACTTTCTCTGCATCAAACTCATTTACCTCTTTGATCTTCTGTCCCTTTGGAAGTTCCGGAATCGCTCCGGTAGAACTTACGTAGACAAGTTTTTTGCACTCTTTGTGTTCTAAACATTTCTGGATGATATTTTTGGTTCCACCCACATTCACATCCACAAGTTTCTGGTAAAAATCAGGATTGACACTGACCATGCTTGCCACATGGAGCACGATCGTCTCTGTGCCCTCCGGTGCTTTGAAAAAGTTTTCGAGTGAATCGATATCACAGAGATCTCCCTTTACAATCTCTGCCTCTTTTGGAATATATTTGATTGCCGGATCACCATCAAGAACAAATGCTCTTACCTTTTCTCCACGCTCCAACAACTGATGACATACATGACTTCCTAAAAATCCTGCTGCTCCTGTTACTAAATATAATGTTTCGCTCATTTTATGTTTCCTCTCTTTTTTTGTAATGATCTGTGTTTCATTTGTTGTCTGTATCATAGAGAGGTTTTGTTTGCGAATTGCTTCTGTTTTGTTTCGGAATTATTAAAATGTATTTCTCCTGGCTTGCCACAAGCGTGCCACCGTATTTTTCCGTCAGATGCTTTACAGCTATAACAGCGCATGCCCTTTCTCGCACACTTTTTCCGCCTCATCAAGCTTTGCCTCAATGAGAGGCCTCACTTTCTCTTCTCTCCGCTTTTTCACATTTTTATAAAGAGGATATGCGATTCCCCACAGAAAAAATCCCGGGATTGCAAGCAAAATCATCAGCCAGATGATCGGTTTTGCAGCCGTCACAGCGAATACCGAACCCGCCATAAATGCACAGCCTGAAACCCCACTGGTCAGTGCCGCGATCATTGCAAAAGATTCTGTGGAATTTTCGAGCGCCGCAATCTCACTCATGCACGCCTCAAAATGTCTCTGTAACCGTGTCAGTTCCATTTTATTTAAAACTGCCCTGCTCCGCTTTAAATGGATTGTTACTTTTCCCATTCCTTTTTCTATGGGTACATTGGAATCTACCTTCCATCCAAAATGCTCGTAGCCATCCATATACTGTGACATCTGATTCTCGGCGACCGTCACTTTCGTATAATCAAAACTCTCAAACTCACTCATTTTTCTACGCTTTCCCAGAAATTCGCTTTCTGTCTGTTATCCAATATTCTACCTTTTCGGAATGATCACCGTAAACTTACTGCCGCGTCCCGGTTCGCTTTCCACTTCGATTTTATAATCATTTAACTGCAAAACACGCAGGGAAAGCGCCAGTCCAAGTCCATTTCCAGCCATTGCATGAGACGTATCCCCCTGATAAAATTTTTCAAAAATATGTTTCCTTGTCTCTTCCGTCATTCCGCAGCCGTTATCCTCCACCGACACACGGATTTCAGAATCATCCGACTGCTCGGTCAGCTTTATCGTTCCTCCCGGTTCTGTGAACTTCACTGCATTGGAAAAAAGGTTATTCCAGACTATCTCCATCAACGCAGCGTCTGCCGTGATCTTTATAGAATCTTCCATATCTGCATCAAATCCAATATCTTTTTTCTCCCACACCGGCTCATAATTCACGGCACATTCCGCAAGCTGTCCACACAGGTCGTACTCTTCTGCTACCGGCGTGATCGCCTGTTTTTCAAGCTTGTTCAGTTTTAAAATATTACTGATAAGTTCCGACAGACGCTTTGTAGTCTGAAAGATCACTTCGGCATATTCTTTTTGTTTCTCCGGCGTCTTTTCCATACAGAGCAGCTCCGCATTGTTCTGGATAATTGCAAGCGGCGTCTTGATCTCATGGGAAACATTGGAGAAAAAGTCTGTTTTCAACGTCTCAATGCTGCCGAGTTCCTCCACCATTTTATTAAAATCAATGATCATGACATCCAGATAATCCAGCCGGTCAGCGGTGTGAAGTGTCGGAACATACACTGAAAAATCGCCCTCTGCCACTTTTTTAGTTGCATCTGCCAGGTCATGCATTGGCTTTTCATAGCTTTTCCGGATCACATTTTTCGTAAAAAGTGTCAATCCAACTGCCACAACAGTCCAGTAACCAAGCGGTAAAATCACCTGTATGATTTTGTTCCACCCCAGTGCATTCATACCTACGATAATTCCTGTATGAATACCGGACATTAACAGCAATACGAGAAAATACACCAGAAACAGGGAAGATGGAAAACGGTCATTTTTGATTGTATTGGTATGGTTCAATTTGTTCATGGTTTCAGGCAGTCCCTTTCTATAGCAATACCGCTTTGTATCCAAGTCCACGCACGGTTTTGATCTCGAATCCATCGCAGGTGGAAAACTTGTCGCGGAGCTTTGTCACATAGACATCCACAGCCCGCAGGCTCGTTCCCGAATCAAGCCCCCAGAACTCATCCATAAGCTGTGCCCTTGTAAATGTTTTTTTCGGGTAAGACAACAGTTTATATAAAATATTGAATTCGCGTGTTGTGACCGGTATCTCCTCCCCATTTATCGTTGCAGTCATGCCGTCCGCATCCATCTCCAGATTTCCGACAATAAGTTTGCGCTCCATCTCGATATTACTTCTCCGGAGCAGTGCCCTCACACGCATCTCAAGTTCTGCTAACTCCACCGGTTTTACCATATAATCATCGATTCCAACTAAAAATCCTTTCCGTTTGGAAGGAAGATCATCCTTAGCCGACATGAAAAGGATCGGGATCTGTTTATTGACCTGACGCACTGTCTCCGCAAATTCAAATCCGTCGATCTCCGGCATCATAATGTCGGAAATGATCAGCTCGTAGAGATTGTTATACATCTCGTCATAGGCTTCGTTCGCACTCAAAACGCCTTTTGCCTCAAATCCACAGTCATTTAAATAGGTGCAGACCGTCTGGTTTAAATTTTTATCATCATCCACTACAAGAATGTGTATCATTTTTCTGTTCCTTTCTGGTTTCTATCATTGTCCATTGATTACATCATAACATATATTATTTTGAATTTGTTTGAGTTTTGTTTCAGAATTGTTAATAGAAGAAAATCTGATCGTTTTCAATTATTTTAATAGCGCTTGCATAACGAAAAAATCCGCTTATAATAAAAGTCAAAAAGTTAAATAGGAGGAGAAGGATCATATGACACCAAAAGCAAAATATTACGAAACACTCGCCAATACCATGATCAAAAATTTTGAAAAAAGAAGAATGGAAGCATACTACTGCCCGACCGCAAAAGAAGCCGTAGAGAAAGCACTTTCTTTCCTGCCATCCGGTGCAGTCGTGGCTCACGGCGGCTCCATGACACTAGAGGAAACCGGCATGATGGATGCACTGCGTTCAGCCGATATTCAGTTTTTAGACCGGGCTGTCTGTAAGACGCCGGAAGATTCCAGAAAAATATTCCACGACGCACTGATGGCTGACTACTATTTCATGAGCACCAACGCCATGACAATTGATGGAGAATTAGTCAATATCGATGGTAATGGAAACCGGGTCGCTGCTTTGATCTATGGTCCTGAAAATGTCATTATTCTTGCCGGAATGAACAAGGTTGCAAAGGACGTTGCAGAAGCTGTTGACCGTGTCCACTTAACCGCAACTCCTATGAACTGCGTACGTCTGAACAAGCAGACACCATGTGCTGTCACCGGAGTCTGTGCCGACTGCCTCTCTCCTGACTGTATCTGTAATCAGGTCGTGATCACAAGACGAAGCGGTATTCAGGGAAGGATTAAAGTTATTTTAATTGGAGAGGAACTTGGCTACTAAAAGATACTAAAGGCACTTTTTTATGGAGTATAACCACTCTTGTATCCACAATAAGCAAAGGGACGCATAAAATACCCTCCTTACTGGTTTGTCCAGTAAAGAGGGTATTTTCATGCGTCCTTTTGCTTATTTACAGATATCCCCGTAGCACTCCGGTCTTCTGTCCCGGAAGATTCCCCATGAAAGACGGTTCTCCTGCATTTCATTTAAGTCGAACGTTGCAAGTATCACCTGTTCCGTCTTGCGATCTGCCTCTGCCACAAGTTCTCCGGTCTGGTCTGTGATAAAAGAGGATCCGTAAAATGTAAGTGCTGATCTCTGTCCGCCGTTTTCCTCACATGGAACTACTTCTTCTGTTCCGATACGGTTTGCTGCGATCACCGGCATGAGGTTTGCTGCTGCATGTCCCTGCATCGCCCTTCTCCAGTGCGGCATGCTGTCACACTCTAAGATTGGTTCACTGCCGATTGCGGTCGGGTAAAAGAGCAGCTCTGCTCCTTTGACCGCCATGGCTCTTGCTGTCTCCGGAAACCACTGATCCCAGCAGATGCCGACACCGATTTTTCCATACGCTGTATCAAACACTTGAAATCCGGTATCTCCCGGAACAAAGTAAAATTTTTCCTGATAATAATGGTCATCCGGGATATGTGTCTTGCGGTATATGCCAAGATTGCTTCCGTCTGCATCGATCACTGCAACAGTATTGAACAGGCGGTTCACATCCTTTTCATAAAAGCTGACCGGGATCACAACAGACAATTCCTTTGCCAGTACAGAAAAATGTTTTACCGCATCATTTTCATTCACTTTTTTTGCAAATTCATAGTATTCATATCTGCGTTCCTGACAAAAATACTGTCTTTCAAAAAGCTCCGGCAAAAGGATGATCTGTGCTCCTTTTTCTGCCGCTTCCCGGACAAGTGCATCTGCCTTTGCGATATTTTCTTCCACATGTGTGCTGCATTTCATCTGAACTGCGGCTACTGTGACGTTACGTTTTCTGCTCATAATATGCTGTCTCCCGCTTCTTAATATTTTCCATGCTTTTTCGTTCTATTCCTGTTTATTCTGAAATCCGGCATTTTTATCTTTCCATCTGTCTTGCAACGATACTTTATATGATTTCCTGCTATCCGTCATCTGCGTACCGGTATCTGCTGTGTGATGCAGTGGATATTGCCACCGCCAATGATGATCTCCCTTGCAAAGACTGGCACGATCTCACGCTCCGGGAACAGCTTCTGCAATAAATCTGTTGCCAGAACATCATGCTCGTCTCCAAACTGCGGCACAAGCACAACCTGATTTCCAATATAAAAATTCACATAGCTTGCAGCTAACCGTTCTCCTGCTTCTCTTGTATCCTCGCCTTCTTCAAACACGTAACCTGCCAGTTCTTTTTCCGTAATACAGACCGGTTTCTTCGGGATCAGCATTTTATGCACACGGAACTTCCTTCCTTTGGCGTCTGTCTCCTGTTCAAGAACCTTAAGATCTTCCGCTGAAAGTGCGTACTGCGGATCACTCTCGTCATCTGTCCATGCAAGGACAACCTCACCCGGTTTTATAAATGCACAGACATTGTCTACATGTTCATTTGTTTCATCCTGATAGATTCCGTTTGGAAGCCAGATGATCTTCTCTGCGCCGAGATATTCCTGCAATTTTGCTTCGATCTGCTCTTTCGTAAGTTCCGGATTTCTTCCCTTACTGAGCAGACAGGCTTCCGTTGCGATCACCGTTCCCTGTCCGTCTGAATGGATGGAACCGCCTTCCAGCACAAAAGGAGCCGCATCATAATAATCATAACCGGTCAGTTTACAAAATTCTTCTGCAACCTTATCATCCTTTTGCCAGTCCTGATAAAGACCATCATAGGTTCCGCCCCAGGCATTAAAGCTCCAGTTGACCCCACGGACTTCTTTTCCATCCGTCACAAAGGTTGGTCCGACATCCCTTGCCCATGCATCGTCTGTCGGAATTGTTAAAATTTCTACATTCTCACACAATAACTCTCTTGCCACTGCTTCCGTTTCCGGTTCTGTCAGCATATATACTTTTTCTGTCTCTGCCAGCTTATTGGCAATCTCTGCAAATACTTTTCCGGCTTCTTTTGCCTCATATGGCCAGGAACCCGGACGTTTCGGCCAGATTAAAATCACACCATCCTGCGGTTCAAATTCCCCCGGCATATAAAATCCATCCTGATGCGGAGTTCTGTTTTCTATCTTCATACTTCTGTTTTCCTGCCTTTTCCGTGTTGTCTTTTCATGAATCATAGCTTCATCCTGTCACATGTTCTTCCATCCGGCCGGATTTTCTCATGACAGTCTTCCTTTAAAATCCTCATAAGAAAAACTGCGGATCACTTTACATTCACCACTCTCATCCATCACTGCGATATCCGGCAGCGGGATTCCGTTAAATGTATTGTTTTTCACCATGGAGTAAATCGCCATATCCTCAAAATACAGTCTGTCATCCACTTTTTTCTCTTCGTCAAAAGAATAATCCCCGATAATATCGCCTGCAAGGCAGGTATAGGAAGATAACCGGTAAGTATACTTCTTTTCCTCCGGCATTCCCGAACTGCGAAGTGGCGGACGATACGGCATTTCCAGCACATCCGGCATATGGCATGCTGCGGATGCGTCCAGAATCAACGTCTGTATATCGTTATCTACCACATCCATAACGGTTGTGGCAAGATATCCGGCATTCAATGCAATCGCTTCGCCCGGTTCTAAATAAATGTCAAGATCATATTTTTCCTTCATGTGCAGAATGCATTTTTCTAACAGTCCGATGTCATAATCTGCTCTTGTAATATGGTGTCCGCCGCCAAAATTCAGCCATTTCATTTTGTAAAGATAACTGCCGAATTTTTCTTCTACCGCCTCAAGGGTTTTTGCAAGATCATCCGCATTCTGCTCACAGAGCGTGTGAAAATGCAGTCCATCCACATAATCATACATCTCATCTGTAAACTGCTCTTTAAAATGTGCAATTGTCACACCGAGACGCGAACCCTTTGCACATGGATCATAGATCGCATGATCCCCCTGCGTGGAACACTCCGGGTTAATACGGATTCCCACGCTGGTCTCTTTACAGAGAGTTTTGTATTTTTCCAGCTGCGAAAAAGAATTAAAAACCATGTGATCGCAGATTTTTACCAGTTCCTTCACATCCTCTTCTTTATATGCCGGAGCAAATACATGGTTTTCTTTTCCCATTTCCTCTTTTCCAAGACGAGCCTCAAAAAGTCCGCTTGCCGTTGTTCCGCTGAGATACTGACCGATCAGCGGATATTCGTAAAAGCAGGAAAAGGCTTTCTGTGCAAGAAGGATTTTACATCCGGTATCCTTTTCCACTTTCTGGAGAATGGAAAGATTTTTTTTCAACTGTTTTTCATCTATGACATAGCACGGTGTTTTTAATTCTTCAATTCTCATTTTAACTGTTCATTCCTCTTTCTGTCATTTCACATGAGAAGGACATTTTTCCTTCTTCTTGAAGCAGGTTCTTACTCAACTTCCTGCGGATTCTCGCAGACTACCCAAGGAAGTCCCCATTTATTCAGTGCTTCCATATATGGATCCGGATCAAACTCCTCTACGTTGAATACGCCAGGTTTTTTCCAGAGTCCCTCTACTACCATCATTGTTCCGATCATAGCCGGAACTCCTGTTGTGTAGGAGATTGCCTGTGAACCAACCTCTTTGTAGCACTCCTGATGATCGCATACATTGTAAATATAGATTGTCTTTTCTTTTCCGTCTTTTACACCTTTGAAAATACATCCGATGTTTGTTTTTCCTACCGTTCTTGGTCCAAGGCTTGCAGGATCCGGCAATAATGCTTTTAAGAACTGGATCGGAACGATCTCTTTTCCTTCAAAGTTGATCGGTGTTGTGGAAAGCATTCCAACGTTTTCCAGACATTTCATATGTGTTAAATAGCTCTGTCCGAATGTCATGAAGAAACGGATTCTCTTGATTCCCGGAATATTTTTTGCAAGTGATTCGATTTCCTCATGATGAAGCAGATACATATCTTTTTCTCCTACTTCCGGGAAATCATATTCACGCTTAATAGACATTGGCTCTACTTCTACCCAGTGGCCATCTTCCCAGTAAGAACCCATTGCAGATACTTCTCTTAAATTGATCTCAGGATTAAAGTTTGTTGCAAATGGATAGCCATGGTCACCGCCGTTGCAGTCTAAAATATCAATGTAGTGGATCTCATCGAAATAATGTTTTAATGCATATGCAGAATAAACACTTGTCACACCCGGATCAAATCCGCTTCCAAGGATTGCTGTAATGCCTGCATCTTCAAACTTTTTCTTATAAGCCCACTGCCAGGAATAATCAAAGTATGCTGTAAATCCCTCTTTCTTGCAACGCTCCTCGTAAATTTTTCTCCACTCCGGATCATCCGTATTCTCTGCTTCGTAGTTTGCGGTGTCAATATAATCTACTCCTGTTGCAAGGCAGGCATCCATGATCGTCAGATCCTGATATGGAAGTGCCACATTTAACACTGCATCCGGCTTATATTCGTTGATCAGTGCGATCAGCTCCTCTGTGTTGTCAGCATCTACCTGTGCGGTTGTGATGACTGTTTTTGTTGTTGGCTGTAATTTTTCTTTCATTGCATCACATTTGGACTTTGTTCTGCTTGCGATCATAATCTCAGTGAAAACATCACTGTTCTGGCAACATTTTGCAATTGCTACGGAAGCTACGCCTCCACATCCGATAATCATTACTCTGCTCATTTTTATTTCTCCTTTTTCATGTTATTGTTTTTTAGATAATTGCGAACCTCCTCCTACTCTTCTTTCAATTTGGATTTTTATGAGTTTCTCAATTATCCATGTCATTATTTACTTAATATATTTTTCTACCTGTCTTCCTCGTCCTCTAGCATGTCTTCTAAATATTTCGGAAGCATGAAGGCTCCCCGGTGAAGATTCGTTGTGTAATATCTTGTTTTGATATGTAATTTTTTCCACTCTTTTACGCGCAGATTGTTGAGTGGGTGATATTTTTTGGAAGCAAATCCAAAAAGCCAGTAGCCGGACGAACACGTCGGAATATGTGCCTGATATACACGGCTTACCGGAAATGCACGGAATGCCTTGCGGTGCATCTTCATGCACTCTTCCTTATCCTCATCATAAAATGGACTTCCATGCTGATAAACCATGATTCCGTCCTCTTTTAACGCCTTATAGCAGCTTCCGTAAAATTCCTTGGTAAAAAGTCCCTCAGTATGCCCAAATGGATCGGTTGCGTCATTGATGATCAGATCATACTCCTCTGTTTTGTTTCTCAGGAAACGAAGTCCATCCTGATAATACACATTCACACGCGGATTATCCAGACCACAGGCAAGCTCCGGAAAATGCTCCCGGCAGACTTCCACTAACATCTCATCCGGCTCCACAACATCAATCTTTTCTATGGAATCATACTGTGTCAGTTCTTTTGCAACACCGCCATCACCGCCACCGATGATCAGCACGTGACGCACGTCCGGATGTACTGCCATCGGCACATGCGTTACCATCTCGTCATAAATAAATTCATCCTTTTCGGAAAAAAGGATATCTCCATCCAAAGCCAGAAACTTGCCAAATTCTACCGATTCCAGAACATCGATCCTCTGGCAGTCGCTGTTACCGCTGAATAATTGTTTTTCAATTCTCATTGAGAGCTTTACATTCGATGTGTGAAGCTCCGAAAACCACATTTCCATTTTTCTGCTTCTCCTTCCCTGTCCCGGTTTCCACCGTTTTCTCCGGGATCACTCATCTCTTACACCAGCACCATCAGATGTTCCACTGCCGGATCTTCCGTTCCCTGCATGGAGCAGCCTTTTTCCTTCGCATAAATGATATATTCGATGATTTCATCTGTGATCATCTCACCCGGTGCCAGAATTGGGATTCCCGGCGGATAGCACATGACAAATTCACCGGAAATACAGCCGCTGGTCTCACGGATCGGAAGGGATTTCTTTTCCGCATAGAAAGCTTCCTGTGGTGAACGTATGACTTTCGGTGCTATATATTCACCGGATAAAAGTCCTGCCCTGTCTTTTTTATACAGTCTTGCGATATCAGCCAGCGCCCCCACCAGACGCTCAATATCCTGTGTCCGGTCTCCAATGGAAATATAGGCTAAAATATTACAGATATCCCCAAATTCGATCTGAATATCATATTCATCGCGAAGAAGATCATACACTTCAATCCCTGCCAGCCCGATGCCAAGCGTGTAGATAGAAAGCTTTGTCACATCATAGTCGTAGATGCTGGTTCCGTTGATCAGATCCTTCCCATAAGCGTAATATCCACCGATATTGTTGATCTCATTTCTTGCATATTCTGCCATCTCAGACACTTTGGCAAAGGATTCCTCACCTCTTAATGCAAGGTTTCTTCTTGAAATATCAAGGCTTGACAGAAGAAGATACGATGCGCTTGTAGTCTGTGTGAGATTGATGATCTGTCTGACATAATCTGCATTGACACCTTTGTTTACAAGCAGAATGGAGCTCTGCGTCAGGCTTCCACCGGACTTATGCATGGAAATTGCTGCCAGATCAGCACCGGCTTCCATGCCTGAAACCGGAAGGTTTTTTCCAAAATACAAGTGTGTTCCATGTGCCTCGTCTGCGAGCACTTTCATGCCATGCGCATGTGCAAGCTTTACGATAGAACGGATATCCGAACAGATACCGTAATAAGTCGGATTGTTCACAAGCACTGCAACTGCATCCGGATTCTCTTTGATCGCCTGCTCCACACACGGCACTTCCATTCCAAGAGAAATTCCGAGTTTTGGATTCACTTCCGGATTCACATAAACCGGAATTGCTCCGCAAAGCACCAGTGCATTGATGGCACTTTTATGTACATTTCGCGGAAGGATAATTTTATCCCCTCTCTTACAGACTGACAAAATCATGCTCTGCACCGCAGAAGTAGTTCCTCCCACCATCAAAAATGCATGTTCTGCATGAAATGCATCTGCTGCAAGTTCCTCCGCATCTCTTATAACCGATACCGGATGACAGAGGTTATCGAGTGGCTTCATGGAATTCACATCGATCCCTACACATTTTTCCCCTAATAATTCCACTAATTCAGGATTGCCACGGCCCCGCTTATGCCCCGGCACATCGAATGGTACGACACGCTGTTTCCTGAATTTTTCCAGTGCTTCATAAATGGGAGCTCTTTTCTGATCTTCTCTGTTCATAACTTTCTCCATTGCAATTTATAATTTTAAGATAATCATTTTCACATTTTATGTAATAGAAATGATGTTTTCGATTACATAAAAAAAGAGACAACTGCCTGAGCAATCATCTCTGTTGACCTTCGTTCTCCATATTGGAATCCTTTTTACTCTCGATGCGATCCCAAATATCGTTTTTCAAAGAATCCGTTGCCTGCCGCTCTCTGCTTTCTGCCTTTGTCTGCATCGCAACTGCAAATATATGTCACTCTTATTGACCGTTTCACAAGATGATGTGCTTACACACTGATTATAAAGTAATCAACTTATAAAATTTGAGCTTCTGACTCAATCAATAACGTGGTCTCCTTACCACACCGGCAACCGACCCGCCTGTCCGTTAGGCTGCCTCAGTAATCTGAGTGGTCATACATTTGCATGAAAAAACGATTTTTATTTTTCACACGAAAAGAAGTCTATCATACACATATTTCAGTGTCAAGATATTTATGATATTAATTGTATTTTTTTTGTTTTCTAATTGTAAACTTCAGGTAAAACAATCCAATAAAAAACTGATTCTGACAAACTGACTTTAAATTTCAAAAAAAGAAGCTACCGCATACACGATAGCTTCTTTTACATACATTAATTGTATTTTCTTTTTCTTGCTGCTTCAGATTTTTTCTTACGTCTTACGCTTGGTTTCTCGTAATGTTCTCTTTTACGAATCTCCTGCTGGATACCTGCTTTAGCACAGTTTCTCTTAAATCTACGTAAAGCGCTATCTAAAGTCTCGTTCTCTTTTACTATTACACTAGACATTATCTCACACCTAACCTCCCTCCAGTTGCGTATTGTGCATATTCAACTGTTTGGGTAAATTTCATTGCACTATAAGTTATTATAGCATAAAAAATGTTCACGTCAATAGTTTTTCTTATATTTAGAAAAATTCAGACAATTCTATTTTTTTCATCAAATTATTATTTAATCTGATTTTCCAGCGCTGCCTTAGCCTCGGCTACCGCATCCGGGATTCCTGCCGGATTCTTACCGCCAGCCTGTGCCATATTCGGACGTCCGCCACCGCCACCGCCAACTTTTCCTGCGATCGCTTTGATGAGATTTCCTGCATGAGCGCCTTTCTTCATTGCCTCCTCTGTTGCCATAGCGACAAGATTTACTTTGCCGTCTGCCTCAGAAGCAAGCACTACAACGCCCTCTCCGAGTTTTCCTTTGAGCTGGTCACCAAGGTCTCTCAAGCCGTTCATGTCAACCCCTGCAACACTTGTTGCAAGAAGTTTTACACCTTTTACTTCTACAACCTGATCCATAACATCGCCAAGTGCCTCTTTGGCAGCTTTGCTCTTTAAGGACTCATTCTCTGTATTTAACGCCTTGATCTCAGCCATCATATGCTCGATCTTCTCAACCAGAGCAGCCGGAGTTGTCTTTGCAGCTTTTGCAGCTCTCTCTAATTCAGCTTCGATATTCTTATAATATGCGAATACATTATCACCTGTCAACGCCTCAATACGACGTACACCGGCAGCAACACCGCTCTCAGAAATGATCTTGAATGCAGCAATCTCGCCTGTGTGTTTTACATGTGTACCACCACAGAACTCCTTGGAAAATTCTCCCATGGATACGACACGTACTTTCTCACCATATTTCTCACCGAATAACGCCATAGCGCCTGTCTTTTTCGCTTCTTCTACGGTCATGACATCCGTACGCACCTCAAGGTCTGCAGCGATCTCATCATTTACGATCTTCTCAACTTTTGCGATCTCCTCTGCTGTCATAGCCTGGAAATGGCTGAAGTCAAAACGTGTTCTCTCTGCATCCTGATAAGAACCAGCCTGCTCTACGTGAGTACCTAATACTTCACGGAGTGCTTTCTGTAATAAGTGTGTTGCAGAATGATTCTTACAAGTCTTGCCACGAAGATCTGCGTCAACAGATAACGTAACTTTATCACCGGACTTGATCATGCCGCTTGTCATTTTGCCGACATGTCCCACTTTTCCACCTAATAACTTGATGGTATCTTCCACTTTGAATGTACCATCAGAAGTGTAGATCACACCTTTATCTCCCTGCTGTCCACCCATGGTAGCATAGAATGGTGTCTCCTCTACGATGATCGTTCCGATCTCACCATCGGATAATGCTTCCACGATCTCAGTCTCAGAAGTAAGTACTGTCACCGTAGATGCTGTCTCTAATTTATCATATCCGACAAACTCTGTTGTGACGGAAGGATCGATCTCATCATAAACAGTCGCATCTGCTCCCATATAGTTTGTAGTCTTACGATTCTTTCTTGCTGTTGTACGCTGTACTTCCATCGCCTTTTTGAAGCCGTCTTCATCAATCGTGAAGCCTTTTTCCTCTAAGATCTCGGAAGTCAGATCCATTGGGAATCCATAAGTATCATAAAGCTTGAACGCATTGTCTCCGGATAATACTTTGGAACCGGATGCGATCATCTCTTTTTCCATTTCTTCTAAGATTGCAAGACCCTGATCGATCGTCTTTGCAAACTTCTCTTCTTCCTGTGCAAGTACTTTTAAGATAAAATCTTTCTTTTCTTCTAATTCCGGATAACCGTCTTTGCTCTCGTTGATCACAGTCTTTGCAAGCTCTGCCATGAAAATGCCGTCGATTCCAAGCATTCTTCCATGACGTGCAGCACGGCGGATGATACGGCGGAGTACATAGCCACGTCCCTCGTTAGATGGCATAATACCATCGGAGATCATGAATGTTGAGGAACGGATATGGTCTGTGATCAGACGGATCGAAACATCATCCATTGCATCCACTTCATATTTCTTGCCGGACAGCTCACATACTCTGTCACGGATTGCCTTCATTGTATCGATATCAAATACGGAATCTACATCCTGCATGACAACTGCAAGACGCTCAAGTCCCATACCTGTATCAATGTTCTTCTGGGAAAGTTCGGTGTAACCACCCTTTCCATCTCCCTCAAACTGGGTAAATACGTTGTTCCATACTTCCATGAAACGGTCACAGTCACATCCTACTTTACAGTCCGGTTTGCCGCAGCCGTATTTTTCTCCGCGGTCATAGTAAATCTCAGAACATGGACCGCAAGGGCCAGCTCCGTGCTCCCAGAAGTTATCACACTCTCCGGTTTCCGGATCGCGGTAAAATCTTGTGATTCTCTCTGCCGGAACTCCGACTTCTTTTGTCCAGATATCGAATGCTTCATCATCCTCACCGTAAATGGATGGATACAGTCTGTCCTCCTCTAATCCGAGAACCTTTGTCAAAAACTCCCAGGACCATGCGATTGCTTCATGCTTAAAATAATCTCCGAAAGAGAAGTTACCAAGCATCTCAAAGAATGTAAGATGTCTTGCTGTCTTACCAACGTTCTCGATATCACCGGTACGGATACATTTCTGGCAGGTTGTCACTCTTCTGCGAGGTGGAATTTCCTGTCCTGTAAAATATGGCTTTAATGGTGCCATACCTGCATTGATCAGTAATAAGCTGTTATCATTGTGTGGTACCAATGAAAAGCTGTTCATTTTAAGATGTCCCTTGCTCTCGAAAAATTCAAGGTACATTCTTCGTAATTCGTTTTCACCGTAAAATTTCTTCACGACTAAGTTCCTCCAAAATCTTTTGTACAGGCACTTCTCTGCCGTACATTTTTTATTTAATAAAATTGTAATTACCAGCTGTTTCCTTCTAAGAAACTATCTATATAGTTACAAATTATTTAACTTCTTGTTCTGCTGCCGTATCAGCTTCCGCCGCTGCTTTTGCATCTTTGTTTTCCCGCAGCTTTTTACCCGCGAAAAATCCCGCCAGAGCGATTGCTGCCAAAATCACCATAATGATTGCATACTGTAAAAATGATCCTAAAAATGCCATTTCTTCTACCTGCCTTTCTGCTATGGCTGACACTTATGCACTGCAAAAATGAAAGCCGGCTCACAATTTAAATATTATAGCTCACTTATTTGTTTATCGTCAAGTATTCAACATCTTTTCTTCTAAAAGCTGTCGTCTTTTCTTCAAAAAAAATGTCATCTTTTCCAGCAAAAACTACCATCTTTTATTCTTCCCGGATTTCAAACACCTGATTCTCATGGACGATCGGCACGATCCGGTCTGCCATCGCCTGATTGCTCAGTCTTTTGATAAAAGGCTGTATCCCGGAATAATCCTGCCACATATGCATTGGAAACACATACTCTGCATTCGTGTTCTCCAGAAAATATTCCATGCCAAGTGACTGATACATCCCAAGTTTTGGATCAAACGGCACAAATGCCAGGTTGATGTCTTTCTTTGCAAGTTTTTTAATCTGGTTCTTATAATTGACATCCATAATGCCATTGACAAGTTCCCCTGCTCCATCCCATTTCCAGTTGTTGAGATCCCCGGCATGATAAAAACTTGCCCCGTTTGTCTTCACATAAAAGGCGACTCCCGCGTCCGTGGAGCGCAGCGTCTCGATCTCCAGATCATCCACCTGATACTTTTCGCACGGACTGACGTATGTGATCAATTCCCGGACAGACAGGTCAAACCCGTGTTTTTCCAGAAAATGAGGTGACATCCTGCAGTCTTTTGAAAAAATATAATGTATGTTGCTGTAACGCTCTGCCCAGTGGAGCACGTCCATGTCAAAGTGATCTCTGTGCTTGTGGCTTGCAAACACATAGATTGGGGTATCCGGCTCATACTCCGGGATTTGTCCACCGAACGTATAACCGTTTACCCGGTCTCCCGCAAACCAGTCAAAAATCAAAACTTTCTCGTCCACTTCCACTAAGAAGCAGCTGTGATGTATAAATATTACCTGCATTCCTTCATCCTTCCAATTATCTCATTTGCTTTTGTATATATTTCTGCCGGATCAAATCCAATGAGAAATATTCCATCCTCGTAAAGTACTTTTCCGTTTACCATCGTCAGTTTCACATTCTGCTTGCTGCCGCTGTAAACCAGATTTTTCACAAGGTTGTTCTCCGGCTGCATATTCGGCTGTCTCAGATCGATCATGACAAGGTCTGCCTTTTTCCCGGCTGCAAGACAGTCACAATCCGGCAGTCCCATCGCATATGCGCCTCCGGCGGTCGCCATATAAAGCACCTCATCCGCCGGCATGCAGGAAGCGTCCCGTTCCCTGAGTTTTGCCAGTCCTGTCACAAGAAACATCTCCCGGAACATGTCCAGACAGTTGTTGCTCGCCGGTCCATCCGTACCGATCGCAAGATTGATTCCCTCATCCAGCAGTCTTTTGACCGGGCAGATACCGGAAGCAAGCTTTGTGTTCGAACCGGGGTTCGTCACTACCGACATGTGATGTTTTTTCAATATCTCAATATCTTTCTCCTCCAGCCAGACACAGTGATAACCGCCGCCGCCATGTTCATACAGCCCCAGACTTTCTGTAAACTGCATTGGTGTCATTCCCCAGCGTGCCTTACACTCTGCCACCTCGCGCTCTGTCTCAGAATTGTGCGTCCAGACCGGTGCATGATACTTGTCCGCAATCTTGGCAACCCCTTCAAGCAGTGGACGCGATGTTGTGTATTCTGCATGAAATCCCGGCACATAGGAAGTGAGATCACTCAGCCCGTTGATTCTTAAATAATTCTCCTCCAGCACTTCCAGACTGTCGGTAAAATTGTTCAATCCACTGGTAAAAACAGTCCGGAAACCTGTATCCACATAGGCATTGATATGATAGTCCTGCATAATGTACATATCAAAATTTGAGGTGATACCACTCGTCAGGTACTCCATAATTCCGAGGATTGCAAGCCAGTAAGTATCCTCCCCTTTCAGCCTTGCCTCGTTTGGGAACACTTTCTGCTGCAGCCATTCCTGCAGTGGAAGATCATCTGCAAAAGATCGTAAAAATGTCATCGGCGTATGCGTATGTGCATTCTTAAATCCCGGCATTAAAAGATTTCCCTTCGCATTGATCTCCCGGTCCCAGATAATGATATCATCTTCTTTGCAGACAGCAGAAGTATCTGTGCCATCCCCGATATAACAGATATGGTCTCCTCTTACCCAGAGTTCCCCCTCCGTCACCTCAAAGGTGTGATCTGCTTTCGTCAATAATATTTTTGCATGATAAAAACGAATGTTCATACCGATCCCCCACTTTTATCACTGCCTGTATCCTGCAGCAGAATGCCCCACTTTGGACATCCGATCGTCATAAATTGCAGTGTGCGCCGGAAAAATCTATGATTTTCCCGACGATAAACACTGCTCGTTATTCTTAAATCTTACCAAATTTCACAGGATAATGCAAACCATTCCACCGTTATTATCATTCACGATTTTCTGCATGGTATCCTGTAATTTCAGCTGGCATTCATCGTCCATCATGGCAATTTTATTCCGGATTCCATCCTCCATCAGCTCACCGATCGATTTACCGAAAATATTAGTTTTCCAGACACCCTCCTCACTCTGCTGTCCCTCCCGGATGTAACGGATCAGGTCATTCGCCTGATCTTCACTTCCCACGATTGGAGCGATTTCCGTCTCAATATTGGCACGGATCATATGGATGGATGGGGAAACTGCCTTAATTTTTACACCAAACTTGTTTCCATGGTGGATCAGTTCCGGCTCCGCAAGTTCAATGTCCTTTAACCCCGGATTCACAACACCATATCCTTTCATCTGCACTTCCTCAAAAGCCCCTGCGACTTTCTCATAAGATTCTTTCCTCGCCGCCATCTCGCGGATCATCGAGATCAGTTCATACTCACCATGGATAGGAACTCCTGCAAGTTCACTCATATTTTCATAGTAATACGGCTCTGCAACCTCCATCTGTATTTTCACACAGCCGCAGGCGAGATCCATCTCATCCATTTTAATCTTTGAAATGCAGTCTCCCGGTTCTGACTGCTGCTGGTAAACGTCTTTCGTGCGCTCCATATGACTTAAAATATCCGATGCCTGTGCAATGATCTCACTTTTTACCGGATGATCTGCGGAGAGCATTTCCGTCCATTTCGGGATAAAAAATTCCACCCGTTCAATCGGAAATTCATACAGCACACTCTCTAAAATTTTTAAGACATCCTCTCTGCGCAGCTGCTCACAGTTGACCGGCACAACCGTTGTCTGATAGTTTTCCTCCATCTCCGACGCAAGTTTTATTGTCTCCTGCGCATAAGGTTTTGCCGAATTTAACAGGATCACAAACGGCTTTCCGATATTTTTCAGTTCCTGAACGGTTCTCTCTTCTGCATTTATGTAATTTTCCCGTGCCAGTTCTCCGATTGTTCCGTCGGTCGTCACTACAATGCCGATCGTCGCATGGTCTCTGATGACCTTCTCGGTTCCGATCGATGCTGCCTCCGCAAATGGGATTTCCTGGTCTGACCACGGTGTCTTTACCATTCTGCTTCCATTTCCTTCCATATGTCCCACTGCCCCGTCCGCCAGAAAACCGACACAGTCGATCAGTCTTACACGCAGCTTTAATGGCTCTTCTTCCGTCTTAAAATCAGAGAGCCGGATCTCTGCCGCCTGCTGTGGAATGAATTTTGGTTCCGTCGTCATAATGGTTTTTCCGGCTGCCGCCTGCGGAAGTTCATCCATGGCTCTCTCTTTTTCTGCTTCTCCTTCCATAAAAGGAAGTACCATCAACTCCATAAACCGTTTGATGAAGGTGGATTTTCCGGTGCGCACCGGACCTACGATCCCGAGGTAAATCTCCCCGTTGGTACGGTTTCTGATATCCCTGTAAATGTTATACTCTTTATTTCCGCTATAATTGTCCATAAAAAATTCCCTCCATATGTTATCACATTGTATGAAGGGAATTTTTGTTTTATTCGTATTTATTCGATCACCACATCACATGCAGTTTTTTGGGCAGACATTGAAAGTGCATCTCTGTGACATCCCCACAGTACTCTCCGTCTGCATGAAGTACCATAGGTGTTTTCAGCTTCAGGTCATATTCCTTACAGTTTGTCACCTCAAGCCCTCTGATCCGCAGATGATTGGCTGTCACAAGCAATGGCAGACATAAAAAAGTGCGCCATTTCGGGATTCCCCACGCCATACACACCGAAAGCTTTCCGTCCTGCGCATCTGCCCCCGGTGCCATCGGCACACCGCCGCCCTCTGCCCGGAAATTCATTGCTGCAGCAAAAATCATTTTTTTGCGGTTCTGCTGTCCTTTTCCGTCAAAAACCGCTGCGGCATCTGTTGTCTGCATGGTAAATAGCGACTGTACCGTCAGGAACAGATAGGTAAGCTTTCCGAGATGCAGCTTATTCAAAGCGTCTTTTACCTTGGACTTCAAAGCCTTCTTGCAGACTAATGCATCCAGTCCTGCACCGGCACTGATCGCAAATAATCTCGGCTTCTCACAGCCGTTCCAGCTCACCTGCCCCAGATCCATCACATAATCTTCTCTGCAGTTTAAAATATGCCCGATCACCTCTGTAGGCGTTCCCGTGATCCCAAGCCCCCTTGCAAGGTCGTTGCCGGAACCGGTCGGGATCACACCAAATCGTACCTTCTCAAAATGCGTCATTCCGTTGATGACTTCATTTGCGGTTCCATCACCACCTACCACGACAAGTTGTATGTCATCCGCCCCGCATTCACAGATGTCATGTGCCAGTGAAAAGGCATGCCCCTCATATTGGGTGACGTATGATTCGTAAGCAATGTTTTTCTTTTTTAAAACTGCTTCCGCTTCTTTCCAGATCTTTGCTCCTTTACCGCTTCTGGAATGCTCATTCACTATAAAACATAGCATATTCCCGGCTCTCCTTTCCTCTCTTCTTATCCTCATACATCCGTTCATCCGCGTCATGTACTATTTTTAAGATATCGATTCCGTTTCCCTCCGCTGTACCGGTTGCACTCGAAACCCTGAGACCGCCTTCTTCCCTGTGTCTTGCAAGTTTGTCCCTGACATTCTGGATGATCTGCTCTGCCTCCTGTTTCTCCGGATTCTCGATGAGCATGACAAACTCATCACCACCGATACGATATGCCTTTTTCCGGCTATCTGTCTGCGCATAGATCGCACCGGACATTGTCTCGATCAGTTTATCTCCCATGCCATGTCCCATGCGGTCGTTGATCTCTTTCAGATTATTGATATCCCACAAAACCACGGCGACACGTTCCACCATCGTATAGTAATTGGCAAGCATATCTTCATATTTATTCTTATTATAAAGCCTTGTTGCAGAATCAACCTCCTTGCGGTAGGTAAGTTCCGCAATCCTGTAAGCATCATCCCGCATGCTGCCAATGGTATGCTGGATGATCATCACGAACACAAATAGGATCAAAAGCTGCGGTAATATCCCGTAAACTATAATGACCACAACCGGCATCTTTGAAAAAGGGAGCTTCGCAAATCCATCTGCCAGTTCCGCCATGTACCATGTTCTTGTATGATTTCCCTGCAGCAGCAGGTTCAGATCACAGATCCCATAATAAAATCCCACGATCATGCTGACCGGAAGCAGAAAAACTTCCAGTGCATATGACAGCCATAACACGGATTTCTCTTTATACTGAACTGCCACGATGAGTGGGAATACATACACCAGAACCATATGGTAACTGAACATAAGGTTCATTGCTGCTGAAATTATGCAGATGCCGGCCACAAAAAAATTTTTCATGCGCTCATCCGATGGATCTGCTTTAAAAAATAAGATCACAGACGCAATAAAAAAACCTGTGGAAATTGCATACGTCACACTGAACACAATTGCGTTTACTGTCGGAAAACGTCCAAACGCCAGTCCCCAGACCGCCGTCAAAACAATAAACGCTCCGACCATCTCCCACAGGGTTCTCTTATTGATCTCGCTCTCCTGCTGCGCTAATTCCTCATTATAATGTTCCCCAAAATTAGTCATCTTCTGTCCCTCATACTCCTGTAATTATCCCACGCCTGTAATTATCAGGTACTTCTGATCCTTTTCTGTCCAACGATAAGTACCCTGATACCTTAATCTCCACTACATATGGTAAAGTATAGCACAAAACGTTATATTTCTGTTAATTTTTTTCTGTTTTTTAACATTTTATGGGCTGCTGTTTACACGGACTCCGTTCCGGCAGCGATCCTACGGTATTTTCATGGTATACTGTTTGCTGTACAGAGTGCTCCCCATCCCTCTTATGTCAAGTTAATGTCACAAACTTTTTTGATTCAAAATCCCGGAAACCCGCATAACTTCTTTGGGGTTATGGTAAGTTAGTGTCAAGTTTGATGCAATTGATGGTAAATTAGTGTCAAGTCATTTAATAAATGAAAGCCAAAGATTTCTCTCTGGCTTTTCTTACGACTATTCTTGAAAACCTTAAAGAAGATATGTCGGCAACTCCTCCTCTTCGCTTTTTTCAATAAAAGTATATCCTTTTTTCCGAAATCCTTTTCGTAATCTTTTGCATCTGTCCCAATTATTATAATAAGCAACTTCCGGAAGTATTTTTTCTAATTTATCCCATTCATTTTCCGGAAAGTTTTGAGTTGCGAGCAGTCCATTTACAATGTCAAAAGAAAACTTTGCAATTTCTGTTTCTAACATATAATCTTCTAAAATACAAATCGGCAAAAGAAATTTAGCTAAAATCTCTTTTTCAGTTTCAGCACAATTATTTTCTATTATTGTATTATATATTCTATTAACATCTTCTTTACTCAGTCTCTGAATTTCCTTATCATAAGGATCCACTAAGCTTACTAGAAAAAGCAATATATCCCTTTCAGTTAAATAACATAAGATTAACTTAACTTCACTTTCTGTATCATCCTTGACAATATCTATAATTCCTTTTACCTTTTTGCTTTCCCGATTATCCAACAAATAGTCCCAATACACTTGTATACACTCTTTTTCGTATACCCTATATAAGTCATAAGATAAATCATATTCACTTGTCTGTAAAACTATTTGTATAATTTTCTTATCTAACCTTTCTTCTTTTCGACTGAGGCATCTAATTATCCCTTGTTGATATCCTTTGCTTCTTCTCCATATTTCTTGACATATAGCAAATTCATTCTTAATGGAAATTAAAGTGCTACAACAATCATATTCTAATCCGGTAAAATCTACAAATTCATTGTTAGGAATAATATCAGTATATGCTTTAAGTAATACTTCATTTAAAGAATTTTCCTCTCCTTTTATAATATTCTTAAGTAATCTCTGCGAACCTGTATAATCCGAAATATAACCTTCTCTTAGCATTCTCCGAAGATCAATTGATGAAATGTCTAACCACCTATTATTAATGAAATAATCTAAAACTTCATTATAATCTTCTTTTCCGCACCAACTCGAAAAATAATTCTTACTATATAGAGTTAGAATTTCATTACATATCTTTTTTTTATCTTCAAAAATGGCACATGCCATTTCTAAAAGAGTTACTAAACTTGCTTCTTTTTCATCTGCACGTGATCCCACATACAATTTCATAAATGCTGAAACATACATGGGCTGTTTATAATCTTTAGAAAATCCTGCTACAAATTTTCTATACTTCTTTAGACCATTTTTTTTCAAATTATCAAACATTTTATTCACCCACAACGGATAATTTTTAATAACATTCTTATCTTTTGCTTCATATGTTTTCTCCCCTATATGCAATTTGCTTCTTGATATTTTACGTGGTACAATCTGAAGCTGCAAAGTTTTTCCACCATATACACGCAAAGCAACTGATCCTGTGCAAAAGGAGAAATCTTCTTCAAGCAAGTCATGTTGCGCTAAAAATAAAAATATCATTTCTTTTTCAAAATTGGTGGACACATCATCAAATATTATCAAAGGTCTTCTATTACCCCAAACACACCATATTAAATATTTCAGATTATTCTCATCTAATTCTTCAGTGCTACTTCGTTCAAACTTCAAAGGATTGCTATATGATAAAAAATCACTATCCTTATCTGGTTTTTTAAACATTGCAATAATAGATGTAATATCCTCACTCGCAAGATATAAATCTTTAACATCAAATATTAATGAATGGGTCCAAACACAACCAGGTCTTTTCATCTCTTCTGCATACCATGTGCATGCTAAAACTATATGATTATTATCAAGATTATACCCTGTAAAGTATCTCTCAAATCCATTGACAAATTCATTTCCAGATAAGTCACTTAGTATCATCATTTTTTTACTGTCTTGTTCTGATAATTTTAAAGATGCTTGTAACAACCTATGTCCATTGGAATATCCATGTAATGTTTGTTCAACATAAAACTCATCAACTATCATATTTATCTCCCGACATTTCTAAAATAATAGATGTTAAATCACACGAATTTACCATTTTATCATCGACAATCTTAATACGCTTTATTGGATCTTCAATATCTAACAATTTTTCTGACTCTTCTATTTTTCCACCTATTGCGCTAACTCCCCAAACTTTTGTGTTAATTACACTTTTATTAGCTTCTAAATATTGCCATAACATATTCATGTGATTCGCTAAAAAAGCTCTCACATCATTTTGTTCAGACTGATTAACTAAATCCCATGCTGAAAAAATAATGCCTAAATTAGTTCTTCTTTTTCTTATTTCTAGAACCATTTGTAGCAAATCTATTATTTGTACTTGAGTAGGATCATCTTCACATGGATTTCTTTCTTTCAGTTTTACTCCTTCTTGTCGAAGCTCTGGCGAAATTTCCGAAATAAATTCAGGAGAATGAATATCTTCAACATTAATAAAATACAATATAGCATCTGCCTTACTTATTTTATCCCACAATTCAAAAGATATCTCTCTACTCTCGTATATATTTTGAAATGTTTCACCTGAAAGATCAGGAAATTCTACCTCTAAATCATCCACACCATTTGTCAGTAAAACTGATAATTTCTCTTTTTCTTGACCTATTACTGTTCTTTCTAGCCTTTCAACCTCAAGCCACTTTTGTTCAAGGCGATAAAGGTACTGCGAATCACCAACCATCTTTTTCAAAGTAAGTTCTGTATGTATTTCCTTTTGATTAACGCTATTCCATAACGCACCCAAAAAGGTACTTTTTCCTGCATTCGGCGCTCCCATAATAAAAATTTTTTTATTCATTTAATTCCCCCAGAAATTTATAATATAGCCTATCATATTCTGTTAATTCATCAAATGGCTCTTCCATTTTCCTTGAACTTTTACGCACATGTTTCCTTACCCATCCCTGTAGTAAATCTTCCAAACCATACCCGACACTAAATTCATCTATGGTACTCGGCATTGCTGCTACATTATAATACTCTATATCCATAAAAAGCTCTGAGAGTCGTGCTACAATCTGCTGTTTAATTTTCTCTAATATCAAGTTGTGATTTTCAACCTTACTAAAAATATCGAATTTACTAAATACAATCTGCAGTACACAACCATCCGTAATCAATTCAGCATCCCAAAATGTCCTTATCATTTCTATCATTTCAGAGACAATGCTATTTCTAGTTTTCTTATTACACAATTTTTCTCCATCTATGATTCCCACAACATAATCAGCTCTTTCAATAAATGGAAAACTTATTTTAGCCTCATCCACCTGTCCAATATGATTAGTAAATGCCTCTCCTGAAATATCCGCCAAAATCAGATTACTAATCACATTATTGTTTCTATTCCACAATCTTATATGCAAAAAGGCCTGATTATCTTCTAAACTTGTGCGTTGAGTCGTAGGTTCATTTCCTTTAGATTTTATTCTTGTATAAAAAGCTCTTTGTTCAAATCCTTGTAAACTATACGAACCTGCAAAACAAAAGTCATTAACAGGACTATTTTGAAACAATTGATACAAGCTTGTCTCCATTGTCGTCTTCCCACTAGCAACTGGTCCAACTAATACTATCATTCTTGTACTTTCTTTAGCTGCAATTCTATAAATATCACTGCTATTAAGTGCTTCACCTGAGTTGATTTGATACTTATCCTGTAAAGAAGAAAATTCCGCTTCTTCACCTTCCTGATTCACGTCAATATCAATTTCATCATTTAGAATTTGATCTATCTTATCAATTCTTTCGTCCTTCTCATCAATTTCCATTCTTATTCCCTCAAATTAATTTGCTAATTATACATTCAAAATAAATCAACTTTGACCATTTACTTACTGAAAATTTGATTTCATCCGGATTGATCTTCCACGCTTTTTTATATGCAGGTAACCATTCTCTTTTTTCATCCACAGTTAATGATATATTCAACGCAGATAAAATTGGTAAATTTTTTTCTATAAGATTTTCCCCATATTTTTCTATAATTGTTCTTCTAATTTCCTCGGTTTGGTAGTCTATCAAATCTGTTAATGTAATCTCCTCAACAGTCTTTTCACATTTGGTTATCATTTTACATAAAAACGCCTCAGCCGATAAAGGCCCTGGTGCATCAACTAAATCTGCCAATTCTACTCCCAACACCATAGCCCCCTCTACATCTTTCACCTCAAATAATGGCTTTTTAAATAGATTACTCCACTCTCCAACAATCCAGCTTAAAACTTGGATTTTCTCTTGGCACTTACAATTTTCCTCCCTAAGCGAATTTGAATAATTTACTATTTTAGTAAAATTGGTTCTGATTTTTTTCAAAGATTCAGCGATATTATCTGGTGCCGTTGACGAAAAACTTCCTTCCTCGACTAACTCTTTCTCTAATCCATTTTTTAAATTATCAAGCGTAAACTTTGAAAGTGGTTCTGACTCTTTTGTTTGTTCAATAATTGCCTTATTAGCCATATCTGACAATTCTTTTATTGGACTATCAAAAAATTCATCAAGTACTTTTATAGAATATGCAATTGATATCTCCTCATCCTCTTGAAGTATAGTGGCTAATACACATCCTGCTAAAATACATATTTCTTCCTCATTTTGCTCATCAAATGTTCTATCTATAGAATAAAAGCATTCAACAAATTCATCTTTTTTCTCTTTTGATAATACAAGCTTGTAATAAATTTTTAGCAACTCCGCTATCTTCTCAGCATTACTATAAGCTTCTTTCGCAGCATTAATTCCTTCAAGCCTACTACTAATTTGCTCTTCAGAGGGATTAATACATACTCTTTTATAACTTTTAACAAATAATTTTTCTAATTCCATATTACTATCCTCCTAGTTTTGTATTTTCTGTTTTATCATCTCGTTCAATTGATATAAACAATTTTTTTCTTTTGCATCTACTAATATTTTGTCTATAAGTTCAATATATCTTTTTCCTGCATATTCATTTCTAAATAAATTTAATTTTAATAATATCTCATTTTGTTGAACATATGATAATTCAAAAAAATTATAGACAATTTCTTTTTCAATTCCTTGAAACACTACACTATTGTTATTATTTTTTGCCTTTCCTTCAGCTTGAATAAGATTATCATCCTGCAAATTCTTTCTTCTCTTTTCATCAATATTTATTTCATATTTAAAAAAGTTGGTTTCCGCATCGCAAGTCTGCCTATCCGCTTCAAATTTATCTCTATCTTTTGATAATACCCTTGGAAATGTTTTTACCTCTACAAACCTATCATCCTTTTTTCTAACACATTCAAAACTTATCCAATTATATCTTGGTTTCCAACTCTTTCCTCTTGTTGGGTGCGTTGCCCCAGCACTAATAACTAATCTTTCAGCGTTTGCTTCAATGGCTTGTTCATGTTTATGACCATACAATTGAATGTCTATACGCTTATCTAATTTAGATTGAAGCTCATCGGCAAATTTCCAAAACTCTACAGGATGATGACATAGCGAAACCCATATAACACTATCCTCATAAAAAGGTATTTGACTTTGTCCAATAATCATCTTACGAATAACTGCTGAATCCTCATGGTCTTTATGGCTTGAAATAATGCAGGAATTCATACCACATATTTTTAGCCGCAAATTATTATCCAATTTAAATTCTTCTATCCACACAGGCTTTTCGGAATTTATATTACACCCATACGCCGCGACAAAATTATTATACTCTTCAATTGATTTAAATAATAAATTAGGACTTGCTTGATCTAATATATATCTCTCTAAAAGTAAATCTGCTGAATCCAATGTCTCTGCTTTTTCAATTTCTGATTGAGCATCAAGTATACTTTTAGATGATTTTATAAATTGTTGGTCTACATCATGATTGCCGGGAACACAGTAGATACTCTTTTCATCAATTTCTAAAATTGATGCCATTTCTTTCAAAAATTCTTTTGCAATATCATACTCTTCTCTTTGTCCTGCAAAAGCAACATCTCCTCCAACTAATATTCCTTTTACATTACTCAAGTATGCTTTTGCATTGTACTTTATATCCATTAATATCGCATTTCTTAAATCAGCATCTATATCTGCTCTATTTCCACTTGATTTACGAAAATGAATATCTGACAAATGAATGAACGCTATTTCTCCCATTGAACTCCTCTGTTTTATAACTATATTATAATTACAAACTTATAGTGAATTATGTTTGTTATTACTTCATTTATTGTATCATAGTTCTATCAATATTTCCATGAAAATAGAATGATTAGTTGTCAAGTTGCTTTGGGGAGTTTATTCCTCCCCAAAAGCATAATTCCATTCAATCTCTACTCTCTTATCCCTATATATGATAACCTTTTTAATGAATACATCCACCGCTTCCTGCGTCAGCTTCTCCATCTGAGAAAACCGGATAATCTCTTTTATATCCTGTTTCGGTCGGTTGTATTCCTCCGTAAACCTGCCAAATGCAAGCTCTGCTTCTTCTATTTTACATGACAGCTCCTCCATCTGTAAAGCAATTCCATCCGCCCTGCTGCGGTATTCTCCGGCTTCTATCTGCTTTACAGCATAGTTTTCGTACAATGTATCTTTCTCTGTCTGCAAACTCCGATACTGCATCCGGTAATTACCCAGTACTTTATTCAGTCTGTTCCATTCTTCTTTCTGAAATTGTTCAAGACTCTCACGCTGTTTTATCAAATCTCCACGGCGCATCAACTCCCGGTACAATTCCGTCAACACAATTTCTTCCAGAATGTCTGCCCTAAAATAAGTACAGCAGTCCGGTATCTGCAGCAGGGAATGTTTCCTGCACCAGAAATGGTTTGACATCTTGCCATTGTTTCTCTGCGGTTTATAGTTGATCGCATAGCCACACCCACCACAATATATTTTCCCTGTCAGTGGGTGTTTTTCCCGTTTCCTTTTCGTGGACTGTTCCGGGCGGTAAGCAGACGCAAGTGCAAAAACCTCCGGCGTTACCAGCGGCTCGTGATGATCTGTAATTACTTTCCACTCCTCCTTTGGCACAGCAATTCCGTTTTTACTTCCCACCGATTTGCGGACTGATTTACCGTAAGCCATTTCGCCCAGATAGAAACGATTATTCAGGATTCTCCTCACTGCCGTATTGCTCCATGTATGATGCTCCCTTGCCATTTTCCTCTCAGGATGACGCATCTGTGTAACGGTCGGCATCTGCTTGGCAATCAGTTCCTTTGCTATCTGCGTACTGCTCATTCCTTTTTCTGCCAATGAGAAGATATGACGGACGATTTCTGCCTCCTTTTCATTGACAATCACCGCATTTTTTTCAGTCTCACTCTTGGCATAGCCAAAAGGAACCTGTCCGAATACATATTCCCCATTTGCACATTTATTTTGAAATGAAGTTTTTACTTTGACTGATATATCCTTGCTGTACAGGTCATAGAGAAGCGTCTGGAAAGCAGTATCCAGCGGGGGGGTACTTCCTTCATGCTCCCTGCTGTCATAATGGTCATTTACGGCAATGAACCGCACTCCCATAAAGGGGAAAATCTGGTTGAGATAATCACCCAGTTCTATGTAATCCCTTGCAAACCGGGACATATCCTTTACCAGAATACAACTGATTTTACTCTGCTTTACCTGTTTTAACATCTCCTGCAGCCCCGGTCTGTCCATATTCGTACCGGAAAAACCGTCATCACAAAATTCTGCAACCTCCTGTCCCATTAGTTCAGCATCATTTCTGATATAATCTAAAAGCATTTTCCGCTGATTGGAAATACTGTTGCTTTCCCGCTGCTCTGTGGAAGCTTTACCGTCCAGGGCATCATCCTCTATGGAAAGGCGGAGATAGATTGCAATCTTCCTGCTGTCTGTCATTTTTTCACCTGCCTTTCCACCAGTGCATCACTGTATGTAAATAAGACTTCCACCCTTTTCCCCGGATACACATAGATTTTATCTATCAGCGATTCAATAAGCTCCCTGGTAAGTACCTGTTCATTCTTTAGTTTTATCAATGCACGGACTGCTTTCAGATAGGTTTCTCCGTCACGCTCAAGGCTTACTTCCTGCTCTCTGAAGTTCTTCTCCTGCTTCTCCAAATCCCGCAGCCTGTTTTCCTTACACATTTTATACTCCACATAGTCTTTCTGCGAAAGACCGCCCGTGCGGTATGCCATATACTTATCACTTTCTTCCTCTGCAAGTCTTTCTTTTGCGTAAGTTACGGACCGAAGGCTCCGCTCCAGCTCCTGCTTTTTCTGCCGGATGATTTCTCCTGCCTTATCCAGATATATTCTCTTTTTTTTCAGACTGGTATCAAACTCTTTTTCTAACAGTGAAAAAAGAATATCCGTCAGCACATTTTGGGGGATACGGTTAGAGGACGGACAACTATCCGTCTTGGTCGCCCCGCCGTTTAAGCAGAAATATCCATCTATCCGCATCCTGCTGCCATCTGCATAGTGCTTCACATAGCTGTGTCTTGTCATTTTCCGCCCGCATACACCACAGTACAGCACCTTGTCAAAAATATTTTCTCCGATTGGGCAACCTTCCGTTGGATGAGCATGGCTTTTTGTCTGCTCCCGCAGTTTCTTCCTTACTCCGGCCGCTTCCTTCCCAATCTCCGGCGTGATCAGCGGCTCATGGGCTTCTTCTTTTACCACCCAGTCATCTTCCGGCTTGTGAATGCGGTTATTTTCATCCCTTGCAGTAATGCTGGTCTTTCCCTGTACCAGCTTTCCAGCGTAAGTGTCACTTTTAATAATGCGTTCCACACCACTTTTATCCCATCCCTTGTAAACTGCATCCGGTGGGCAGTAGACCTCTCCCGTTTTGTGATAGACCGCCGGCGGATTGATCTTACGAGTGTTCAGATCATCCGCAACTGCCGTATAGCTTTCCGTCTCAATAAATTTCTGAAAAATGTATCTGACAATCTCCTCCGTATGTTCATCCGGTATCAGCCTGCGTACTTTGCCCTCCCAGACTGCCTTATACCCATAAGGTGCAGGACCGCCCACATAGGAGCCTTCTTTTCTTCTCTGTGCCAGAGAAGCTTTCGCTTTCACGGAAAAATCCTTAGCATACATATCATTTACCAGATTCTTAATTTCCGATACCATCTGTTTCGTTTCATTGCCGCCTGCCCCGGTATCAAAGCCATCCGCCACGGCTATGAAACGCACACCAAGGAATGGGAAAATCTTCTCAATATAATTTCCGGCTTCCAGATAATTTCTGCCAAAACGGGACAGGTCTTTTACAATCACGCAGTTAATGTCTCCCATACGGACATCCTGCATCAGCCGCTGAAATGAATCACGATTAAAATTGGTTCCCGTCTTTCCTAGGTCGATGTAACAATCTGCCACTTCAATTTTATCCGTATGTTTTCCGTTCCATTCATCAATGAATTTCTTTGCAATCTCTATCTGTACCTCTACCGATTCATTCTTTTTCTCGTTTATATCTGCGGAAAGTCTGGCATAAATACCAGCCTTATACTGCCTGTTCTTTTGCACCCCGGAAGTGCTCGCAGGTGTGCCCGCCCCTTTTCCCGCTGACTGTCTCTTTGATGTTCTTCCCATACTCACGCACTCCTTTCCCTGCCGTTTTCATACCCTGAAAGTGCAGCGACATATTCCTGCATGATTTGGTATTCATCCCGAAAATAAAACTCTATCTCAAGTCTTTTATCCTCGAACACATAAATCCGCTTTACCAGACTCGTCAAAGTATGCCGGTCAATTTCAGCAAGCTTCAGGGAATCCTGAAATTTTGCCAGCCTTGAAGCACTGACTACACCTTTCTGCAGCATCCGCCGTATCATGTCCTGTTGCTGTTCCTGTGCTTTCTCAAGTTCCTGTGCCTTACTCTGAAACTCCTTATGCAGATGTTCAAATTCTTCCTTTGTTACGACATTCTGCCTTAGATCGTCATAGAGTCCTGCGCAGAGACCGTAATACTTATCCTGCTCCTGTTTCAGCCGTGTAAGCTCCTTCTGGCATCCTGCAACTGCTTCCAGATTTGTCTCTTTCTCTTTCGCCTGTTCAAAAAGTTTATTCTGCAACAGAAAATCGTTCGCATATCTGCGGACCGCTATGCCTACCAATTCTTTTAACGTACATTCCTCAATGCTATGACGGCTGCATCCCTCACCCCTGTTTTTTGTGGAACAGATATAGTACACCTTATTGGATTCCTTATACCGGACTCTACGCCGCACCATCTGTTCGCCGCAGTCCCCGCAGAACAGAAGTCCCATGAACGGACTTAAACTTTTGCTTTCCGGGCTTACTCTTCCGTCCGCCTTTAGCAGATTCTGCACCGCTTCAAAATCACTGTCTGAGATAATAGGCTCATGGGTATTTTCCACACGCACCCATTCTTCCTTTGGTTTCTCAATACTCTTTTTCACCTTATAATTGACTTTTTCTGTCCTGCCCTGCAGCAGGTGCCCCAGATAAACTTCATTGGTCAGGATACGCTTTACCGATGAACTGCTCCACTGTGAACCGGAGCCACCGGTAAACCCGCCCCGGTAGTTAAGCCCCGTAGACTTTTTATATTCCTTCGGTGAAAGAATGTGCAGCTCGTTCAGCTTCTTTGCAATGGCAGACACCGCCATTCCCTCAATCTTCCATCGGAACATCCTGCGTACTATCTCTGCCGCATAATCATCCACCACCAGCTTATTCTTATTCTCCGGGGACTTACGGTAACCATATACAGCAAAAGAAGATAAACATTCCCCGGCTTTCCGCTTCACTGCGAGCTGGCTTTTTACCTTGGCGGAAATGTCCCGGCAATAAGAATCATTGATAAAATTTTTGACCGGAATCACGATCTGGCGTTCTCCGGTGTCTGCCGATATGCTGTCGTAATGATCAGTTAAGGCAATGAAACGCACACCAAGAACCGGGAATATCTTTTCCAGATACCTTCCGGCTTCAATATAATCACGCCCAAAACGGGACAGGTCTTTCACAACCACGCAGTTAACCCTGCCCGCTTCAATATCTTTCATCATTCTGTTAAATTCTGGTCTGTCGAAATTACTGCCGGAAAAGCCATCATCTACATAAATGTCATAGAGTTCCATATCCTCCTGTTCATTTAAAAAGGAACGGATCAACTCCCTCTGACTTCCTATGCTGTTGCTTTCGGCTTTAGATACGCCATTTATCATGGCGTTGCCATCATGCTCCGCTTTCACATTGTCATCTCTGGAAAGACGCAGATACATGGCGGCAAAGAATTTAGATTGTTCTTTCATGTTATCACTCCTGACTTTTTTGTTAGGGGGGAAGCCGGTGGCTTTTCCTTTCCATAAAATCAGGAGTTACGCTGATTTGTCCTGATATTAGGTTAGCATAGATAAGCGGATTTTTCAATCCAAATATGAATTTTTCAAATATGAATTTCGGATAACCTTTGCAGATATTCCGCCATTTTATCATCTATGCTGGCTCCGTCTTTTTGGAACCTGACCTTAACTACATAATCACCGATCCGATTGACATAGACATTGTTCGTCTGCCTTGCAAACGCATTCAGCTTCTTCTCCACAGGCAGGGATGTATCAATCTCTATGTCCCTCAAATCAGTCAGAGTGGAAATATCTACCGTCCTTATATCCACGGCAGCCATTTCTTCAAGTCTTTCCTTTGTCAGTTCCAAGGCTTCTCTCCTTTCCATGTAGCATGAACACTGCTGCTATCTAAGTCTATTCTTTTACCGGATTGTCCTATGCTATAACATTTTCCACACATTACATCCCTGTCATTTCTTCCAATGCTCTCATACATTCTATAGCCTCGGCAACTGCAATACAGGCCGCCAGAAACACAACAGCAAGGGCTCCTGTTACAGCGCCCATAACGTTCAACTCGATTTTCATTCTTCTTCCCTCTCCTTATCCATAAAATAACTGTCTGCTTTCTTCCTTATGATAAAGTCTGCCACATCCATGAGCCTGTCCGTGACCGGCATGGTGGGCAGGGTATTCAGAATTTCTGCCCGGTATCTGCCACGCAGGGATGCCCTGCTGTCTAAGATGGAAAATACCGCCGTGTCCTTTTCCCGGCGGATGCCGCGCCCGAACCACTGCCTTAGCTTAATCAGCATTTCCGGGATAATGATGTCCCTGCGGTATAAATCAAAGTCCTCATACAGGTTTCTCTGGTATTCCATGACCGGATCCGGCACGGGAAACGGCAGTTTTACTACAATTAGGCTGGAAAGTATATCCCCTGCAAGGTCAATTCCCTCTCCGGCACTGTCACTGGCAAACAGCACTCCGTTTCCGCTCCTGCGGAAGCTACTTATCACATCCAATCTGCCTCTTCCCATGAGAAACAGCGGATAATCAGAAAGCTGCTCCTTCAGACCATAGAACACCCTCTCCATGAGCCAATAGGATGTAAAAAGAATCAGGGTATGCCCATGAGTGGCAGACACAATCTGCAATATTTCCGCCATGACCGCCTGTATGTATCTGTCATCCCGGATATTCGGAAACGGCATACGCTCCGGTATATAGAGCAGACCGTTACTCTGAAAATCAAAGGGTGAGGGCTTGCTGGTTTCCATGATTCTTGATAAAGCTGCAAAGGAAAGCCCTGTCATTCTCTTGAAGTGACTGAAATCACCCCGGACTGACATTGTGCCGGACGTAATAATAACCGGTATCGGTCTGCTCCAGATGTCTCGGAATAAAATCTGTTCCAGTTCCATTGGAACCGCACACAGGGCAAGCCTGCCGTTCTCCCTCTTTTCCATCCAGCAGATTGCATTTCCGCTGTTTAGAAATACGGTCAGCTTGTCCGTCAGCTCCTGACAACGCTTTTTCAGGCCCTGCATCCGCATTTTCTGTCCGCTGTTTTCCTGATAGGATAAGGGAAGCTGCTCTAAAGCCTTTGCCATGTGCCTTATGTAAATTTTTTCCATGGAACCTATCACTATTTCAATCCTGCTTCCCTCTCTGGTGTGGTTTCCTGCTAAATCTCCCGCCAGTCTGTCAAATATCTGTCTGTTATATTCCGCAAGCTGACTCCGCAATACAGTAAGTTCATCCATGCCTGTGGTTCTTCTGTTCACTTCACTCAAACCCACGATAAATTCCGCATCCTGCTCGTCCCAGACTGTGCTGTACATCTGTCTTGCGGCATCTATCAGCTTGTGGGACTCATCAAACACCATTGCCCCATATCCCGGAAAAAGAGGTTTTCTGCCCTGCTTCTGTCCAATCAGATCGGCAAGGATATAATTATGGTTCGTAATCTGAAAATCAAAATTATCCGTCATGCACTTTTTCTTAAAATTCATAAATCTGCATAAAAGCGAATAAGGACATGACTTATTGCAGCGAAACACGTTGATTCTGCCTTTTACATAGGGTGTCAGCACGGCATCATCCAAATCAATCCTGTCAAATTCCTGCTCCCCAAGCCTTGCCAGTTCCAGTATCAGATTGGCATCCACTTCTCTCTGCAAATTTTTTATGGATATCTCATATATCTTCAATCTGGAGTCACAGACATAATGCCGTTTTCCTTTCCGCACCACAAAAGATAATGGTTTGTCAATTACATGGTGTTCTAAAAGGATCCCGGATATCTGCGGTATGTATTCCTCTGTCAATGCTTTCTGCAGGGCTATAGTGGATGTTGATATGACTGCCGGAGCCTTCCTGTTTGAATAAATGTTATGTACCGTCAGTGCAAGGATATATGCGTGAGTTTTTCCTGTCCCCACTTCCGCCTCACATAAAGCCAGTTTGTTTTCCTGCAATGCCCGGAGCATTTCAAGAGAAAGTTCTTTCTGTTTTACCCTCAGATTCATTCCATGTTTCGGTAAAATCTCATCAAATAAATAAATTAATAATTCTTCTGCACTCTTTGCCATCGTTACGCCTCCTAAAATTTCTTAGTGCCATAAAGCAGCACAGGAATAGGCTGGAAGGTATTGGTTTGGCTTTTTACTAACAAAAATGAGCTTCCATCCAGCCCATGATTTCTACTGCTTTATAAAAAGGTGCATCAGCCATCCTGCCGGTAAGCAGGCATCATAAAAGCCGCCCACATTCTTTCTCAAACGTGGGTGTGCATTTTCCCGTCACTTATGCGGGCCACTGGCGTGGAAGTATCATTATCTCCGACCGGTATCATCGCATCCTGCCCCACCACGGGCAGTAAAGCCACAGGTAGTTCCCGCTCAGGATAGTGCGGTTCTTTTCGCACTGATCCGTCATGGCGTGCCCTGACTTGTGCTTTCCAGCTCTCCGGCCGGTCGGATGTGTGCCTGATGCACAGATATGAAGTTGTCAAAGTGCAGTAAAAGGGGAATATTTTAGACAAAAGAAAACCCCTTCACCTAATTCGCCGCTAGGTAAAGGGGCCTGCCGAAAAAAAATTTCATTTTATTTTAATATGGTAACGATAATTAGGAATTATATGATGGGAAATAAGGAAGTATCTGTTATGCATAATAAAGAATAATGCCAATTATTTAGTGGTAAAAGCGACAGATTATTTAAGATATTCGTTAAAGGACAGCAAAATAAATATGTTGGATAATATAAATTTGTCTATTGTCAAATAAGAAAGGAATCTCTTGAGTTATACACATATTGTTTTTGATATAGACGGGACACTGATTGACAGTAATTATGTCTCACTGCTTTCGTTACAACAAGCAATCAAATTATATACTGGAAACACTTTAGACTTGCAGAAACTTTCTTTTTCAATTGGATTACCTGCCAGTAATGTTTTTAAAGTTTTAGGTATAACAGATATAAAGTATGTGGAGGGTTTATGGGATGAATGTTATCAGCAATACATTACAAAGATACTTCCTTTTCCTGGAATAAAAGAGGTTTTAGAGATACTTGTTCAGAACAAATATACCCTTGGAATCATTACTTCTAAAACACGTTCCGAATATCAAAAAGAATTTGAACTCATGCAAATCAGTAAATACTTTCAATATTCTATTTGCTTGGATGAATGTATCAGCGCAAAACCTTCACCAGAACCACTATATACATATATGAAGCAAACAAAAGTTTTGGCTGAAAATATTTTGTATATAGGGGACACCTATGCCGACATGCAGTGTGCCCAAAGTGCCTCTGTTGATTTTGCACTTGCACATTGGGACGCAACACAATCTGAACTGATTGCAAAATACTACTTAGAAAATCCCTGTGATTTACTAAAAATTTTAGAGGTGAAATATGAAGATAGGAATTACCTATGATTTAAAATCGGACTATGGAATCGAACAAACCAATATCACATTTGAAGATTTTTCCACAATGAGCGAAATAGAAGGCATACAACAAGAATTAGAACAATTAGGTCATTCTGTTTATATGATAGGTTCTCCTGAACATTTTATGTTAGAATTACAGAATGGCATTTATAAACAATACGACATGATTATGAATTTTGCAGAAGGATTTGCCTCCAGAAATCGTGAGGCACTCGTCCCTGCTGCATGTGAAATGTTTCATATACCATACACATGTAGTGACAGTCATGCCATGAATTTAACATTAGACAAACACCAAACTCTACTATTTGCAAAGTATTTAGGTATTAATGTTCCACAAGGCTTTTTATATGATTCCACTATTCATAAAATCAATGAATTGGATCCTTTTCTGGAAAAATATAGAATGGCATTTCCAATTGTCTGTAAACCTAATTATGAAGGAACCAGCATGGGAATTACATTAGTGAAAAACAGCATTGAACTGCAGGAAGCCGTAAACTATTTATCCTCAATTTATCATGAACCGATACGTTGTGATGAATATATTCCAGGACGTGAAATAGCTGTACCTATCTTGGGTTCTGGTGAAAATGCTCGTGTAATAGGAATTGTAGAGTATCAAAAACCAGATGGTTCCCCTATGGATTTTTATACACATAAATATAAAAGACATGGTTTTCATAAGACAATTTTTGCTGATTATGGGAAGGAGATAAATTCACGAATTGAAGAGACTGCATTACTAATTCATAGAAGTATTCCCTGTTATGATTTATCTCGCATTGATATGCGTTTGAATAATGGTGTGCCTTACTTATTGGAGGTAACACCACTTCCTGACATGACACGAAAGTCTACCTTTGAAAGGTGCGCTGCTAAGATTGGGCTAACATTTGGGGAATTATTGGATAACATAATTTCCTCAGCATTAGAACGTTATAATTAAGAAAGCATTGGAAAAAAACATGGATGAAAACAAATGGAATAATTGGAAATGGCAATTAGCAAACTCTTTAAGGAGTATGGACGATCTAAAAAAATACATAACGTTAACCGACAGCGAATGTGAAGCATTACAGAACGTGGGAGAATTTGCTTTTTCGATTCCCCCTTTTATGGCTGAAAGGCTAAGAGAAAGTGACGAAAATAGTCCTCTTCGTATACAGTTTATTCCCAATCATAGAGAGTGTTCTGTTCATTTTACCAGTAAGGATTATTTGTGTGAGGGTACATTTGAACCAGTTCCTAATTTGCTTCATAAATATGAAGATAGAGTTGCAATATTAACTACAAATTGCTGTGCTGCTTATTGCAGACACTGTACTAGAAGTAGATTAGTTAGCCAACATTTCGGGAAAAATCTACTTAATCCTGCCATTCAATATATCAAAGAACATGAAAATATTGCGGATGTACTTCTTACTGGCGGAGATCCACTTATACTGGAGGATTATATTCTTGAAGATGTTTTAGAACAGATTACATCTATATCGCATGTAAAGATGATTCGCATTGGTACACGCACTCCAGTGACATTGCCTATGCGTATTACTCCCAATCTTATTAGAGTATTAGAAAAGTATAAGCCACTTTATATAAATATTCATGTGAATCACCCTATGGAACTTTCTCATGAAACCAGAAATGCCATCTCCATGCTTGTAGATGCAGGTTTTCCCCTAGGAAGTCAAAGTGTCCTTTTACGAGGGGTCAATGATAATGTGGATGTGCTGGAAGATTTATTTAAGCAATTGCTATACCTTAGAGTTAAGCCCTATTACTTATATCAATGTGATGAACTTAAAGGGTGTGAAGCTTTTTGGGTGTCTCCATTAAAGGGGCGAAAACTGATTAATGCTTTAAATGGTAAACTTTCTGGTATGGCTGTTCCCAAATATGTAGTCGACATGCCAGGACGTCTGGGAAAACAAATTATTGCTCCATGCAATTTAACTGACATTCACGATAATGAAATGTTTTTGGAAAGTTATAAAGGGCAAAAATGCTCCCTCCATATTTAAGGATTGATATATGACTGAATACGAAAAAATGCTAAATGGTTTTTTTTATAATGGTGATGATCCCCAATTAATGAAAATGTGGTATAAAGGGAAAAGGCTAATCCACCTTTTTAACCAGCTTCCTGCAGACTGCTTAGAGGAACGATATTTTTTACTTTCACAATTACTTGGAAAGACCGGAAAAAATCTTTGGATTGTTTCTCCATTTTTTGTGGATTATGGTTCTAACATATATTTCGGAGACAATTGTGAAGTAAATATGAATTGTACGTTTTTGGACGATAATAAAATTACAATTGGAAATAATGTGCTTATTGCTCCAAATGTTCAAATTTACACAGCAACACATCCTCTTAATGGTAGAATGCGTTTTGACAAAACGCATTCTACTGTAAAGACAAGGGCTTTACCCGTGTCCATCAGGGACAATTCATGGATCGGAGGAGGCACCATTATTTTACCAGGTGTAACGATAGGAGAGAATGTTGTAATTGGTGCTGGAAGTGTAGTTACCAAAAACATTCCTGACAATACAATCGCATGTGGAAATCCTTGCTGCGTAATACGCATAAATGCAGAATAATTTATTCAGCAAACATAAGATGGACTGGTAGCAAATCAAAATCAAGTAATCTAGCAGCAATTGCATTGCCGGATTTGAGAGCAGTTTTCAGTTCTGTGGGAAATGCACGATTGGTATTACAACACAACTGGTAGAATTTATTTGCTGCAAAAATGAAACGATAGTCGTTTATTTCATCTTCACATTCAAAGTAATTCATAAAGCTTTTATATGCTTCCTGCATATTGGTCATTTTCTGATACAACTCTGCCCTTATGATATAGTGATAAGGCTTAAGAATACGAAAAGTTTCCGCTTCATCATCTGTCCATAGACATTCAATATGCTTCATAATCTGGTTCGCACAAGCATAATTACCAAGCTTTATGTGTGTTGTTGTCTGATTTAACAATACTACAATTTTAGAAAACAATTCGTATCTTTCTTTATAAGCTAACCGGAAATATCCTAATGCTTCATGGTAATTACCAATTATACAATAATACATTCCCATACAGTTGTATGTATAATGGACTGCATCACTGCCCATTTCCGTGAAAATTTCTATTGCTTCTTGACAATTGATTTCAACCTTATCCACCTCTCCATTTAACAAGTAAAATGAAGCCTGATTATGAATTGTCATTGCATAGTCTTTCAAGGCGCCATTTTTTTTGTAATAATTTTTGGCAGTTTCTAACATCTGCATATAGTTTATTCCCGAATGAACTATAAAAGATTTACGTAATAAGGAGTAATATAACTCTGTCAGATTGTAGTCGTGAGCATATGAAAGAGCCAAATTAAAATGAATAGAACAATCCTCTAACCGTAATGTTTCTTCTATGGAACTTAAATTTGACAGTACATTAACAAACACCTCTACATTGTCCTTTGTTATTTTTTTGACTGACATTTCATTATAAAGCTTTGCAAGCATCTGATATGGTTGCTCCGTCTGTCCTGTGCTGTACAAGCAAATTGCCTGCCGACACAGATTTCTTTGATATTCTAAAGTATCTAAGTTTGATATTTCAATGTATCTTTTGTATTCTTCAGCAGCTTCCTCAAAATGAAAAATAGAATACAAACAAGTCGCCCTTAGAATTATTAAATTCTCCTTCAACAAATGAGGAATTGTTACATTCTGCTTTTCACTCATATCCTGTAATTTTTCTATAAGAAACAGTACTTGTTCATATTGCATAAAAGACATTAATATAGTAATTGTCTTATAATAAATGAATATTGCTTTTTCATAATTAGAGACTTCTATATAGTAATATGCACTGGCAATATAATAATTACAACCTACAATACTATTTTTTAATATCACATTTTTTTCCGCTTCGCGATAATAGTATTGAGCTAATGTATTACACCATTCGATGCGTTCCTCGATACTAACAATCTCTTTTATTGAAAGGTAGGTCTCTCTATTATAAAATACATAAGAAAACCCTCTTTTTTGATATACGAAATGTGTTATCTTTTCGATCTCTCGTAAACAAGAATCTACGTTTTGTAAGCGCAAAGGATTTTTTAACAATTCCGATTGAAATTCATCCCCTATGATACTTGAACTTTTTATAATTGTTTGCAGCTCCGCATTCAAATTATTGTACCTGTTTATAATATATTTTTTGGTCATTGCGAAAAGAATATTTTTATCGAAATCATTACAAATATAATAGTCATCCTTTTTAAAGATAATAGCCTCACTAATAAGATAATCCACAATCTCCCTTAATCTGTTTGGATTGCCTAATGAAGTTGTCAATATCTGTTCAAAAGCTTGATTTTTGATTTTAATTTTATAATCAAATATTTCTTCAAACATTTTTTTGAGCTTAGTGTCATCCCATCTGGAAAAGGGAATTTCAGTTACACAAAAACAGTGTTGTGCGAGTAGATTTGTCACATTTGAATTTGCCTTCTTATCAATATAACTACAACATAAAAATATGGCATCAAATTTGGGTAAAATGTATTCCATTATATTTTCAATAAAACATAATAAAATATCATTACACTTCATGATATTAGGGGAATAAAAGAGAAGTTCTTTTCCTTCTTTGCATAAATTTATAATCTTAGAAAACAAAAATTCCATATATTGCATATGATTTTGAGCAGCATTGTTATTCATATACATATCACTAATATCTACATAATTTTCCAGTGACACCCAAACAGAAGATAATGGCATAATCCCTGGAATATAGGTCAAATCAATACATAACGTTCCACGTTCTGCCACAAAACTTACGAAGCGCTCCAAGGTATATTCTTGTTCCAAGCCTTCTTCCCCTGATAAAATAATAAATCTTCTTTTTAACAAATTTATTTCATATTTTTCTTTTAACAATTCAAAATAGCATTCATCAGCAATCATATCTTTCCTCAAACATTTTTTTGATTTTGGCACTAAGGGCAGAACAAAGGCTCTCAATATTCATACTATCTATCTGAAATTTCATTGCCTCATCAATCCCCATATTATATAGTGTAAAACAATTGTTTTGCCAAAATATGTGTTCAATAACACCATTATAAGAATAGTCTATATCAACGGGTTTATAGGGATAGCACCATAACTTAAACATACGGTCATTTTTTCGTTGTATTTGAAAAAAAACATGGGTTTTTCCATTAAGAAGCATTTCCAAACTATAAGCCGAATTTTTCTCATCAATTTGAAGCTGTAAATTATTATACTTGCAATAATATTCTTCGATTTGTAGTTTGATTTTTTCAAAAATAGAAAATTCAATATTCGGATTGTTTAACGTTTTTTTTTAATAGCATCATATATCAAATTAGCGTAATCTTCCGGATCAGGATATTCTTCAATTGTGGAATAAACAAAATTCCTATTTAATCCAGGAAGCATAGCTTCATCAAATTTGAAGACATACAGTTTGTTTTTTTGATATACATTATCAGCTAAAATATACTCGGATTCCATTTTAGTAATCGGTTTGTTTATATAATCTTTTGACAAGAAAATAATACGATAATATGTATCTTCAGTATAAATCTCCTGCAATTTCTCATGTAAAAGTGTACCGAGCATTTGTGCCTGTTCATTTCTATCATAATAAATATTAATGTTCTTTTCTATAAAGTAATTTACAAATTTTTCTACATAGTATCTCTGTTCACTAGCATAAGAAACAGCTATTGTATATACAGTACTCATCATCACTTTCCTCTGCTTTGTTAATTATTTGCATTTAGTTGTCGATAGTTTCTTATTAGCCATTGTACTTCATAACTACATTCAATGGAAACCTTCTGATTATCTATCAATAATCAAATCTCATTCTATATTCAAACCGGCAGATATTATTTGGTTATCCACCCGATAATTCCTAATTATCGTTACCATATTAATTATACAAACTTTCCCAATATTTAGCAATCTTAATATACCAAATTATCGAAATTTTCTCCTATATTTATCTTATTTCTCGGATGTCTTGTCTGCAGTATCTCTTTTTCCTTCTCAGTCGTTACATATGTATATATCTGCGTTGTGGTAATCGAAGCATGTCCTAGCATTTTTTGTATGTATCTGATATTCACGTCCTCCTCCATCAGATAGGTCGCAAAGGAATGCCGGAACATATGCGGTGTAATATTTATATCTGCCTGAATTTCACCGGCATATTTATGTATCATGCTCCTGGCTGATTGCTCAGACAGCGCATTTCCATAACGATTGACAAAAAAATATCCCTGCTTCTTTATCTCTTCTTCAAAGTACATTTTGTAGGCATTCAGTATAGACAGTACGTCATTATTTCCTATTTGAAGATATCGCTCCTTTCCTCCCTTGCCCTGAATACATAACACACCGTTTTTTAAGTCTACATATTTATTTTGCAAATGGCACAATTCCGAGATGCGCAGCCCTGTAGAAAAAAGCGTCTCCACTACTGCGATATCTCTTAAAATGATTTTTTTACGCCACTCTGAATATTCTTTAATACTTCTTTCCTTATAAAGATGATTCAGCAACTGCTCTATAATATCTCTCGGAATAATTTTGGGTAAAATCACTTCCTCCCGAAACTTTGTCTTTACTTTATGGAATGGATTTATCTCTATCAGTTCTTCTTCCTCTAAATAATGAAACAGTGCCTTCACGCTGGCAATTTTTCTCTTGACTGTTTTTTGCTTATACATACGGTGAAGGTATACAAGATATGCATTCAGCATTTCTTTATCTGGATTATTTTCTCCTATTACTGTAATAAACTGTTCCAAATCCGCCTTATATGCCTTTATTGTCTTATCATCAAGTTCCTTTTGAAATTTACAATAATTCAAATATTTATTGATTTCTTCTTTTAAAAGCATTGCAAAAACCTCCTGGTTTATTTTGTAGATAAGACATATAATAATATTTAGCATATATATCTGCAATCATACATTTTTAGCTGCCATATTCTTTATATTTTCAGTATGGTAATTGTCTTTATAATTGAATTACCATCAAGAATCTGCTGATTTATTATATAACTGATTATTGCCCCTTCATCTACTTAGCCAATAAATGAAGAGGCAATAGTTTACAATAATTTTCTCAATTTCTCTAAAATCTTATATTTTCGTGACTGTAAGGTTGTTCTGGCTATTCCTAATTTTTTTCGCCAGTTCCACCTCACTGATCTCCTGGTAGAACAGGGCATGAATGATAGCTGTCTCCTCGTCTGTAAGTATACGTAAGGCTTCGTTCAATTTCTCCAGCATGACCTCCCGAACTGCCACATCCTCTACATTCTCCGCTTCCTCTGCAAACTGCTTCTCTGCTTCCAGAAGCCGCTCATAAGAATCTTCCCTGCTGGGAATGACAATCATCTCTCCGGTTTCCTTATCCACCTTTGTATGTTCCTGCTTCAGATCATGGGTAAAGTATTTCTCCTTGCGCTGCCCTTTGTAATATGTCTCGTAAAGTTCCTTACTGACTTCAAAGATTTGTCCGTTCAATCCGATATAATATTTTTCTCTTTCTGCCATCTTTGACTTGCTCCTTTCCGATTTTGTAAATTCTCAAAATCGAAAAGGGCGGCGCCCGGATATTACACCTCATGAACTTCATGAAAAACAACGAGTGACACGCTTCGCGAGCCACTCTTATGTCAAACAAAAAAAGCAGTGTATGATGAAATTAACAAGCATTTTGGCATTTGCCTTTTTACTTGTTTCTTCCATATCTCATACACCGCTTTTTGAGCAGTACTTTTTATCAGTCTTCTCATGTTTACTGGGATATGCTGCATTTTCCTCCATTTTTCTTCTGTAGGTTACTGCGTATATCCCAAAGTATATGGCTTTCTTTTTTTTCTCCCTATTTTTGTAAAAAACTTCATTGTTACTTGTAACTTTTTGTTTTCAGGCAAAAAAACAGGTGCCAAAATCTGCTTGATTTCAACACCCGGATTCCGCAACACACATATTAAGACAGTCGCTCTTATCTCTAATACTATTTTCCAATATTATAAAGAAGCACTTTTATTCTAAAATAATTCTCTTTATCATCTATAATCATTTGACCGCTATGACGGTTGATAATATTTTCTACAATTCTAAGCCCCAATCCATGTTCATTCTTATCCCCTTTTGTTGTAAGATAATTCTGCCCCTGTTTTCTCAGATTGCCAGTATAGGGGTTCTCCATTTCCAAATACAAATTATTTCCAGACATTTTTGCCAGCAGTTTTATCTCTCGCTCTTCTATGTCTACTTTACTAGCTGCTTCAATCGCATTATCAAACAGATTTCCCAACAGACTGTATAAATCGACGTCCTCTAATTTCATATCATACGGAATCATGGTATCCAATTTTACATTTATATGGTTCTTCTGAGCAACTGCCGCCTTGTAATTGACTATTGTGTCAAAACTTACATTCCCTGTCTTTGCAAGATTGTCCTCTTCTGTTAAAGTCTCTACACTTTGCCGATATAATTCCCTTATCTTTTCATATTCATTTCGATTTAAATAGGATTCAATCAAAAGGTACCTTTGCTTCATATCATGACGGTACTCCCGTGCCTGCTGCCATGTTTTACTCATTTCCTGAAGCTGAACCGCATAATTTTCCACCTGCTGCGTCAAGAACTGCCTTTCCGCCTGATACAATGCCTTTTCCTGTAATTCATTATAATTATAAAATGTAAAAAGATTTACAATCAATATCAATATTGATGCAATCAATTTCGCCCATACATACTCATCTGTCAATGGTACAAACATCGCCATAACAATAAAAATACTGCTCACCGGCACAATAAACACCTCTAGCCAGTCCATATTTCTGATTACTATATTTTTATTCTTTTTCAAAAACAGCAGCGCAATCTTGATTTCAACAAACCAGACTAATTTTGATAAAATCGTATACATGATTGCGACCTCTGTATTTCCCATCATATGTATAATATCTATGCCGCACAAAATTCCGATGAAGCAAACCATCACCTCTGACAGCATTCCTATCAGACACAAAAACAGAACCAGCACAAGTTTGATTCTAATAGAACCTTCATATAACCAGGTTAAAACGCAAAAAAAGGACACTGAAAAAATTACCATATTTAGCCATGACGGCAATTCAAAAAAATATGTAGTCACATTTGAAATGATATAAAAGGCTGCCCATACCATGACCTGTACCGCTGTTTCTGCCGGTTTTCGGTCAAATGCTTTTTCACATACATTTCTCTGCATAATCACTGTAAATATTTCTACCAATATTAATGCGATTGTCATTTTCCTTCCTCTCCCTCTCCCTATTTTCCAAGTTTCCTCATGTACATCAAACGTGTATTCTCCCTCTTTGCCCTGCTGATTTCCAATGATATGCCATTCTGCAGAACAACTTTGTCATAATGGTACTCTTCTATATACCTCGGATTAACCAAAAACGAATGATGTATCCTCCAGAAGTCCACCCGCTTCTTCCTCAAATTTATTTCTACATCATTCATTTTACCATAAAATGTACAAATTTTATCTATACAATATACATTTATAATTCTTTTTTCACTCATAAAATACATAATTTTATTCAAGCTGATATTGTAGTAAGTTTTGTTAGATTTAAAGGCAAATTTATCATCAATCTGTAATTTTTCGTAAACATCACTGATAAGCTTTTCCATTTGTGCATATGTAATGGGTTTATCAACAAATGCAAAGGGGTGTACGCTGATTGCTTCCTTACTGTATTGTTCAAAGGACGTGATGAAAATAATATTACAATTTACATCGCTCTCCCTGATCTGGCGTGCCGTCTCAATGCCATTCATCCCACCAAGTTCAATATCCAGCAAGATAATATCGAATTGTCCGCTCAGTTCTATTTCCATCAAAAGATCCATACCTGAATAACATTTTCTGATGTCTGCCCGGATTCCTATCTGATATGTAATTTGCCGTACCTGTTTTTCCTGTTTTTCAACCTCTTCTCTTATGTCATCACAAATACCTATCCTCAACATATTTCCTCACCACTTTAATCTTTGATACAACAAAAAAAGCCTAACACTCACACCGTGCAGGCTTTATATTACACCCATCAATTCCAATAACACTTTCCTCTGTTCTGCGCTCAACTGTTTCCACCTTGAAATCAGTTCTTTCTCTTCGTCTGTTAATTCAATTAGATTTCCATCTTCGCAGAAAAATTGAGATAACGTCATTTGGAATGCGCTACATATTGCTTCTAATGTTGGAAAAGTCGGCGCATTGTTCCGGTTAAACATATTTGCCACTGTGGAATGTGACAAATTTGCTTCTTTAGCTAAGCGGTATTCCGTCCAACTGCGCTCTTCCATTAATTCACGTATTCTACCTTGTATATCCACCCTAACACCTACCCATCTGTGTCTATTATACTGCCCAATTTGAGGGTATGATATGATGAATAAGTAGATATATTGTTGCCATTTTGGGTTGTATATTAAAGATTGCAAAGTAGCTTGTTCTAATCTTCTAGTTCAACCTAATAATTTAAAAGTCAGAATAACCAACATATTCATTTTTCCCACTCTTTCGTCCTTTCTTCTGAAAGACAACGATATCGTGGATACACCGGCATATAATAAATTTCTGCAAAGCCGTTCACTCCATCAAGCAAAACCATTTCTTTTCCCCTGACCGGCACTTTATACATTTTTGATACATCCCAAAACATTTTCGACACCAGCAAAAACGGTTTTTCTATCACATCAGAAAACAGTGTATCCTGATTTTCTTCCAAAAAATGAATGGTTCGCTCCGGTAACTTCGCCAATTCTCTTCTTTGAACTGCCTGATAATCCAGTCTCTCCATCCAGTTTCGGATCCTCGGCACCGGATTCCCTGTTTCTTCCCAATTCAGCCGATATTTTTTCAATTTTACTTTGGTTAAATCATGTAGTTTCACGTCAACTTGATTCATTTTTCTTACACGCATAAAAACGCAGCTCTTTCGCAACAAAAAATTGTTTTGAAAGTAGTGCGTTAATATCAGCTTATTGGAACTAAATATTCATTTTTGATTTCGGATGTCCTTAAGTGCACCCAAATGGAAAATTTCGCCCTAGGGTCTTCAAATTAATCTACATGGATTACATCACCTTCGGCGAGAGCCATTCCGATTAATTTAATGACCGTGATTAATTTTTAGGTGGTTGGTGGCCTTAACATACATCAGCATATAATGGAATTTCCTCATTAAGAAATTTGTCAAATGTACAAGGAATTTCTAATACATCATTAGTTCCTATTTCAAACATCAAAATATTTCCATATGTACTTTTCCTTAAATCAATTCCAAAACAACGTCCAAGCCAATCATAACCAAAAATTTTAAACAAATTCTGGAATTCTGGATATGCTTCACTGACAATTTCTGTCCATTTCTTTACATTATCCTTTGAAAATGAATTAAACAGCCCATGTCCAAATCTTTTTCCACCTAATTGCATGATAAAATCATTATACAAATCTTCTGAGTACTCAATCACGATGTTCTCATTAAAAAACAACAAGAAATCTCTAATTATATCACTCTCCTTACTTTATCGTAAATTGTCCGAATACCGTTCCATCTGCTTAAAATAATATCACATATCTGCCATTTTCATCATATATTTTCGCCAACATTTTCCACTGCTGGCAGTTGGTACTCCATACCACTTTTTAACATTCCATATATAATACTGATTTACCTTCTTCTTTACGCTTCTCGTAATACGCACAAAAAGCTGGATGGGTGTACCCTTTGAGGATATCTGTATCATCTGAACCGCAAAAAAGTATATCGTCGCTTGCAATCTTCTATTACCTTGCTTGGTAGCCATATCCTTACCTTTACCGCTGGAGCGTTATGCAGATATCGGCATATGGCAGATCGAGGTTTTCTTCAAAACCTGTAAATCCATGCTGAACCTGATTGGAGAATGCCACAGCTTATCTTATGATGCACTGACAGCCCATGTGGCCATTGTGTTTACCAGATATATGTTACTTGCAATGGAGCAACGTCAAAATGAAGATCAGAGAACGCTTGGGAAGTTGTTCTTCCTTCTTGTCGATGAAATGGCAGATATTACTTTCAACAGATCACTTGGTATTCTGATGGCTGCCTTAATGGCAAGCCTTCAGGAAATCTTAAAGCTCAGTGACGAACAACTGACTGCTTTTACTGCTGATTTTGAAGCAAGATTACCAGAATATCTGCGCAATGCACTCCACCCAGAGATTGCAATGGCATAAATTACTATTTTGTTAGCTGAAATATTGAATTTTCAAGGTACGAACCCCATTTTAGGTATGGGAAGTCTTAGTATCTAATTTATAAGGTGTTACATATTAGTCACATTGAAATTGTAAATGTCCTCTCTTGGATTTTTAAATCCGCTAAACTCATCAACTTTTACAAGAGAAAATAAAAATCCTGAATTTGGATTAGGAAATCCTTTTTTTTCCTTTCTCAAAAAACCTTTTACTGATAATAAGTATTTTCCGGCAGGAACATCATATTTAAAATCTGAATATTGTATGTCACCATCCCCCGTCTTAAACGATATTGCTTCCCCACAAAATTCACCTTCATTGAATGTATAGAAGGAACCTATATCTGAAATCCAAAGTCCACCTTCTATTTTTAAATTAAATCCTTCAATCTCAAACTTTTGTTCCCACTCATCATTAAATGTATTATCATATCCTTCCAGTTTAATAAGATGTTGTCCCGAATTTATTTTCGAAATAGGAAACCAAATCCCTTCTTTTTGCATAGCTAAATATAATTTTTTATCCTTTTGAAATTTATGTAATAATTTTTTTGATCTAATTTTTTCTTTTTTCAAAAAATCTTGTAGAACTTCCATTGAAAATAAACAAATACCATAACTATATGTACTTAAAATCCTATCCATAGCACTTCTCCTTTTATATTAATAATTTACTTTTACAGAAGCTTTTTGTGCTTTTTGTGTTTCCTGTAATTCTCTTATTTTCCTCAATGCTTCCTATGGTGTCAAGTCGTTATAAATCTTAGAATTCTTGCTAAATGGAACCTTTAGATACCCCTTAACATCAATACTCTCATAAACTTTGTCTCCTAGCTCCCAAAAATCTTCCAGTGTTCCCATAAATTTGCTTCCGTGGAAAGGTACTCCTTGCTCAATAAGAAGACGATGAAGTTTTTGATGAAGCGCCCCGATCCAGCTGTCTCATATGGATACCATGAATATGCCGTCAGTTTAGCCCACTCCTCAATTCCTAATTTTTTCGCAACAGACCCTGGGAAAAGGTGATGCCCTAATCCAGTCTCTAAAAGATCTTTCCAATCCAATCCAAACGGATCAAGTTCCCACATTGTATTAAAAACATACCCATACAATGTTGGATTTCCACCTGCCAGCCCTATCGGATCCTGTTGCGTATACTGACCAAGACTTGGATCATAGTAGCGGAAACGATTATAATACAGACCGATTTCCTTATCCTCATACTGCCCCTGAAAACGGAATGGGATAAAACACTGTTCTCCGGTCTCTGGAGCTGCACTTCGATCACTGCCTTTCCCTACATTTTTCACCCTGCCGTAAATATCAAGCTCTCGCTCCCAGACTTTTATACCTTCTCCGTCATACGCTTCCACCGGAGTACCGAGGTAATCACTGATAATGCTGTAATTCCCTGTTCTGGTGAGTTTTCCCCTCGGAATAAAGTCGTCCTGAAACACCCATGTAATCAGATTTTCTGGCTGTTTCTGTCCCGCTTTCTGTCTTGCCTTTTCTGCCTCTCTTTCCGCAAGCCGCTGCATAAAATCTGCCTGATACTCCACCTTGACTTTCGGCTGTTTCCTGTCAGCTTCACGCATTTCTTCCCACTCATGGAAAGGCATGTTTCCGTTCCAAAGGAATCTTATGACTTTCTCCCGTTTTTTCCCTGTTACCACCTTTTCTGTTCTTCTTCCAAAAGCATCATATTTGAACCGGATAGCACTCTGATCGGGTCGGATTACCTCCTTGAGCATCCCGTTTCCAAATTAAAGGTACGTCCATGTACCTCCACCCGGCTCTATTTTCTTCGCCAGATTTCCTTCTTCATCATAAAAAAATTTTCTGCCTTTGGTTACAAGCTTCCCATATCCTCCCTGATATTTGTTGCGTTTTTCCTTCAGATCAATGCCGGACTGCTCCAGACGGCTTCCTCCCCCATAAATGCAGTCGCTGTTATCCTGCGTCTCAAAGAGGTTTCCGACCGCATCTGTTGTTCGGAAGATCGTTTCAAATCCTGATTCTCTGGCGCTTACCAGATTGCTGAACTGGTCGTAGGAGAATATGGTTGTTCCTTTCGTCAATTCATTTGTAACCTTCTTTAGCTGACAGCTTACATCCCACTCATAGCTACGCCTACGCTTTGTTTCCGAATAACCGCTGATTCCACCAACGGAGTTGTGCTGTCTACATGTCCCTCTCTGCAACAGATTTACCTCATGAGAAATTGGTCTGCCCGTAGCATCGTATTTCCAACTGCTGTAAACACCACCGGAAACTAGGCGGCTCGTCTCCTGCCCCAGCGCATTGTACTCCATCGCGGCTTCCCACGGTCGTTCCTTATCCATGTACGCTATAACCTGTGCTGCCTGCCCCATTTCATTTCGGCGGGTAAGAATGCTCGCACCAAAACTGCTCGTTGTCTCAATTCTTTCTCCCATTTCGTCATACCGGCTGGAAATCCAATGCGCATCCTGCCACTCTTTTACCACTCTGCCCAAAGAATCCCGTTCCAGCTTTATCCTTGTATCAGAATTTTCCGCCCCGATATTTGATAAATTCCACAAACCCTTGATTGTATGAAGAGATTCCATTTCTTTATAAATCTCACCCAACTACCATTTCAGGTGCATTGTACAAAAAATACTCCAACATCATTTGCTTTTTCCTCTTTACTTAAAAATAGATAACCTATTGCATCATCTAAATAGAAGATATCTTGAAATTCTTCTGGAAAATCTCCTCCATATATCTGCATGCAAAATTGATAGGAGGCAAGTTCTAACTTTTCTTCTTGTAAAAATACAGGATTTGCACCAAAAAGAGAGCCATTATAATCATCAAATTCATTCATTTCTTTATCAATTACTATTTCCCTTGCTGAAATCAAAAAATCCGCATCATTTCTTGGAGAAGCAACAGAATGTAAAATTACTTTTGTATATCCGTTTTTTATATTCTGAAGTTCTTCTATATCACCGTTATAAACGATCGAGTCCAAAAAATAATCTTCTCTATTATAAGTAGTAAATACAGAAATAACCTGATCCTTCGGATAATTAAATTGAAGAGTTGAATTTAAAAAATTTGTAGGTATATTAAAAATAAAAACCATTTTTTCTCCATTAGGATTAGTAGGCCACTCTACATCAGGAGGTAAAAAACTTTTTCCTCCAATACGCAAAATATTCAATTCGTTATCTACCTTTTCAAATCTTACTAAGTTTGACATTGCATTTATTCTCCTTTCATTATCCTAGACACTTTAATTTAGTCTGTCTTTTATAGAATTTTTCAGCTTCTTTCCGAAGTTTTCTTGCTTGACTAGCTGGATATCCTGCTTTTCTCAATCCCCCCTGCGTAATATCAAGTTCCCTTTTTAAGTTTGGATGGAATTGGTTGCGTCCCAATCCTTGTGATTTTCTAATTTGAGTTTCCCACCAATGAGCTCCTCCAACTCTAGTATGATGTACATTATCAAGAGCAATTGCAGGATTACCTGATAATCGTACTCTTTGACTAGTAAGTTTCTTCTGAACTAAATATTTATGACGTATTAATTCATGAGCCTGTAAACCATCCCCAACATGAACACTGCTATTTAATCCCCCGTAAGTACCAGTTTCAAACAAAATTGCCAAACCAAATGGATCAAGCTCACACAATGTATCATAAACATATCCATACAGAGTTGGATTACCACCTGCCAATCCAATCGGATCCTGCTGCGTATAACATCCTTCCTCTGGCGAATAATACCGGAAACGATTATAATACAATCCCGTCTCTTCATCCTCATACTGTCCCTGAAAACGGAATGGAATTAAATTCTTTTCACCTAATGCTTCCTCCGTTTTTACACGCCCATAGATATCCAGATTTCTTTCCCAAACCTTCTTTCCCTCTTCATCATAGGCTTCCACTGGAGTTCCCAGATAGTCACTTATAATACTGTAATTCCCATCCTTAGTGATTTTTCCTCTGGGAATAAAGTCATCCTGAAATACCCGTGTAATCAGATTATCCGGTATATTTTCTCCCTGCCCTGCTTCTTTTTTGCTTTTTCCTCCTCTCGTTTTTCCAGCTTCAAAATATAATCCGCTTTGAAATCTACTTTATTTTCAGTTTTCCTTCTGCCCACTGTGCATTTCTCTTCCCATTCATGAAACAAGTTATTTCCATTCCACAGGAATCTTATTACTTTTTGCTGCCTTCCCTCTGATACTCCTTTACTATGTATACTGGTTACTGACTTTTCAATCCTCCTGCCAAAAGTATCATACTGGAAGCTGACACAGCTTTTGTCCGGTCTGGTTACTTCCCGGAGCATGCCGTTTCCAAAATAACGGTACGTCCATGTACCTCCATCCGATTCTATTTTCTTCGCCAGATTTCCCTCTTCATCATAGAAAAATTGCCTGCCCTTGGTTATAAGCTTCCCATATCCTTCCTATAGTTCATTACTGTATTTCTGAAAGATGACAACACAAAGATACCATTAGATATGCTATTGCAATACCGAACACTGCTTTCACAACTATAAAATACCCCACCAACAGATGGTTGAAAACATCGCTATACTGTCAAAATCTACCGTTTTAGCATATCGTTTAAAATTAAATATCTTGCTTTACACGTCAATATAGGGACATCATACAGCAAAAAATATTATTCGAGTGAACCAAACAGTTCATCATAGGTATAAGTCACTTCTTCCTGGGCTTGCAAATATGCCTCCCTATACTCCTCTGTTAATTCTGGTGCATTTATATTCTAATATATTGCAAATCATTGTCACTCTTTTGTAGACAGCTTTATTAATTTTTACCCCCCCCATTATAAACTATAAGCTCTATTAAGTTATAATTATTAGTTACATTTACACTAGACTTTCCATCTTTTAATAAAATATCATACCCCAAAAATTCTACCGTACTTCCATCCCTTTCAACTGTTGGTCTCGATTCATCTTTTCTTCTTTCCCTGCCACATTTCACTGATTAACCACTTTTTCATACTCTTCGCAATATAACCATTCAGCCTCTTTAACACTCCACTTCCGTTCCAGAATCACTTCGCCCGTCTCCCTGTTGACAGCATAACTCATGCTATACTGATTGCAAATGAACATCCTCACTGCCTCATCCGAATTTCCAGACAATGTTTCTTTTCCAATAAAATCTTTACCGAAAGCTCGACCGCCTAAAAGGTGGAGGATCGAACCTTGCGCTTGGAAATTCAACATATTTCCTCTTTCCACTTGTAATTTGCTCATATATTATTACATTCCCAAATTAACAACCTCTCCTTCTATCAATACAAACTCTTTTTCAGGCAATAACGCATATGTAGCAATATGCGTCACCTTATCCTCATCAAGTTTTATAATATTCAACAAATAACTATAGTCTGATACATGATAAACCCTAAAAGTATAAATACTATCTTCAAATTCCTTCACCCATAACTGCATCAATCTTATTCCCGGTTCATACTCTTCCATACTCAAATTTTCCATCTTTACAAATACATCCTCTTCCGGATTAAAATAATAAAACCTAATTTTTAAATATTCTGCCGTGCTCATATTAGATGGCTCATATTCCGACTTACTCATATATATCGGTAATCCGCAATTTGCAATATCAGCCATGTAAACAGCTTCTCCTGTCTCTAAAACCTTCTCTGCTTTTTCTTCATCACCATAATATTCATCAACTGTTCCTTTCCCATAATCAAGGTATTGAGCTGTCATAAACTCTGCTCCTGTTTTCTCTAAATAGTCTTCTATACTCTCTCCTATTTCTGACGTCGCATTTGCATTGAAATACAACTGTCTCCGTGTATATTCTTTCGGAAGATATCTTATCAATAAGTTTTGTGTCTCTGGCTGGGAATCTAATTTATGCAATCGTACTCCATCGTACTCTTTCAAATTATAATTACAGGAAAGATATGTATAATAATATGAGTTTTCATATTTTATAACTCTCCCCATTCCCTCGTTTTGTGTTTCAAACTTACTTACCAAAACAAATTCACCATCAATATAATCGTTCACAGAAACACAAACTCCCCCATTCGAACCACCTGTACCATATTCAAAGATATATTGTTCTTGCCCATTTGACCCTGATATACGAAAAATATTAATAAGGTGCTGTGGCACTAAATAAATTTCCGGCAACATTCTATATACATCTTCCAAATTTGCAGACTGTTCTTCTACATCCAACAATTTTGGAAATAACAGATAAAGTTCTTCGATATTCATGGAATATTTTACCGCCCCAAATGTATTTGCCAACTTTTCATATGCCTTTTCCAGTTCCTCCCTATCACCATTACAAGAATCATGTAAAAGTATTTCTGTCATTGTAACCAATTCTTCTGGAAAATCATTGGTTGCGTCTGCACCTGAGATTGTAAATGTTCCTTCACTGCTTGTATATCTGCTCAAATATTCATTCATCCCAAGTTCTAATAATTCGATCCCTCCAACTTCCAGAAACTCTCTATCTAACAAATCTGTGTCCAAAGTCTGATATTTTGAATCAGTAGTATCCTGTTCCGTTTTGTCAATTTCTGTACTTATTATGTTCTCTTTAAATATATTACAGCCATTACACATCAACAATGCACTAATTAATATTAGAAAAAAAATCCTTTTCATCTTCTTTTACTCCTAAAATAATTCAAAAGCCTAATTCATCTCTATGTGCATTTGCTTCCACCAGTAAATCCTTCTTTACTTGTCTCCAACCATTTTCTTCATCGACAAGTGGAATACAAATATGTGGGAACTCATTATAAATTGCCTTTATTGCTGTTTTTCCATCTACAGTATTTGCCACCGTCATAGGCAGCCGATTACGATAATTTGCTTCCGGACACAGGCATGAACCAAAATTATGTATATTTTCGGGTCTGCAATCCAATGTCGTCAGTAATGGCCATATACCTCTGTATATTCCATAATCTTCAAAGCAATCTAGCTGCACAAATTCAGTTCCATACTGACATCTAAGTTTTGAACCTCTTGGTACATATTGAGGTTCCGCAACTATTCCACGATAATGCTGATACATACTCATCAATCCACATAATTGCTCTTGACGCTTCTTCTCTTCTTCTGCCTCTTCTTCACTGCTTAAAGAACCATCATTTAAATATACAAAATTTCCATACCTATCAAAAACTGACATTTTGCTCTCCTATATTATTTTTTACTATCTCTTGACAAAATTACTGACGACCTGTTTAACAAATTGTTGTATTTCCATATTTTTATTCATTTTATTTTGTTTCTGACTGGAATGCAGATAAGATCCAGTAGTCATCTGCAATTTTCTCACTTTAAAACTCACCTGATACTTTCCGCTTTTTTTATTCTTTGTTATAATTACCTTCTCTAATCCCGGCATACTTCCAAGTGCTTTCAATGCACTACTAGCACCTTTGGACGTAGGATTCATAATAAGAGGCATTGCCCCCAAAGCTTTTGGAAGATTTTGCTTAAAATCCGGTGTCACCCTTACATGATGCTGCGGAAGGGGAGTATATGTATTATGCTGTGTTGCCCTAAGATAAGTCTTTTTCCCGCTTCCATTAAATTCGTCTCCCATATGAAAAGAACTCTTTTGTTTTCCCACGTTCATCTTCCTTTCCCGCTACATTATTCTCTATTTACACTAATACTACCTACTATATCCAGCCTGTCCATATAATCCCCAGCCAATATCTCAATTTCATCTTCAAATATTTCATATCTTTCCTGGATCTTTTCTGCAGCTTTATCTGACAATCTTTCTAAAACTTTAAAAAATAGCTTCCAGTCATCCAAAAGAAGTTTTTGTTTTATATATAACAATTCATACTCTTCTATCCTGATATATTTCTGTTCCAGTTTCTTTCTGACATTTTCCATGTCACTATTTATATTTTCATATATTAAATCCGGTTTCCAATATACACAGGACATATGCTCGTCCAAATATAGCATGGAATTACTCAATCCCATAGATATTTCGTAAGTTCCTGTATAACCACTGGTTCGTAAACGTTGAAAAATAAGATATCTTATTTTATCCTGTTCCTTATCATTTTGTTCACCACACCAGTTTTTTATTAATATATCTAAGTTCTCCACGAAAGCTGGAAATAACATACTATAATGCTTGTCTAGATATTCCCATTTAATCTTTCTTCTCTCAGAACAATATTCTTGTATGTACTCTTCAAGCTCTTTACAACGCATCATAGATTTCTCTTCCCCTTTCTCAATGCACCAAATCGCTTATACTGTTAAATCCGTCCATTCAATTTCGTTTTTTATCCTTTCTATCCCATCTTCATCTATATACATACAAGAATCTTTCGGTTAATTTTTCCCAAATATCTTTCGTCACCTCTACATTGTCAAATACATACTCATCACCTTCGTCATATTCTCCATTAAAATTTTTATCATACTTCGTAAATCCAATACTAAAGGTTTCATTTCCATATGTATCAAAAATATAATAGCGATACTCATCAGACAAAGGTCCCGCCCCAAAATCATGACTAATGAATGCCCCATTCTTCAAAGCATAGTAATGCGGATAAGGTGATAGATTTTTATATAACTGCAAAGCACCATTTTTATACTGGAATATGTAATAATATCTTGCTGACTGCACATGAAGTTCCGCCTCTCCATTGCCATTGCAATCAAAAACAGCATATTGGGTATCATACCTCTTATCTGGCTCCCCTTTAGGCGTCGTAATAAAATCAATGTCTATGCCATCACATTCTATTTTTCCTTCTAAAAATTTTTCATACACTAACATTGCCTGTTCTGCGAAATCTTCTGAAGAAATTTTCCCGCCTTCCTCCTCATATATCGAAAAATCTCTCATGCTCATCACAACTATAAAAAATAAGAAAAGTAATAGAACTACCAGATTCCTTTTCATACTATGGTACCCCTTTTCAATGCATTTATATTCTAATTTATTGCAAATCATTGTCACTCTTTTGTAGACAGCTTTAATAATTTACACCCCATCATAAACTATAAGCTCTATTAATTTATAATTATTAGTTACATTTACACTAGACTTTCCATCTTTTAGTAAAATATCATACCCCAAAAATTCTACCGTACTTCCATCTCCTTCAACTGTTGGTCTAGATTCATCTTTTTTTCTTTCCCTGCCACATTTCACTGATTAACCACTTTTTCATACTCTTCGCGATATAACCATTCAGCCTCTTTAACACTCCACTCCCGTTCCGGAATTACTTCGCCTGTCTCCCTGTTGACAGCATAACTCATGCTATACTGATTGCAAATAAACATAGGTCCATAGTTGTAAGTATAACAAGCCGTGTAATGTGCAAAAACATAATACAGCTTATCATCTGTCAAACCTTTACAACGGAATTGCTTTATGCAAGGCAGTTCTTCGGGAAGCTGATATACGTATACCGACTGTTTCTGCTGAATTGTTCTTGCAACCATCAAATCATAGTCGTAACCATCTGCCGGATACAAATAATAAAAAAGTGTTTCCGCCGCCTCTTCCTCCGACATTTTCCCATCTGAAATATTCTCGTTAAAATATTTTTGGATGATTTCTCTTTCATATTCTTTATTATAAATGACTTCATAACTTTCACCTTTTTTTAGCCATTGACGCTCCAAAAGGATTTCACCTGTTTCTCTGTTGACAGCATAATCCGTATGATATTCATAGTAATATCCACACGAAAGAGCATCCGTTTCATACTGTGTATAATGTGAAAAAATATAATATCGTTCATCATCTGTTAATTGTTTGCATTGCAGCATTTCATGCTGATTATTCTTTTGCTCCGGCGTCTGATATAAGTATACCACTTGTCCCTGTACTACAGCAGAGGTCACTATGGAATCATAATCATCGTCACAACCGAAATTTATGTAATGAAAAAGAATCTTTACTGCCTCACCTTCTGTCATTCTGGAAAAATATACATCTTTGACAAAGAACCTTATAAAAATTACTAATCCTATTACTATTGCAACGAAAACTAAACTCTTTTTATAAAATACTCTTTTCATATTTCCCCCAGTCATGCATCTCTATACTTCTCTATTAACCGCTTTTCCTCTACTTATATCAAACACATTCACTGACTGACCGCTCTTTTATACTCATCACTATACAACATCATAGGCTCTGTATCATCACTCCATTGCCATTCCTGCAGCACTTCGCCTGTCTCCCTATTAACAGCAAAACTTGTAGAATAGGAGGAATGAGTAAAAAAAGGTTCAGCAGTAGATGTGTAATACTCCGTATAAAATGAAAAAACATAATATTGCTTATTTTCTGTCAGACCTTCGCATGACAAAATTCTTACATAAGGGTACTCCGCATCTCCCGGAAGCTGATATACATACATCGACTGTTCTCCCTGAACTGTTCTTGCAACCAACGTATCATAATCGTAATAATCACTGTCTGAATACATATAATAAAAAAGTGTCTTTGCCGCCTCTTCTTCTGTCATTTTCCCATCTGAAATTTTTTCATTAAAATACAACTGAGTAATAACATTTTCATATTCTTTACTATACATCAATTCATACTCTTCATCCGTCTCTACCCATTGGCGCTCCTGTAAAACTTCACCTGTCTCCTTATTAACAGCATAATCTGTGTGATAATTATAGTCGTATCTATATGAATGAGCATTTACTCTATACATCGTATCATGTGCAAAAATATAATATCGTTCATCTCCTGTTAAACCTTTGCTATAGAGCATTTCATTTTCAGTAGGTTCCTGTTCCGGCGTCTGGTATGTATATACCAAGCCCTCACTTGTCATACCAACTGTCACCATGGAATTGTAATCATAATCTGAATATATGTAATAAAAAATAGCCTTTGCCGCCTCTTCCTCTGTCATCTTGGAGTTTGATTCATCCCTCTTCTCCACTGTTACCGCTTGCTCTATCATCTTCGCCCTTTGCATGTCTTTGCTAGCAAACCACATAAAAATTACTAATCCTATTACAATGGAAGCCGAACTTATTTTATAAACTGCCTCTTTCATATTTTGGGTATAACTCCTATTATTGTGTATTCATTATTATATTTTCTCTGACTATCTCTTCCATTTTTACTTTCCTTAAACGTCACCTTCGTCGTCACTTTTATCCCTTCTTTTTTAGCATTATTTTCAAAAATATCCTGTTTCAAACCTTTAACATAATTTGTATACTCTGCCGTTACATCATCATAGACAAATTCACTATATATTTGTCGAACTCCAGAATTCCAATTGTTATCATCCGCATAGACTCCAGATATAAATGTTTTTGAAAGAAATGATAAACGAGGAGTCTCCCAATTTAAATAGTGTAAGATATCATCATAATCTTTAATACCTGCGTATCCTTTATTGTATGCTTCTGCCCTTGCCTTTGAAAAATCTCCATGAAATATTATATATGCAATAATTTTTCCTCCCAATAAATCAACGGCCTTTTCACAGTCACTTTCAAAATTAGTCTCAGCACCATTTCCTCCATCTCCTGCTTTATTATCAAAACTTGTATTAAAGCTGCCAGTCCCTTCTTTTACAATAATAGCCAACAATAATCGTGGATCAACTTGTACCCCATAATCTTCATAAAACTCTTCACATGCTTCCCATACCGCCTTTATTTTATTTTGATTCCACTTCAAATCCGTATTAGAAATATTATTATTCATACTATCAATCCTTGTTTTTAAATTTTTTTCTGCCTTTGTTTCTCCATCTAACTGTAATATATTAGATGGTATCCAAGGAAGTTCTTCTGTTTCTGGTTCTTCCCCCTTCTCTATCCCTATTACTGTTATTTTTCCTTCATATATGCACGTCAAAAAGGCTCCTGAACGTAATGCTTCTACAAATTCTTCCCCTTCTGATATAAGTAAATCCCCTGTATCCTGTTTCCAATTTCCACATAAAACAGGCATACATTTATACCTTACATTTCCATGCTCATCCGGCTCACCCTCCTCACTTGGATGAGGCAGACTCTCACTATATATATCACCACATTTACAAGTACCAAATGAATAGATATTCTTATTAACTTCACAATCACTACATGTCATAAGTGGTTTCCCGTTTGCAGCAAGTATTCCATGATCTTCATAAGCATCCAGTTGGACTACTTCCGTTCCGTTAGAACAGCAAATAGTTGCTTCTCTTGTGACATATTCCTCTTCTTTTACAATACCTACTTTATTTAACTCTTCGTAAAAAGCATAGTGTTTCACCATCATATCACACGCAATATCTTGGTATTGTTTTTTAAAAATTCCTTTCAAAAACTTTCGAAGGCAATTTCCTTCCAGTTCAAAAGTAAAATCTCCTGCTATAATAGAATCTCCATTTTTGTATACCTTCTCTTTCGACATAACGCTTCCCCCTATATAGAAAATTCCGTTATAATTCTTCCTCAATCGACATAAAACATTTCTCAGCTATCTCTCCCCACTCATCCTTAAATTGCATTGGACAATTAAAAATTCCATGCAACACAGTTTCTCTCATCTTCACAAGATACATTCTGTTATAATTTTGTCCATCTATAAGATAACCTTTAAAATCAAACCAACTCATCTCATTTCCATGTTCCGTAGTCACATCATTTACCTGCTTTTTAATCTTTATAGATGGATTAACATTACGTAACGCATTCTGGAACTGGCTGCTCATCACTTTCGTGTCCCCTTCTTCCATAGACACAGAAAGTATATTAAACCCAAAATTTACCATACTGTCCAAACTGGTAATGATTAAATCTGGTGCATTTTTTGACGGATATTTCATATCTTTAACCAAGTCTGGCATAACAATAAACTGTTCCGGCAGATATATATGAATTTTCGTTTGTGGCAGCGTAATATTCGTAAAAGTAATTAATTCATCTCCCACATAAATACCTGTTTCTAATGTTGTATGTTTTAAACGCTCCAGTTCTCTCCTTGCCTCCAAAATCTCTTCATCAAAATATTCCATCGTTATTCTCCTCGCTATCCCTGGCATATATTCAACTCATCCGGCGTACTGATTGTAATCCTGCGTGCACTCAGCTTTACACTTCCCTGTGCAGAAATACTAACAGTTCCACTACTCCCCGCAGAAATAAAACTATCTGCAAGAGCCAAATTATGATTTCCCTGGCAAGAAAAATCTACGCTGTCTTTATACAAATGTACTGTATTTCCTTCTTTCGTATTAAAATATCGGTTCTTATAATCTGTATTTTGTTGTACAGAATTAGGCAGAGAATGCAGTACAAATCCTTCTCTCTCGTCTTTACTATTAAAGTATAAAAGTACCTGAGTTCCTATCTCCGGCATTGCATAAAGTGCATTACCCGTTTCCGGATACCAATCGTAAAAATAGTCTCCTGTAGTTTTACCACCATCAATATCCAAAGCAACTTTTATCTGTTCTCCTCTTGTTTCTACAACCGTCCCCTGTAATCCCAATCCTACAAATTGGTTCTGATATATGGTTGAAATGGAAGCATTTTTCTTTAATATATATTTAAAATTAAGCTCCCCACGTTCAAAAGATGCTTTTACTTCCCAGATTTGCAATTCCAAGCCGCAAATTTTTGCTTTATCACCGATTTCATAAAATTCCTTACTGTCTATCTCATAATAGCTTTTCATTGTATTAGTATCAATTTCCCGGTACATATTTTCTACATATTCCGTTTCCGAAAATTTTGCAGCAGCATTTCCTTCCCTCTCTCCAAACCAAAGATTAATTCCTCCTGTCTCAATGTCAGAAAACAAATATGCTCCTACCTGACTCGCCATCCGCTTTGCAAATCCCCACGCTGTTTCATTATACTGTATTACCGGTTTACTTATTTTTTTATTAATTCCCTCTGTACAAATCACCTTGCCGCCAGCATTCTCAACTGTCTGCATAACAATATCTGCATAAGTACTCTCTGTATTCTGAAATGACTTCGATTCTACGCACTGATCTAACTTATATGACCCTGATGCCGCTTGTATCTTGACTCTTTTGGTTTTTCCAACAGCGCACTCGTGTACTTTTATTAAATACCCGCAGAAAAGTACCCTTTTGCTTTGCTTTTTCTCCATCCATATTTTAATTTTACTGTCGTATAATTTATCCGTTATATATTGTGCATTTCCATTTATGTAACCTTCCAACCCTAAAACTGCATGTTGATTTGGCTCCCATACAAACTGAAACTTTTCAATTAATACAAACGGTATTTCACATTGCAGCTTTAAACTATCTGTTATCCTTATCTCCATAATATTTCCTCGCCGCTGAATCACTTCTTATTTTCATCCATACTATAGTTCATTATAGTTTAATCTGTGCCCCACTCATATTCAAATCTCCTCCCAGACTCATCTCAGTGTCTCCCTGTTTTAGCTTTACCTTATTAGGTGCACTTAACTCTATACCGGAACTTGCACTTGAGATTCTTAGTGCCCCTCCTGCCGATAATACTACCGGACCTCCACTCACAATCTCTACTCCATTTGAATCAGACAATTCAATGTATGTTCCGTTATTATTTGTCAGCAATATTCTTCCGGGAGCCAACTGTATCTCCTTCCCCTCCCTGTTTCTCCAAAACTTGCATTGCGGATTTGTTCTTAATCCTCCATTTCCCTCATGATATGCGCTGATAACATATGCGTCCTGCTCTTTTTCTGTTGGAAAATATAGCCTGATTTTATCCCTTATTTCCGGCATACAGTACCAACCTGTTCCATCCTCCGAAGAATATACCGTAGCGTACGGAAACCAACGCGCCCCCGTCCGCTCTCTATTTTCATCACCAAAAATTTCTATTTGTACTTTCTCTTCACTTACATTTCTCACAACTCCAAATAACGATGCTCCAGAATTTTCTGTATGATATATCACAGGTATCTTAAATCCTGATTTTGTACGCATATAATAAGTGTGATACAAAACGCCGCCTTTCATCTCCGTAATAATTTTCCACACAATTAACTGCTTATTCTGAACCAATCCACAATCTCCGAGATGATAAATTTCTCTGCTTGTCCATACATATATCATAGCATCGACTGGTGAAAGTTCTAAATTTTTGCCTTTTTTTAACCAATATTCCTGCACATCATAGCATGTATCATATTCAATGTTATCACCTTTTATTGTATTCTCTCTATCCGGAAGTCCAAAGTAATAGCGGGAAGTCCGTGCTGAACTATCAGCAATCACCACCGTCTGATTTATACTTGCTAGCCGTTTTATAAAATTCCAATCCGTTTCCTGATACTGCATAATAAATCGATTAATAGCTGTTCCCTTTGCAACTGACATAATTCCGTCAGCATTATAATTTTGATTACATATATCCAATACCTCACTATAAGTCAAACTTTCAGATTGAAAACTGCGCATTCTCTCTCTACAATCCATCTGAACCGTTCCCGACCGAAGAACTAATTCCATACGGCACGTTTTATTTTTTATTTCCATTCGGATATTTTCAATAATCCCATACAATAAAGTATGTTCTTTTTTATTCGCTACAGCAATCACCCGAACCCAGGGATTGCTTTCCCCTTTGTACATATACTCATCTTTCTTTTTAAATGGAATCTGACCTGACATTTTAATATACGCATGTTCATTTACTTCTTCCACACTTTGATAGCTTTCAATCTTTAACTGTTCAAAAGGATGAACAACTATTCTTTCTTCCCTCATCTTTCGCTCTCCTTTATTAATTAGTATACAGTTTAACTTCTTTTATGCCAAGACCTGTTATTTCTCTCCACAATAAACTTTCTGCCAACTCAAGAGAAATGATTGTATGTCTTTTGAATGAATCCCGAATCCAAAATATTTCTTTTTTTAAATTTACCTCTTCCTCTTGCATTAAATCTTCCCTGTTCCTAATCAAAAGCTTTTCTGTTTCATCAAATACTGGCAAATAATACAATTCAGATTTTCCATTTAGCTGATCAAGAAGAATAACTTCTCTATAAAAGCATCTTTCATGATGCATTTTAATAACATCCATTACATTCGGTGAAAGTAATAAAAAAGGAAACAAAATAATATCTGTAAAAATAGTTTTTTCAGATGATTCAATAACAAATAATTCTCTTTTAGGCAAATCAGGATATTTTTTTATACAAATATCTCTCACATCAATCTTTCCATACCAATTCTTTACTCTTGGTGCATACTTGTGTTCTGGTGCTTCTACTATCTCAAAATATTTCAAATTACACTCTCCGTTTCTGTTCTATCGACTAATCTACAATAATCACTTTAGAATTTACTTTTTCCCTTTTGAATTTTCCCATATTATCCACAATATTCTCCATCTTCTCATAAATCGTCTGATTATCGTACCGCATAATCTGCGCCACCGCAGCTTTCTTCATCTTACAGCCTAAATACGCCGCAATCACTTTCCGCTCCACCCTCCCCTGTGTATTCCAAACCAAATTGCAAAATCCAAAATCAAACTGATCTTTCTCCTCCATATTCCAAATTTCTTCCCCAAACTGCCTAACCACCACCGGATGCAGTGTTTTCTCCCCAACGCCTGCCACCGTAGCATAAATCAGATTTATCGTATCGTACTTCGTTGACATATCCGCAAAATTCTTATAACTATCCCGCAGCACCGCCCCCTCCCGCAGATAAAACCGGCACATTTCTATCTGGTTCTCCCCCAGTTCCATTTCTTCGTCCAAAAAGAATTTAACCCAGTATGCCTTATAGTCCAGATTTGTCTCATCCTCTGAAAATTCTGCTTTCAACACCTGCCACCTGTTCTTCGGCTGATAATCCACTCTCTCCTCTTCCATCATCAGATAAATAAAATCGTGAAATTTCAACATTCCCTTCCCAATGACAAGCTGACCATCTTCCGCCCGTATATCACAGCCTTTTAGCAGACCGTCTGTATACTCCGCATAATACAACTGCCACCCTGCATAGGTGTAATCTCTGATATCCCACAAACTTTCTTTTTTCAAAATACGCCTGCCCGCAAACACCGGAACCCTGATTTCCATGAAACTTCACACTCCTATTTCTTCCCGTCAAAAAAACTGTTCACCCAGTTATCACTCTCGAAACTGAAAATTTCTGCTTTTCCCAGATAAAGCTCATCCATTTCACAGTAAACCGGAACAACCTGAAATCCCCATTCCTCCTGTTCTGCCCATACAAAAAATTTCACGTCTCCGTTCTCAATGCTGTCCGTCTCTTTTTGCAGGATATGGGAACCGTAGACCGCCTCAATCTCCTCATAGCTTTTCTGCGAAAAATCCTCCTGCCTGCATACATACTGAAAACGGCAATGTTCCTCCCCCTCTGCGTTTTTCAGATACAGCGGAAGAATCAAATCTTCCCTGTTCCTTGAAACCGTCCCCGCCGTATCCCAGTCTTTCAATCCATCCACCAGCACCACTTCTTTTCCGTTGTGGGTATAAGCGGTAATCCGATAGGGGAGCACTGCCTTTCCATTGTCCAGGTGAATATCCGCCAGCCCATACTTCCTGTCCCGCAGATATTTCAGCGCCCCGTCCACACAGGTCATCTTTAATTCAAAATCCGCCGCATCAATATTTGCCCTTTTCCGGAACTGTATCATTCTTCCGGGAACGAACTCTTTTAACGCATCCTTGAACAAATCAATCTTGCAGGACTGCCCCGTCAGCTTAATAAAGGAAAAATCCTGTATTCTCCCGCTGTGGTATAATTCCTCCATAAATTTCTGTACAATGCCGTATATCTCGCCGGATAACAGCAGCTCTATCTCAAAATAGTTCATCATCACTTCCGGCACCGTCTTTTCCACCGTAAGGCTGTCCCCTTTCCAGAAAGACAGCTTCCACTTATCCAATAAAACAGTATTTTCCCGCTGTCCTTTTTGTTCCGAAGTTACCGTGACCTCCAACGCTCCGACTTTCCCATAAAATAGTTTTTTTATCTGTTCCGCTGTATTAAATAAGGTATAAAAATTATTTTTCACCTTGTAATATTCGCTGCGGTTATATCTCTCAAAATCTGCAAAACGTGTCGGCAGTGTCTCTTCCGCTTTCTGATATTCCTGTTCCAAATACTGATAAAACTCCTTTACTCCATGCGAATCAATAAAACGGTAAATATCCGTATCCATGTATTCTAGAATTTCTTTCACACTGCTTACATTCTGATTTCCTTTGGCACGCACCAGTGCGATTTTCAATATCTGCATAATGCGGTATGTCAGGTTATTTCCGCCAAAGTCCGTATCGCCGTTTTCGTATGTAGTTTCCATATAGATTTTGTAAGCGGCTCTGCGGTCCTGAATACGAAAACGATAAGAACATAAATCTGTTGTCCCTCCTCCACAGTCTATGATAAGCGCTTCATATTCTTCGTTTTCTTCCAGAGTCTCCTGCTCTAACATATTCGAAATGGTGTTATATAATACAGCCATTCCCTCATCAAGCATCGTTTCCTGACCCGTCATATATTCCGGCAGTATCTCCCGGAACATTCTGCGGAAATAATGCTTCTGCTTCACCGGGCTTGAGATATGTACCTGAGAAATGCGGCATTTAAAACGGTTCTCCGTTTTTCTTATGATATATAGAAAGAAGCGGCGCAAAATCTCTGCCCTCTTTACCAGCCTCCGCCGTCCCTGTCTGTCAACAATTTCTTCCTCTTTGTCATATTCCCCAATCCATCGTTTTACATCATAAAAGACACAAAAACCCTCGTCTACATAACTCGCATTTGCCAGCCTTATGGCATCATAACCGAACAGCAGCTTATCGTCTTCTTCCTCCACTGCCAATACTCCTATCACGCTGGGTAATAGCATACTTTCCCCTGCGCCGTCCTCAAAAACCGTATAATTGATTTCATTTTCCCTGCAATTTTTTATTGCTGCCTGCTGTCCCACATGCTCGAAATAAGCAGAATCCAGATACACTCCGGCAGTGGTATTTACAGAACCAAAATCAATCGCCATAGGCAGCATCAGCGTTACCGGTTTTCTCACCACAAAATCAATCAACGGTATACTGTAAACCTCGATATGCTCCGGCAGTATCGTCTGCTCTCCATAGTACAGGTGATACATACACTCTGAGTTCTGACGTTCCATGCAGAAAATTCTGTAATCTTTTCTCTGTGTCTCCCGTGTCTCTAACTCCGCAGCCTTGGTCAGATACAATTTTTCCTGTCTCCCTCCGTGCTCTTTGAGATTTAAAATTGCACAGAGTGTCATATCGCTTCCCATTAAAAAGGCATTTGTTCCTGACAGTTCTTTCTTATAAGGAATGGTATAGCCGTCATAATACTCGATGGAAAGTCCCTCGTAAGCTAAAATCTGGGACTGGCAGTATAATTCTTTGCAAGGCTTTATCACAATTCTGGTCTTTTTTAAAAATTCTTCTACCCGCTCTTCTCCCCCTTTTTTCTTGTCACAGATAAAGAAGTCCTGTCTTTTTCCCATATAACGCATAATGGCCTGGATCAGTTCTTCTTTATCGAGAGGGTGTATGACACCGTTCATGATTTTTTCACGACGGCAGATTTCTCTTAGCTGATAGGTCGTCATCAACTCCAGTTCTGATTTTTCATATTTTATTTCGTTTTTCTTTGTATCCGTTCTGGTTGCCTCCATACCTATCACCTCCACATTTATATTAAAAGTACCTTATCTATCACCATGGTTTCTTCCATATCCAGGATTCCAAAATGTTCCAGATAAAAGACTTCTGTCCTCATACCTATTGGCAAAAAGGTATCTAATAAAAACTGAACCCGCTCTCTTTCTTCCTGTGTCTCTGCACTTCCAACGTAAATATAAAGCTCATTGGCACAATCCATGCTGACGTATATCATGGAATTTATATATATCTCCTGAAACAACCATTTGAAAATTTCAAGATAATTGCGGGAAGCCACCACATCCATGAGAGCCAGTACAAGATATCTTTTTTCATACCGTGAAAATAACCGCATTGCCGCCTTTGCCTTACTTCCAAACTGTCCGCTTTCCAATTCCTCTGCTAAGAACTTAAGATAGTAATCTTTTTTGCTCATGCCCATCCTCAAGTCCGTCAATGCCAGATAATGAAAGACTGTATCCACAAAGATTTCCCTTGTCTTTTCATATTCCTTTTGGTTAATATCCAATATCTCACTGAAAATATCAAAAAAGCGGTAAAATGGATTCACCTCTACGGCAGTCTGCTCCACTGTCTGCGTATTTAAATCGTAAAAGGAAACCTCCAGATATGGACTTCGTACCTCTGGCACCTCATACTGCAAATCAGCTTCCCTTATTCCGTTTTTTTCCGCTGCCAGCACAACCTCCCAGATATACTGCATAAAATTTAAACTCCTTTGTCCTGCAAAATACCGACACACTTATATTCACAGACCGATAACTGTATCTGTGACACAAAAAAACGTACCATATCTTCGCAAAAATTGTTTTTCTGTCCCTTTCGTCTAAAATACAATGCCAGAATTTTTCTTGTCTCCATCGGGAAAATGGTACTTCCTAAAAACGGATTCATATCCCCCTCCAGACAGGAGTTCGGTGACATCCCAAGCACCTCACACTTTTCCAACTCTACATAAAAATTATTTTCAAAACGTTGTACCATCCAAAACAATTCCGTCCGGCTGCCAAGGAAACTCTCCTGCTGTTCTCTGTAATTTTGAAAAAAACTGCTTTTTCTGCTGTTGCTCAACATTTCGTAGGTATACCCATGGGAACTTGTATCTATCTTTCCAATAAAGCGGTATGCCTCCCAATCACGAAAGGATTCTTTCAATGAGGTCATGATAATTTTGTCTTTTTCATGCCTGACCTTAAGAACATCCTCATTGATCCCAAGCATGTATCCGCTCTCTAAATCATAATTTTTCAAATTCAGCTCATGTTCATAATATTTCTCATCAATACACGGAACCATAAATTTACGGCATTGAAATGTGAACTTTTCAACATTCCATAATAGGAGCATATCATTTTGGATATCTTCCTCATAACTTCCAAAATCTATTTTCAAACTGTTTGCGTCTGTGTCCCCATCAGTATATACTTCATAGAATCTGTCCAAATATCCCGTATTGACTGTCGTCCAGCCTATCTTGTTATAGACAAATACCTGATATAACTCTGACAGCGCCTGCTGATAGCATTTTGCCTTCCGTACTCTGACAATATAGGACTTGCCACTGTCATCGAAGCCCTGAAAATCTGCTGTTTTCTCAAATTCTTCTTTCTTCTGATAACTGCCTGCAAAGTAGATAAGGCAGGGCATTGGTTCCGTTTTCTCCTGTTCCTTGTCCTCCTGCAATAATGCAGGAAAAACCGGATACAGCGTTCCATTGATAGGATCGTAATCCTCCTTCTTTATGACCGTCATAGAAACTGCATATTTTTCATTTGGAATCTCTATTTCCCGCTTTATTTGATTTTCCAAATCCAGATACCGTTTCTCCATCCGTTCAAAAATAGGCACAAGACCTTCCAACAATATCTCCCTTGCGTCCTTCCGTTCATCCAGATCCTCTATTTCTGTCAGCCTTTTTCGTATGTGCTGCTGTAAATCTGTAATACTTTCCACAATGTTCACCTCCTCCATCGAAAGCAATCCGTGAGAAGAACGCTGCTTTTGCGTTCTTCCGTGTGAAATTAGAACTTCTGCAGCGGTGTACCCAATGGTGCAGCGTCGATTTTAGAAGTTCTTTTCACATGCCATCCTGCCCGATCTGCGCATCAATATCACTTAAAATCCCCTCTATCCTCTGCACAGCTTCATCGCTCCCAAGTTCCTGATAAATCGACTTTGCAGAGAGATACTGTGATTTTGCTCCCCACAAATCCCCGGACTGCCGGCAGATTTCTCCCCGGCTTTCACAAGCAGCCGCTTTATTTTTCTGCTCTTCCTGAACACTCAGCTTCTGTTCCACGGCATCCAGCTTTTTCTGCACAGCTTCCTCTCCCGCTGTATCTGATACTTCGCTATACTTTGTAACTGCCATGGTGTAATAAACTTTCGCCCCTACATAATCTTTTTCCAGACATGCCTTATCTCCCGCTGCCACCATCTCCGCTGCGGCAACTGTCTGCTGTGCCTGACTATCTGCTTCTTCCTTCGCTTCACTTTCGGCGTCCGCCTTTGCCTCATAAAGTTTTCCCAGTGAATCCATAGCTGTCTGTTTACCCTCTGTGTCATGTACGGACAGTGCAGCCTTTTTTGCCAGCAGATACTTCTCTTCTGCCCCATCGTAGTCGCCCTGCTCTAATAACGTATCTCCCAGATTAATATAATCCTCCACCGACAGGAATACGCTGATATTTTCCAGCTTATTTTCTATGTAATCCGTCCCTACATTGTCCGCATATCTGATACGATCCAATGCAGAAAGATAGTATTCTTCCGCCGCTTCATAATCTGCACTGCTGTAGCTTTCATCTGCCAGTATCACAGTCTCTATCACAAAGGAGTATTCCTGCAGACGCTTTCTCATACTGCTGTCCCTCAGCTTTTCTGCCAGTTCCTGCGCCTGCTCGCATTCCTCTTTTGCCCTGACATAATTTCCGGTATTGATATATTCCACCGTATTTGTAAAATGATAGTTCATATCCTCGATGCGCTGCACCTTTTTATAATGTAGAAACCACAACACTACACCGATAATGATTACTGCTATGACAACAGCAACTGCAATCGTCACTATTTTTTTGATCCGTTTCCGTTTCTCCGGATTTTGATATACTTTATTGATAAAAATAACTGCCAGCGTATAGTTATCCAGATTCTCCGGCTGTCTTGAAAGCAGTAAATCCTCGATATTATCCACCGTTGTCTTTACTTCATTGTCAGCCTCTGCAAAGACATCGTCCAGCTCTGCCTCGTCCACATTCTCCCAGATTCCTCTTGTATACAAGGCAATCATGTCGTTTTCTACCAGCTTTATCTTCTTTGAAACCACGGGCTTAAAATTTTTCTGTCCCAGATAAGCATAAAGATTATTTCTCTCTTCATGCTTCATCAGTTCGTCTTTGGCGATTTTCTCCTGCTCCACCATCTCCTGGGCAAGAGACATATCCTCCGTCTGCCGGAAAACTGCCCCGCCCCGGTACATACGGAGCCTTGTGTTCCCCACATACCCATATCTCAATTTCTGATAGTCTGTTACAACGACTGTAATAGACGCCTTTAACCGTCTGTCACTTTCTTTTCCTAACAATGCCCGGTTTGCCCGTTTTAATAGGCTCTTTACGGACCACTTTGACATAGATGGTTTTTCCTGAAAACTCAGAATGACGGTCTCAATCGCAAGCCTTGCGCTCTCTATATCCGTAATCTCCGTGATTCCGTCCGCTATGACATAGCAGGCGAACTCGTCTAATTCCACATACCCAAAATAATCTCTGTTTTTTAACCTGCTTCCCTCTTCGGAAATAAACCGTGCTTCAAAGTCACTGTTCTGTTTTCTCATGCCATTTCTCCAACCTTTATCAGAACTACGCTGGCGTTGTCCTTATCGCCTTTTTTCTGATTTACCAGTTCCACCAGATCAAATGCCATTCTCCTGCAGCGTTTCTTCTGGGAAAGGCAGTCCTCCATCTCTTTCCATGTGACGCTCTCATGCATTCCATTGCTGAAAATTGCCACCACATCCTCTTCCTGTAAACGAATCGGTTTGTCGTAAAACTGGATTTCCTTAAAACCATCTCTTCCCAAGTAATTGTAAATTCTTTTTTCCTGCAGCATGGACAGGGCATCTTCTCTTGTCAGAACACCTTCCACATACTTATCCTGTGCCAACACATCTACAGTATGTCCCGTTCCAAGAGGAATCAGTTCCTCATTTCGGAATACTGCAATCTTTACATTCCCGACAATCCCGTAAAACAGAAATCCTCCCTGTATCATAACGGCGCTGACCGCCGCCATTCCTCTTCCCTCATCCATCTGTTTTAAAATTTCCCGGTTTGCAGTCTGAAATGCTTTCCTGAAAAAATAGGAAGGGTGATCCGCCATGTTATATGTTCCAAAAATTTCTTTAAAAACCCGGATGACCGTTTTGGCTGCTATCCTGCCGCCCGCTTCTTTCCCCATTCCATCCGCCAGAACCGCCAGTAACCCATTCTCATTTTCTTCTATTGTATAGTAATCCATCTGTATTTCACGACTGCCGATGGTCTTGCTTGCTCCTGTCTCATATCCTTCTCTGCTGCTCTGGAATACCAGACAAAACCGGTACAAAAATGCAATTCCTAATAACACACACAGGATGCAGATGGTCAGGTATGGGGCACTCATTTATCGTCCTCCCACATATAATGCTCTCCGCAGAAAGGAACAAAAAGGAATGTACTCTCTCCCATCTCTATCACGTCATATGCGCTCAATGGCTGCGGCAGATAAACCGCTTCGCCGTTCAGATAGACCAGACCATTACTGTCCCCCGGCAAAATCATATTCTCCCGTTTCTTTGCGTCGAATACAATCACCGCATGGTTTCTCCGTGCGATTTTGTTGTCCCCCAAAATCTGGATATCCATGTCGTCTGCCCGTCCCACAAAATTTTTCCCGTCCATTACCCGGTAATCCTTGCCTCTTCTCGGGCCTTTTACACATACAATCCAGCCGCAGACCGGATGCTCCTCCTCCAGAAAGAGAATATCCTCAATCTCTTCCTGAGATTTCTCCACTGACTTTTTTTCTTTGGTTGCTGTCTCAATATTGCAGTACGGGCATACTGTTCCGTACCTTCTGCTTGAAAAAAGATGTCCATTTTGACAGCGAATTAAATTTCCACTCATGTTTTGTCTCTCCTTATTTTGCCCTTAATCTTGTGTTCCCGATAAAAATAATGTCGCCTGCATTAATCCGGCATGGATGTTCCTTTGAAACCTGATACAGTTTCCCATCGTTTGCGTCCTGAATTCTTACACCGTTTCTGCTTCCTAAATCCTCGATATACCACTGTCCCGCCGCATAATTCAACACGGCGTGCTGACGGTCTACCATTCCGCCATACTCTGTATTTTGAAGGTTAATGTCCACATTTTCCTTGTGCTCGTCCCGTCCGATCAAAAGCGAGGTCTTTCCGCCAATATGCCAGGCAGAAATTTCGTTTCCCTCTTCATCTAACAGCAGAAGTTCCTGTATTCCCCGTCCGTTTGTGCCTCTTTTCCGCTTAGTCGGCAGAGAATCCATCACCGCCAGCAGCAGAAATGCCAGAAATACAATCCCACAGACAGCTGCGAGCGTATCCCGTCCTCTGCTCTGTTCCATATATGTAAAACATAGAATTATAATTGCAGCGGAAAGGCTGCATATCATCATATCCATGAAATTTTTCTTATTCATTTTCACCTCAATATACCCACAAATTTGCATTCATAAAGTCAAACCGCCTTTCTCAGTGTTTAAATCCCATATAACGCTCAAATAAGTCTGTCACATCCATGGGATTTATTTTTTTCTGTGAACTGTTTTCCTTCTTCTCGCTCTGCACTCCTTTGGAAAAAAATCGTTCAAATTCCTTTTCGATATCTCCCGGATAAATCGATCCTCCGGCGCTCCTTCTGCCTGTTTGGGCACTGTATCTGCCTGTCGCACTTTCCCGTTCTCTCTGTGCTGCTCTGGCATCATACTCTTTTCTTTTTTGTTTATCACTGAGAATCCGGTACGCCTCTCCGATTTCCTTAAACCGTTCCTCTGCTCTTTTATCTCCCGGATGAGTATCGGGGTGGCATTCTTTTGCCGCTTTTCTGTATGCCTTTTTTATGATATCCTCATCGTCCGTCTGCGAAACGCCTAATACCTGATATGGATTCATGTTTATCCCAACCTTTTTTCATAACAATACAAATCTGATAACGCACACTTCTGATTATTGATTTAAGGCGCAGGCTGTCACATTTACTGACAATCTGCGCCCTGCTGTTATGCTGAATAATTTCCTTCTACCGCTACAGAAGCGATTTTGTCTTTCTTCTGTCTGAGCACTAACGTAAAGATTCCGACGCCTTCCTTGTTGTCAAAATCTTCGCTGTATTTAATGACAAATGCATTGGGAAAACAATATTTTCTTTCCATCACGCCGCCTGCCACATGCTCTACCGTCACCTTGCGATAACAATCTGCTTTCTCTGCCGAAACAACCGACCATAATGCCAGCTTTCTTGTACTGTCAGTGATATCCCCGTCCAAAGCCGCTAAAATCTTTCCTGTAATCACCATAGTTGCGCCGACGTCCTTGGTTCTTGCATTCGAATCCAACGGAATATCAGTGGTAACATTTACGCTTCTGACACACTCCTTAGCCACTTCAAAGCTCTCGCTTCCTTCAACTTTTACTAAAAATGACATAATTCCATCTCCTTTTTAAAATATTTAAAATCCGCAAGAAGAATACTGAACCTGCATTCTTCTCATGCTATTCGCTGTAACCGCCTTCAATCTTCACCGCATCATTTTCGTCCTTCTTCTGCTTGATATGCAGGTAGAAAGTACCCACGCCGGTTTCATCGTCCAAATGCTCTTTATATTCCATGACAAACGCATTGGGGATTGTATATTCTCTTACCACCTGCCCTGCTGATACAACGTCGATCTTTGCACTTCTGTAGCAGTCTGCCTGCTCGGACGGAACCTGAGACCATTTGGCTAATCCGAGTGTTCCGTCATCTCCGTCTGCTCCCACTTTATAGAGCATTTTTCCAGTAATCTTTACTGCGATACCAAAATCTGTTGCCCTTGCGTTGGAATCTGTTGCAGAATCAGAACCGAAACTAACTTTCTCGATGGTTCTCTCATCCAGACTGATGTTCTCTGCGCCTCCACTCACTGCTAATCTAAAACCCATGTTCATTTCCTCCTTCTTTTCTTTCGGACTTTATTTAAAATGTTCTGTCCTCACTGTTGACCCGGTTAATCTCGATTTCGAGGTTCTTCACATTGCCGTTGAATGCGATATCAAGCGTACAGTAGCCTGCCGTTTCGTCGATGGAATACCGGATATCATCTCCGTTTCCGATAATCGCATTAATGTAATCTTTTTTCTCCATCCACCTGCTTCTCTGGCTGGTAGGCTTGCTGGAGAAAAACTCTACAATATTTTCCTGCTTAAAGTCGCCTGTCGCCAGGCGCATCACCCTCTGAATATAAGTAGTCACCTGTGTCTTGTAGATTGGCTCATAGCTCTTTCCGTCTGTCAGCAGGTTACGCGCCTTATAAACCATGATGTTCTGAATATTCAGATCCTTAAGCACTGCGTTTTCAGAAGAAAATACAAATCCGAAATTCTTCCGGTTGATATCACTCTTAATATCATTCGTATATCCTGTAATCTCTTTTGCCATGGTTGTCCGAACCTGTAGCGCATGATCTCCTGACTCAATATCAAACCGAACACCTGGAAGCTGCTCGTCTACATTTTTCTTAAAAACTTCTTTTAAGTAGTCCGGACTCTGGTAAGCTGCCACCAGTCCGGCTGCCACATATGCGGCTCCTATATAAACGCCGTCAATCCAGATTTTCATAATATCTTCTTTTTCTTTGGAAAGTGCTGCCGTATTCTGTTCCGTGACATACATCCTGTTATCCAGAACCACTCCGGATTTATCTTTAGGGATCACTGTAAAATTCGGAATGCAGGGAATTGCATACTCGCTGAATGGCTTGCCGATTAGCTGTGCGCACTTTGTTTCATACTTTTCAATTCCCTCTGTCGCCATAATATTAAAGGTGGTCTTATCCCCCGTCTCATAGCTGAAGAAACACTGCACTTCGTAATCTTTCAGCGCATCCAGGATTCGAACCAGTGACTCCACGCTGTTCACATCCTCTTTCTCTACGTTCTCATTTCCCTGAAAACGCTGTCTTACCGCCTTAAGCTTAGAACTGCTGTTTAAAGAAACCGATGGAACAATCGCATACCAGATGGTATTCTCAAAATCATTTTTTGCATTTACTGTATTGAGGTATGCTAAAAGTCTCGGAATGTTGCTGCTCTTTGCCAACATATCGTTGCTTACATTGGAAATCACCATGGAGGGTCTCATGCCCTTGCAGTTTCTCGGATACTGCTCAAAGAAAGCCCATACTCCCATGATTTTCTCCACCAGCGGTTTTACTGTCTTGATAAAATCGTCCTTGCTCCGCTTGTAAAACTCAAGGTAAGAGTTGTAGTTCGATACTTCTTTCTCAATATCCACGACACTCTCCATGGTAGAAGCCAGAGGGCAGAATGTTCTCGCAACCAGGGACTTCACATACTCATTTCCGTCCTCATTCAGGTCCATATAATCTTTTTCGATTGCCTGAATCAATCCTGCATTGGCATTGTCGTCCAATACCATCAGCTCTTTTTTGTTTTCCTTCGGCGCCTCTAAAATCTTAAGTTCCCCATGCTCGTCCATGCTGAGAACGCCAAGACTTAATGGGGTTTCGTCTTTCTTCGTCTGCCCGTCTCCTAACAGCAGCCTTGTTTTGATATCCTCTATCGCAAGCGGCAGCATCGCCATCACATTATTGTAGTTTACGCTTGCTTCTTCAAACATCAGATTCAGCTTATCCGCCGTATCTAACTTTTTTGGATCGCCGTCCTCAAGTTTCGCATACTCACTGTATGTATACTGGAGCTCCTTCCGATTCTGCCGGATATCATCCATGACCTTTTTGGGGGAAATCATATCCGTCAGTTTCTCAAATTTAAAATCTACATTAATACTTCCCTCTGCCCGCTTTGCCTCAACAAGAGTCATCAACATTTTCAGATAATCATTCTGGCGGTTCAGATGGATTTCGCTTAATAACTCATCCTCAATGTTTTCCGGTTTTTTGAGGGTATAGATTACTTTCTGGTTGTTTGCGTCAAAATAAGAATATACTACCGGCTCAAATTTTTCTAAAAACTCATCGAAACTTCTCACCAGCAAGGCATCGTTTATTTCCTTGATTTTATCATCACTTACGCTGTTTACCCCTCTGACGTCTCCCACAAGTGTTAGAAGATTCAGCTTTTCCGGATTGATTTCCTCAAAGAGAATCGTCCTGTTTGTCTGTGTTATTGTATTCACTTTGTTCCTCCTTACCTTTCGCTTGGTTTCATATTTTTATAATGAAGTTCGATTTCTGTTCCCCCATTATTAAAAATCAACAGTATTTTTTCTCCATAACATAAGGAATATTTTCTCTCCCGTTTCAAAATCTGGTTTCCTTTTACGATGGTTGCATAACCGGTGTTTTTGAAACATAAGGTGTGGTCTTTCCCTCCGGTAAACCGGATTTTGTCTGCATCCGATAATTTATAATCAATCCCGCAGCGGTCTTTCACCCAGTCAAAGGATATACTTTTTCGTGATTTTCCAAATAATTTAATACTACAAGGCGGAATATCGTCTTCCCGCTCTCCCTTTAACAGATACACTGCCAGTTGTCCTGAAAAATCATACTTTGGCACCACAGGAGGTTCTGACGGTTCTATGATAATGGAACCCGCCTCACCATCGTTTTTTTTTTGCTTTTTCCTTTCATATAAAACAGAAAGTAAAAGTGCCACTGCACATAGCGATATAATCACAATCCAAAGGACTGTATAATCAGGTTCTTCCTCTACAACCGGAACTGTCAATTCCACCATATCTGTTGTCTCTATGTAATGGATCACATTTCCTGATGTCTGAGTGGTAACCTCTACATTTACATTTGTTGTCTTGTCTGTCTGATACGGAACCAACGCTGTACCATTTTCCACTTCGTAAGAACTCTCCTGACCGTCTATCAACACAGAAATGCTATTTTTCAAGGTTTCTGAATCCAAAACCGGTTTATCCTGATGGTTTACAACATTTACCTTCAGGGTAAATGTCCCTTCCTCTGATGTATAGGATTTCTCCATATCAGCTTTTAAAAAATATTCTTTTATCAGATAAATATGGACATTTCCTCTGTTTTCCAGAGAATAGTCCATTGTAATCTGCCGTTCCAATGGATTTTCCAATTCAGCAACCGCAAACTTGTTTCCCTGAAGCATATTCAGGCTCTCACACTGTCCTGTAACATGAAAATCCTCGATGTTTTCCCCTGACACGAGAAGTATCTTTGCATTCTGCATATAAGTATCCTGCAGATCCACTGTCATATTTCCTTCTCCGGAAACCGCCTCGCCAAGTTCTATTTTTTCTATCTGTAACGTCTGGAACAGATATTTTGCAGTGATTTCTTCAATCGTCTGGTTTTCGCCTACTGTATACTGCTCTCCTGACGTCACTTTCGTTCCATACGAAACCTCATTCTCCGTCTTATCATTGGGGATTGCAAACATGTCAATTTTTATTCCCTTTTCTGCAATCTGATCCACCATATTTTCAAACTGCCTGATTGCAGTTTCTGTTTTGCTTTGATCCCGCAGAGAAATTTCCCCGTCGGAAATAAATACCACTCTTTTATCTGCCGCCGCACTGTCAAACATATCAGCCGCCGTTTCCAAAGCCACCGCTGGGGTGGTGTAGCCCTGCAGTTCTACCGTCTCGAGTGCATGTCTGGTTTTCTGATTAATGTTTCCGAAATCTTCCTCATAAACAATTTCCGTGTTATATACTAGCAATGCCACTTCGTATTCTTTCGGTAACGCCGACGCTATCATGCATGCGCTGTCCGCTGCCTCAATCCACTGTCCGTCTCCCTGCATTGATTTGCTTGCATCCAGCAAAAATATAATCTGTTTCTTTTCATTAATTTCATCCTTTTCTGCTGCAAGAGCTCTTACTGGAAACAGCAAAGAAAACCCTATCAGCAGCATTAACAATTTAATTGTTATCTTCTCTATTTTTTCCATTTTTCTCCATATATCTTACTGACCATGCCAGATAACTTACTCCGCACCAGATTACTGCGCCCCAAACCGCATAGGCAACTTTCTTATTCACCATCAGAAATACCATTCCCACGACCAGTTCGGTCACAACTATGATTCGCGCTTTTTTCCCAAGTGCTTTCTTTTCCTCTTCCTCCAAAGGTTTATTCTTATCTTCCAGAGGTGCAAATAAAAATATCCCTATTCCTGCAACCAAAGCCGCAATCATTGTGATATATGTCTGATAAATAAATTCCTCTTTTATCCATAACAATGTTAAAACCAAAATCCCACATGAAAGAAAATAGCAGCTTTTCCATCCCGGTGCATGATATCCGCCTGCTTCCTGCCGCAGCAATATAAATGCAGCCAGAAAAATCATACAATATAGAAATTCCTTCATAAATACGCCAATGACAACGCCCGTTCCAATATTAAAAGCATATACGACAATGGTCTGCAAAGCGAATATATATACATCTTTGTATTCTGATTGAATGCTCCCATTTTCTTCCATGAAGTTTACGATTCCCTCAAAAATCTTTCTCATTTCTTACTCTCAGAAAACTTTTTGAGATTTTCCGGCACTTTAGGCTGATGCAGGATAAAATAGCAGCATTTTGTTGCAGCGCCTGTTGCTACTCTCTCTAGTCCAAATGACATCAGATTGCTTAAATAGCGGTTTAACAGATTTCTCATCTTGATTCCCCCTCTCTTTTTTCCTAATGATACCATTTTTCGACAAAAAATCCCTGAAACGTCAAGAATCGTATGGTTATCTGTAACTTTTTTATTTTTACGCAAAAAAAAGATACGTCTAATGACGCATCTCCTATTTCTACCCGTAATTTCACAGAGAAAAAATTTCATACAATAACACCGTTACCCTAAATTGATTATCCCTGTCATCAATGATAACTTCCCCATTATACCCTTTGGATATCTTCCTTACTATATTTAATCAAAATCCATGTTTGTGTTTTTCTTTTTTCGTTGTAATATAATTATTTCCACTCTTTTTTCTTTCTTCTTCGTAATGATTAGAAACTGTCATCATAAGGTTTCTTTTATCCACTCGGATTTCTACATAGACAGCGCGTTCTTCAACTTTTACTTTTTTAGATGCCTCTATCGCATTATCCAACAAATTTCCAAGACAGATACAGATATCCTCTGTTTCCACTTTTAACTCTCTCGGTATCATCAGCTTTGTATCAAATCTAATATCAAATGTCTCGGCAACAGCCGCTTTATAGTTAATGATACTGTCAAAATAGAAACACCCTGTATTTGAAACCTTTCTTTGTTTATGGAACTTCTCTAAAGAATTATCACAATATTTTTCGAGAGCTTCATAATCCCCTTTCTCCAAATACATTTTCTCCATCAAATACCGTTCCGTCATATTATGGCGAAATTCACTCATTTCTACCCACAGATTCATGTTTTCATTGTACTGTCTGAGATAATATTCACTTTGTTCCTGCAAAACCGCTTCCCGTACCCGTTTTTCTGCTGTCTCTCCGATCTTGTCATACAAATAATATGTAAAAATATTAATCAGCATTACCATAAGCACTGCCACAAAATCTAACGTCTCACTCATACTTTCCTTGTGACAGATTATTTCAACCAAAATAACAATGCTCCCTACCGGAATCACAAAAATCTGAACCCATTCCGCTATGTTAAGTTTTATATTTTTATGCCGCTTTATGCGCGCCAACAATATGTTTATAAAGAAAAACATAACCAGCTTGGAAATCAGCATCAACAAATATTCTTCGTTTTCCACATTTACTCTAACTTCACTTTTCTGAACAAATATCTGCCATCCATAATAAGTCAATACTTCTGATAATGCTCCGCTGATTGCCATAAAGATGGTAACTGCCGATAAAACCCATGTAGAATCTGTATATAAAATACGTAAAGTCAAAAAAAATGAGACAACAAATGTCCATGTATTGTCCCACGCACTATTAGCAAAATTATAAGTAAAAAAATTAGAAATGACAAAATACATTCCCCATACGCAGCATTCACACACACCGCTATGTCTTCTTTGTGTCAGAACTTTTTGTGCAAAAATCCTCTGAAACACTAAAGAAAAAATTTCAATAGCAGTCAGCATTACTTTCATCATTTAACTTATCCTCATCAATTCAATATAACTTTTTCGTACTTTATCCTTGTATTTGGGACCTATTTTAAATTCCTTGCTGTCATCCATCACTACTTTTTCAAACCGAAACTCTTTTACATAATTCATATTGACCAAATATGATTTACTAATCCTTAAAAACTTGATATTCATCTGTTCTAACTGTGCTTCTACCTCATCCAGTTTTTTATAAAATGAATAAACTCCATCTGTACTGTAAAGATTCACTTCTCTCTTATCACTCTCGAAATAGCGAATTTTGCTTACCAAAATCTTATATGGAACTTTTTTATATGTATACTCAAATATTTCTTCTTTTTGGCTCATAGCCTTAAATGCTTCTTTCAATGCACTTTCCAATTTCACCTCTGAAACAGGCTTGTCTATAAACCCAAATGGTTGTACATTAATGATTTCCTTACAATACTGATCATGGTAGGAAATAAAAAACAAAATTACTCTGTTATCCTTTTTCCTAAGCTGCCTTGCCGTTTCAACTCCATTTATCCCACCCATTTCAACATCCAATAGAATAATATCCATATTCCCTTTTTGCTCAATTTCCCACAACAAATCTTCTCCACTTTGAAAGCATTTTATTTCTACATTCAGCCCCAAACTGTAAACGATACTCTTAACCATCTTCTCTTGTATCTGAAGCTCTTCTACTAAATCATCACAAATCCCAATTCTTATCATATCCTTTACTCCGTGGCTGTAATAACTAATGCTTCCGTTTTGCCAGGCTCTTAACCAAAGCTTTTACCATATCATAAACGATCCTGATGTCCTCTTCATTGCATTCTTTCAGTTCCTGCGAAATTTCCTCATCAAAAACAACTTTCCCTCTTACCAGATTATCACAAATCAGCTCGTCCAATGTCGTATCAAGAGCGTTTGCAATATCCGTCAGGGTTCCTAAACTTACTTTTGTTCTTCCTCGCTCTATATTACTCATATGCGGATTAGAAATTCCAACAGCAGATGCAAGCATCTCCTGCGTCCATTTTTTCTTCGCCCGACGCTCTTTTATTCTCGTACCTATTGCGCAATAATCTAATTCCATTCGTATCTCCGAAACTCATTTTCCTTTATCATATCTTTTCCACAAGCATTAAAGAATACTCTATATGCTAATTTATTTCCCTATATTTTAATAATCTGCAAGAAATTTATTATTTTATATGAAAATTCTTGTTTTCATCTTAGCATATACGATATTTGATGTTTATTGCCAATGTGTAACTCTATTATATTTCTATTTTGTCCTAGATATTTCTTTTTCACTTTTTAGTCTTTGGGTTAAAATGAACGTTCAAGGTGGTATCAGACTGATCTCCTCCCCAGTCCACCTAAAAAAGTCAGCGCTTTCGTTCCTGAATTTTTTCCCTCTATAAACCGTTTTCATTCCACTATCATTTATTCTATCTTCCACACATCGCTTCTTCCCTTCTTCCGCTCCGCTCTCTGTATCTGTTTCACAAACCTCTTCATGATCAGATTGTTTCATTTGAGACTTCTTTGTTGTCTCTTCACAATAAGCCTTTTTACACTCAAATTGTTTCATCGAAACCGGCTCTCTCTCCCCACATTTCCAGCATACCTGACTTAACCATGAAACTCGACATTCCCTTTTCCTGATTGTTTGTGCATAAAACACGCACAACGGATGTAATATCTGTTTCAGCGATATCTCTGCGTACAGCATCTCTCAAATAATCCTGATTATTGTTTCTATTCAATGCCACCACATACAATCTGTTTTTCACACTCTCGTAGTCCTTTACCTCAAACGGAAGCAAATTTTCATTGTTTTCCATGTTTTTTTGGTATATCCGGGCAATAGCGGTCAAAATATTTTCCATATTCCCATCATCCTCATATGTCCGATAATAATCTTCAAGATAAGCCTGATTGCCTCCACATTATTGCGGAACTTTGCTTTAGGACCTCCCTCGTACAGACGATGTTCCGGCTGATAGTGATAATTCAGTGTACCGTCCCGAAAACGCTGTTCCATTTCCTTTGCCATATCCATGGCATACTTCTCATTTGCCTGCCCGATGCGGCTCATGTTTTCTATCCGTTTCTTTGCTGCTTACGAAAAATCTCCATCCTCTACGGACTGCACAACCGCCTGAGCCACTACTCCCTCTGTGTAATTGGTTTGCAGAAGCTCTGCATTTTCAATCAGGACTACCGGCAGTCTCTCTATGACCTTATATCCATGAAGCTCCTGTAGCTGCTCTATATCTCCCAGTTCAACCGTGTGGTTAGTCATACTGCTCCTTAATGGTGTCCACAAACTCTTTCAGCTTGTATTCTGCAAAATCAGTATCACACATCAGCTTATCAAAGTTATCCAGCTTGTTATTCGCCGGAATTAAATCTACTCCTGTCTCTGTCCTTATCATGTAGGACTCTTTATCCGGCAGTTCTTCGTTCATCACGATACACTTCAAAATGTCATAAATTGTCACGGAAAGCTGCTCTGGTGCGGTCACTCCGCAAAGTTTTGTTGTGTGCCTCTGCCCGTCAAAGTCAATCAATGCGACCTTACAGCCCTCCTTAGACAGCAGATATGACAGGGTTGTGGCGGTCGTGGTCTTACCTACTCCGCCCTTTCTGTTTACAATTCCTAAAACCTTGCCCATACGTTTGCTTCCTTTCTCTTCTTGAATTTGTTATTTTGGTTACATTTGATTTGGATAAAAATAGGGTTAAGCACTTACCTCCTTCCACGTAAGAACACTATAGGTTACAATTTGGGAAAATAGATTTTGCACCAAAACTGAGATTGATTAGAAATGATAAATTTGAAATACACTTGAAAAATAGATTTTTAGCTCCTTATGGTATTTTAGTGTCAAGTTATCCGATTTCCCTTTTTCAGAATGAAAACTAGGTTGTTTTCATCCTGATTTTCCGTTTTCACAGCAACTTCTGTTTTGGACGAAATCAGCGGAACCCCTTGATTTTACTGGCTTCTCACTAACTTGACACTATAATACCATTATCCCCCAATACCGGATTCGGATAAGCTGTAAAACCCGGCAGCCTGCGTGCACCGCGGATCAGGTATGCCTTCATTTTTTCTCCATATAGATAGGCATCGTTACCATCTGTAATGCCCCACTGCATCAAAAGTGCTGCACTTCCGGTCACAAACGGTGTCGCCATGGATGTTCCGGTACGCACCTGATAGCCGCCGCCCGGTGCGCAGGACATGATCTCCACCCCCGGAGCCACAAGATCGGGCTTTACCTGATTGGTTGCCCTCGTATAACCTCTCCCGGAAAATGCAGCTGCCTGGTCAAATCTCGCATCGTATGCCCCGACAGTGATCACTTTCGTCGCTGTAGAGGGAATCGTGAGAGTTGTCTCCTCCACCGGATTTAAAAATCCCGTTCCGCTGTTTAACACATTTCCTGCCGGAAGCCACATGTCAAACGCGCCGTCTGTAATCCGGATGGGAGTGAGCCTGATCTTCCAGATTCCATCGTCAATGTAACTGCCCACTGGGATAAAATCCAGATAAATTTCCTGGTAGGGATTGTACGGACTTGGTTCTCCATAATACACCAGAAGGTTTGTTTCTCCCAACTGAAATCTCTGGGTTCCCTGTATCCGCTGCAATGGTCCGATCGCAGTTCCGCCCGGATGGATCACAGAGACACCGATCTCATCCACATAATTTTTCCAGATCTGCAAATTTAAGGATGCCTCATACGCGCTCACCGCAATCTCAACCTCCTGCTCCTCATTCAGCGTCAGTTTTCCCGCTGTATGGACTGCTGCGCTCCCTTCATTGCCACTGCCGATCACAATAGACGTTTTCCAGTAATTCGCCATGTCATCCAGATAGGTCTCTATCAGTGAATTCCCGGAATGGGAACCGTAATTATTGCCAAAGCTTAGATTTAATGCAATTGGTTTTCCATACTGCCTTGCTCTCGCAATACAGAAATCCACAGCACTCATCAGTTCCGTTGTTTTCGGAAACGAAGTCTCTCTCGGCACACCAAGTTTCACAACGATCAGTTCACTCTCATATGCCACGCCGCGGTACCGCCCATTGGAAGCCCTGCCATTTCCTGCCGCAATGCCTGCAACATGCGTACCATGCCCGGATGCATCCCTGCTCGGGCAGATTGCGTACCGCTCCTGCTCACTCTCCTGCCTTAACGCCAGATTAATCGTCTCACGCTCGTAGACCGTGTCAAGCGTCTGATCCCACAGCACAGCAATTCTTGTCGTTCCGTCACTGTTGCAAAAATCCGGATGTGCATAGTCGATCCCTGAGTCAATGACTGCCACAAGCACCTCTTTTCCTGTCAGATTACCGGTCAGACTTGTACCCTGACCGGTCTGCAGCGGATTGATGCAGGAACTTCTTTTTCCGTTTTCCACTGCAAAAAAAAGTCGTTTTGGCTTTTCCATATACTCAATTTCAGGAATGGATGCGACAAGTTCTACCAATGGCTGTGGAATCCTTAGAATTGCATATTCATTTGTGAGATCATAAATTCCAATCCTGGCCTGCTCCTTGGGGAAACGCTCCGCCAGCTTCTGTCGCAGTTCCTCTGTCGTTCCAAAAAATTTAACGATCACCTCCCATCGATTCTCTGTAACATCATATCCCACATCCAGATTCAGGGACTTTTCCCGCTCCTCCTGTGTGGCATCCAATGCCAGATTTAGTATATTTTCTATCTTTCCACAGTTTTCCTTCATGCGCTTTTCCGTTTTTTTCTCTATTCTATGCATGAATCCATCCCCTTAGCATAAAATAAACCAAAATAGAATGCGACCAGAATGTAAGGAAAAATATATGTGTGGAATTGCAGGTTTTTATAACGCCAAAGGAAATTATCAACAGCAGAAAGAAAAATGGACGTCTGTACTGGTTTCCATGCACGAATGTCTTGCGCACCGTGGAAATGATGAATCCGGGATCTATCTGTCAGATATGGCCGGTCTCTCCCATGCGCGTTTAAGCATCCGCGACATTGTCACCGGAACACAGCCGATCATACGCCAAAAGAACGGAAAGGAATATGCGATCGTATACAATGGCGAATTATATAACACCGGGGAACTCGCCCGCGATCTGCGGCAGTACGGCTATGAATTTTCAACAACCACGGACACCGAAGTCATTCTTTACGCCTATATGCATTATGGTGTCAATTTTGTCCGGAAACTGAATGGAATTTTTGCCTTTGCCATCTGGGATGACAGCAAAAAACAACTTCTCTTATACCGCGACCGCGTAGGAATCAAACCGCTTTTTTACTCATTTGTATCCGGACAGCTCCTGTTTGCCTCTGAGCCAAAGGCACTTTTTTGTTTTCCGGGATTCACTCCGAGGCTTTCTATGGATGGCATGCGCGAAGTTCTCGCGATCGGACCTGCCCGAACTATGGGAAATGGAATTTTTGACGATGTAAACGAAGTGCTTCCCGGACATTATCTCATTTTTTCTGAAAATACGATGTCCGATCACACTTACTGGGATCTGTTCCGCGCCCCGCATACCGATTCCTATGAACAGACAGTGGAAACTGTCTCTTTTCTTCTGCGCGATTCCGTGACCAGACAGATGGTATCCGATGTTCCGGTGTGCACGTTTTTGTCCGGCGGCATTGACTCAAGCATTGTCACCGCGATTGCCTGCCGTTACATGGAAAAACACGGTGAAACCTTAAATACTTTTTCCTTTGATTTTAAGGGCAATGACATTTATTTTAAATCCAACGCCTTTCAACCGGAGCGTGATCTTCCTTATGTCAGGATCATGTTAGATCACTATCACACAAACCACACCTATCTGGAATGCGATGAAAACACGCTCTTTTCCGCACTCAGAGATGCCGTCGACGCAAAGGATTTTCCGGGTATGACAGACGTGGACTCCTCACTGCTCTACTTCTGTTCCCTTGTAAAAAAACACAATAAGGTCGCACTGACCGGGGAATGTGCCGATGAGATTTTCGGCGGATATCCATGGTTTTACCGGAAAGAGCTTTTATCCAGAGACGGATTTCCGTGGTCCGCGGATATGTCTGTGCGAACGCTGTTTCTCAAGGACTCGTTCATAAACGATCTGGATCTGGCTGCCTACTCCCACGACCGTTACCAGACTTCTTTGAACCAGGCACCACATCTTTCAGACGAGACGGAAACTGAGCGGAAACGCTATAATATCGCTTATCTGAACATCAAATGGTTTATGCAGACGCTGCTCGACCGCATGGACCGCACAAGCATGTACTCCGGTCTGGAAGCCCGTGTTCCATTTGCCGACCACCGCATCATCGAGTATGTGTTTAATGTTCCGTGGGAAATGAAATACCAGAACGGTGTCGAGAAAGCACTGCTCCGTGACGCATGTAAAGACCTGCTCCCAGAGGAGCTTTTGCACCGGAAAAAGAGCCCTTACCCGAAAACCTATCATCCCGGCTATGAGAAACTTCTGATTGCAGAAATGCAGCACATCCTTGACCAGCCGGATGCACCGGTCAAGACCTTCATCGACACAAAAAAACTCGAAACCTTCCTAGAGGCACCGACCGAATACGGAAAGCCGTGGTTTGGACAGCTGATGGCAGGTCCGCAGCTGCTCGCCTACTTCATCCAGATCAACTACTGGATGCAGAAATACCACCTGAATCTGTAATTTCCGGATGGGTGGAAGCGCAGCCCCGGCTGTCCGGTCTGGCAGTCTGCCGGGTTATATCATTTATGTATGCATGGAAAGGAAGCGGGGCGCAGAATGAAACTTGTTCAAATTGCTTATTTATCAATATTTCCTTTTTGACTGCTCTCATTGTTTATATTCATTCAGCAATGGACAGTCCGCACAATATGTCCGTTTCATGACACACACTCGTCTTAGGTTTCTCGTGTGTGCGTTACATGCCAGAAGATCAGCAGAGAAGCAGGGCAAAAATCACCCGGTTTTCCTTTTGATTTTTGCCCTGCAATAAACGATGCTGATTCTGGCATTTACGCACACTAGAGAAAGCTAACGAGTGTGTGTCTGAAACGGACATATTGCGTGGACTGTTCATTGATGAATGTACATAAACCAGCAGTCAAAAAAGAAACATTGATAAATCTACGCAATTTTTCACGAAAGTTTCATTCTGCGCCCCGCTTCCTTTCCATCATCTCAGTTACGAAAATCCGGCAGACTGCCAGACTGGACAGCCGGGACAACGTTTTTATTTATTCGGAAAGTACTTTGTTCAGGATGTCTGCGAGCGGAACCATGGCGTTTTTTGCCTCCTGCACGGTGTTGGTCTGCGCCCCGACCTCGACGAGCAGTGTTTTCGGACAGTAATGCATGTTGAAGCGGTAACCTTTGAGGTAGATTTTTCTTGTGTATCCCGGATAGTATTCTGCGGCGGCAAGCTGCATCTGAAATGAGAATGCCAGATTATCCGCTATGTATGGATTGTACAGATAGGCGATATCCCCCAGTTTGGTCGTTCTGCTCAATCCGTTAAAAAACATTACTTTTGCCATATCCGTTCCATTCACATTCGTGACAAGCCTTGTGTTCTCCCCCACGCCATCCCGGTGCAGATCTATGACAACGTCAATGCCCGGGTTGTCTGCCAGTATCTGCTCTAATGCCGGTGCTGCTTTGGAATACGCTTTATCACGGATGGTATCATATTCCCCGGTGTCGTGTATGACATTGTATCCGTATTGCTGCGTCAGCAATTCTGTCAGATAATCCCCAACGCCCACAACCGTAGTCGATCGGTCTCCCGGAATAGAATCCGCATACCCTTCCAGTGAATGGGTATGATAAATTAAGATCTGCGGTGTGCCCGCATCATGTGCAATTTTCATGTTTTTTCCAGTGAGTGCTGCCACATTTAACTGATCACTTTTTACAGTTGTAGTACTGTCTACCTGATAAAAGTTCTGCACAAGGTAATCAAAATCATTTAATTTCTCCAGAGAATATTCGACTGCCTTCTGTGTTGCTGTCACGGGCTGCGCAACTGTGAGAGATGCCTGCCCTGCGGAATCGGATGTTTCCTGTGAGGTGTCCGGGTTCTGTGCATTTGCAGCTGCCTGTGAATTGTCGGTGCTCTGCGCGTTATCTGCCGGCTGTGAACTGTCTGTATTCTGTGCATTATCTGTGCCCCCATTATTTTGCATCACAACCTGTCCGTTCTCATCCACGTAGTTCTCGTCCAACGCTTCCATCGCAAGGATCATCTCATAGGAAAGCGTGCTCTCTGCATCCGTTTCATAGGATTTTATCTGAACCGTATAATCTGCAATTGGAAATAATATTTTCTCCACTTTGGCAAGAAAATGGTTACCGTTTTCCTTCTCTTCATAGTGAAGCCCCGGTGCCAGCACATCCACCACTGCCGTCCCTGCCATTTTTACTGCTGCTTTTTTCCCGATACTCCAAAGCTCCTGCCGCTGTACAAAAAATGTTACAAGTGCTGTAACTACCAGCATTCCCATCAGATATTTTCCATATTTATTTTTCAATCTTTTTTTTTGATAACTTCTATAACCATGAAAATACATAATACAACTTATGCCAGTTTCCATTCATTATGCAAAAATGTTGTGATCGATCAAAGCGATATTTAACCCCTCTGATATAGTAAAACTTAATCTTTTGACAGATTCATCAATATCTTTTGGTGTCACAAACATGGTGTTCAGATTCGGAGACAACAGCTCCCGGATCAATTCATATTTCTCTGTCTCATTGAGTTCTCCAAGAGTGTTGCCAAGCGTCTTAAGTTCGCTGCTCTGATTCATCGCCGTGATCAGATTAAACATCGTATCATTTACTATAGTGGCAGCGTCAACGACCGTTGGAACCCCGATTGCAATAACTGGAACACCAATGCTTTTCTCATTTAACCCGTGTCTGTGATTGCCGACACCGCTTCCCGGATTGATTCCGGTGTCCGTCACCTGAATGGTCCGGTTGAGACGCTTGGTATTTCTTGCTGCAAGCGCATCAATTGCGATCACAACATCCGGTTTTGTCTCCTTCACAATTCCATTCACGATCTCCATAGATTCCATGCCTGTCTGTGCCATTACACCCGGAACAATACTGCTCACGCGATTGACATGCTCTTTTCCAAACGCATATTTTCCGTATTCATTGATAATATGTCTCGTAATGTAGAGATTATCCACCACTCTTGGTCCCAATGCATCCGGCGTTACTGCCCGGTTTCCAAGCCCGACGATCAGTACGGAGACATCCTCTTTTTTTACGCTGATCAACTGCTTTAACACTTTGGCAAGCTGTTCCGAGATCTCTCTGTGATAATCTTCGTCCTCCTCATCCATATTCGATGCCTCGATCGTGATATAAGTACCTTTGGGTTTCTCCATGGCTTTTGCACCATTCTCCGTCTCGATCACCACTGTGCTGATGGTCAGATTTTTACTGACATGCTCCTCCGAAAAACGGACACCTTTCAGTTCCACTTTATCTTCCTGCATTTTTTCCTGCGTCTCTAATGCAAGGTCTGTTCTGATCTGGTACATATGCGCTTCTCCTCTTTCTGATTCTATGGATATAGATAATTGCAGAACTCCTTCTACACTTCTTTTGATTATAAGCAATTGTCTCTTCTTTCAATTGTCCAATCTGTACTTTCATGAGTTCCCGCTCATTTTACTTAGTATGTCCTTTCCCCGATAATTTATCCGCAGCTTTTAGCGGATCTGCATTCACATTCAGATGAACCTGAAATTCAGAAAAATCTTTTCTAAAATATTTCAAAAAAATTTGCAAAAAATGTCATTTTATATATTGACAGCATGATAGAAATATCCTATACTACTCTAGTATGTTTACATTGAACTGTCCGTGTCCGGCTTTAATGTAACAATCATGAACAATTACAATCATAAAAAAATTGGAGGTGTACAGATTGGCTAACATTAAATCTGCAAAGAAGAGAATTTTAGTAACTGAAACAAAAGCTGCTAGAAACAAATCTATCAGATCTGAAGTGAAAACAGTAACCAAGAAAGTTGAGGCTGCTGTTGCTGCAAACGATAAGGAAGCTGCAAAAGCTGCATTAACAGTTGCAATTTCTACTATCGAGAGCGCTGCTTCTAAAGGTGTTTATCACAAAAACAATTCTGCTAGAAAAGTTTCCCGTTTAACAAAGCTTGTTAACGCAATGGCTTAATAGAAGATAAATTAAAATTCGCGAATTCAAAAATCACCAGTACCGTCATACTGGTGATTTTTTTATTTGCTGTATTTCATTAAAAACAGTTCCACTGCCATCTGGTCGTTCATTCGGCCGGTCTTTACCGCTTCCTCAAAATCCACGCCATCCCGGATTGCCTGCTTTAACTGCTGCATCGTAAATCCTTTTGCCTGCGTCACATTTCTCCGCACTGCAAACGGCGGGATTCCTGCTTTCTGTGCCATCGTATTGTTATCAAATCCCTTTTGCGACATATCCTTGACATTCAACAGGATCTGAAACTGTCTGGAGATCAGATACATAATCCGCATGGACGGTTCTTTTAATGTCAGCAGGTCATAATACAGATCCAGCGCTTTCTTCTGATTATGCTCCGCGATCGCATTGACCATCTCAAAAATTTTATTCGTAGTCTGCTCTGTCGTCACTGCCTCCACATCCTTCGCCTCGATGACATCCTTATCCATACAGTAGCAGATCAATTTTTCCAGCTCGCGGTCAATATTGCCCATATCCGTTCCGGTTTTGCTCAAAAAAAGCTGCATGACAGAACCTGTGATATTCTTCCCCTCTTTTTTCAGACGTGTCAAGATCCAGCGTGTCAGAAGTTCCTCTGTCTGTATTGTAAACTCCACAATCTTTCCTACATTTTTCACTGCCTTATAGAGCTTCGAGCGCTTGTCCACTTCCTCCTCCACAAAAAGAAACAGTGTCGTATCCGGAACCTGCGGCATATACTCTGCCAGCTCCTCACAACTGCCCTTAAAAAAGCCGCTGTTTTCAATCAGGATCACTCTCCGGTCGGCAAAAAAAGGAAGGGTTTCCGACAGGTCGATCACCTCTTTCGGATTTGTGTCTTTTCCCTCATAAGCGGTAAAATTCATCGTATCATCGGGCTGCACCAACGCTTTTTTCAGCTTGTCTTTGTACTGTTTTTTCAGGTACGCCTCGTCGCCGTAGAGCAGATATATCTTTTTAAATTGTCCACTCTTAATATCTTCATCAATCGTTTTCATTTTCGCCTGTTATCCAATCAAAGTGTACTGCATCAGTTCATAATGTAATCTGCTTCCCTCTGTGATCTCCATTGGGAGCAGCGCTCTTGCCACCAGTTTCAGCTCGCCGTCTGGCTCGTCTACCCTTCTTAAATGTGCATAGTCACCATCAATTTGTTCTACCATATAGTCACATACTAACATATGTTTCTGCCACTCAAAATGTGTTGAAATATACTCAAACACATCGAGAAATTGAAGTCCTTGCGGATACTTCTTACTGCT
>OKWR01000137.1_pt1 | contig 100564 bp, 78 predicted proteins | sample 1607101 | NCBI WGS metagenome assembly OKWR01 (sample SAMN04414076, study PRJEB24778) | human gut metagenome | material: faecal | host: Homo sapiens
AACGACCAGTGCGTGGCACAGGGTGTTCCTTTCGCTCGCGAATACGGTGGTATGTTGGCTAACCGTTCATTCGGTGGTGCTCAGGTATCTCGTACTTTCTATGCAAAGGGTCAGACAGGTCAGCAGTTGCTGTTGGGTGCTTACTCTTCATTGAGCTGTCAGGTAAATGCCGGTACTGTTAAATTGTATACCCGTTATGAGATGATGGATCTGGTTATGATCGACGGCCGTGCCCGCGGTATCATCGCCCGTAACCTGGTGACCGGTAAGCTGGAGCGTTTCGCTGCTCATGCAGTAGTTATCGCAACCGGTGGTTATGGAAACACTTACTTCCTTTCTACGAACGCTATGGGATGTAACTGTTCTGCCGCTATGCAGTGCTACCGTAAGGGAGCTTGGTTCGCTAACCCTGCTTACGTTCAGATCCACCCGACTTGTATTCCTGTACACGGAGACAAGCAGTCTAAGCTGACTTTGATGTCTGAGTCTCTGCGTAACGACGGTCGTATCTGGGTTCCTAAGAAGATTGAAGATGCCAAGGCATTGCAGGCTGGTACCAAGAAGGGTAGTGATATTCCGGAAGAGGATCGTGACTACTACTTGGAGCGTCGTTATCCGGCATTCGGTAACTTGGTTCCTCGTGACGTGGCTTCACGTGCTGCCAAGGAGCGTTGCGACAAGGGCTTCGGCGTAAACAATACCGGTTTGGCCGTATTCCTCGACTTCTCAGAAAGTATCGAGCGTCTGGGTATCGACGTTGTATTGCAGCGTTATGGTAACCTGTTCGATATGTACGAAGAGATCACTGACGTAAATCCAGGTGAGTTGGCTAAGGAAATTAACGGTGTGAAGTACTACAACCCAATGATGATTTATCCGGCTATCCACTACACAATGGGTGGTATCTGGGTAGACTATGAGTTGCAGACTTCAATTAAGGGTCTATTCGCTATCGGTGAGTGTAACTTCTCTGACCACGGTGCAAACCGTCTGGGTGCTTCTGCATTGATGCAGGGATTGGCTGACGGTTACTTCGTATTGCCTTACACCATCCAGAACTATCTGGCTGACCAGATCACTGTTCCTCGTTTCTCTACCGATCTGCCTGAGTTTGCAGCTGCAGAGAAAGACGTACAGAGCCGTATCGATCACCTGATGGGTATCCATGGCAAGCGTTCTGTAGATTCTATCCACAAGGAACTGGGTCATATCATGTGGGAGTACGTAGGTATGGGTCGTACAGAAGAAGGTTTGAAGACTGCTTTGGTTCGCCTGAAAGAGATCCGCAAGGAATTCGAAACAAACTTGTTCGTTCCGGGTTCTAAGGAAGGTGTGAACGTTGAGTTGGAGAAGGCTATCCGTTTGAACGACTTCATCACTATGGGTGAGTTGATCGCTTACGATGCATTGAACCGTAACGAGTCTTGTGGTGGTCACTTCCGTGAAGAGTACCAGACCGAGGAAGGCGAGGCTAAACGTGATGACGAGAACTACTTCTATGTAGCTTGCTGGGAGTATCAGGGTTCTGACGACAAGGCTCCGGTATTGTACAAAGAGCCTCTGGTTTACGAAGCAATCAAGGTACAGACTCGTAACTACAAGAGCTAATTAACGGTGTGTTCAACGATTATTAAAGACAAAAACAATGGAAAAAAATATTTCATTTAAACTTAGATATTGGCGTCAGAACGGACCGAAAGATAAAGGTCACTTCGACGAGCGCGAGATGAAAGACATCCCGGGCGATACTTCATTCCTGGAAATGCTCGACATCCTGAACGAGCAGTTGGTTGAGGAAGGCAAGGAGCCATTCGTATTTGACCACGACTGCCGCGAGGGTATCTGTGGTATGTGCTCTCTGTACATCAACGGTACTCCACACGGTAAGACTGAGCGCGGTGCTACTACTTGTCAGTTGTATATGCGTAAGTTCAACGATGGTGATACCATCACTGTTGAGCCATGGCGTTCTGCCGGTTTCCCGGTTATCAAGGACTGTATGGTAGACCGTACAGCATTCGATAAGATCATGCAGGCCGGTGGTTATGTAACTTTGCGTGCCGGACAGCCACAGGATGCTAACGCGATCCTGATTCCGAAGCAGAATGCTGACGAGGCTATGGACTGCGCAAGCTGTATCGGTTGCGGTGCTTGTGTTGCTGCATGTAAGAACGGTTCAGCTATGTTGTTCGTTTCTTCTAAGGTTAGCCAGTTGGCTCTGTTGCCACAGGGACGTCCTGAGGCTGCACGCCGTGCCAAGGCCATGATCGCCAAGATGGATGAGCTGGGATTCGGTAACTGTACCAACACCCGCGCTTGTGAGGCTGTTTGTCCGAAGAACGAAAGCATCGCCAACATCGCCCGTTTGAACCGTGAGTTCATCAAGGCTAAGTTGAACGACTAATAAGCGCTCTACGGGGCTGAGAACGCCTCATAGACGGTTTAAATAAAAGATAAGCGGAACTGCCGGATGGCGGTTCCGCTTTTTGTTTTTGTTGTATCTGAGTTATCTATTCAAAGGTCCTCGAAAAGAAGGCTCCTTAGGAGATGTAGAATTGAAGACTTAATCTTTTGTGACGGAGTTAACCATTCTGTAGGTTTTCCATCAGAAATAGAAAATCTACAGATTTTGTTTTGTCTTTCCATTTTTCAGAAGAAGGCTTTGAGGGCATACTCTAAAAAATGAATATCAGACTTTAGAATTTCCGTACAGAAGGGGAGAATCCAGTAAAAAATGAAATCTCAATGCCTTGAAATGAAGATAAATGCCTGATATTTTGTTAGTTATCTATAAAAATAAAGAAACGAGAAATAAGTCAAATAGAAATAATCTGTTAAAATAGAGAAAATGCAGTTCAAAATCATTAAAAGTGACTTTTAAACTGCATTTTCTTCTTGATATCCTCATTGAATCTTCAGAGCAGTCGGTACATTCCTCCGCTGAGCTGTTTGATGATGCCTTTCATCTCCAGATTAAACAGAAAGGCGCTCAATTTATGTACGGGCAGATTTGTGGCAACGGTCAGCATATTGATCTGAAGTTTGTCATGCTGGCGCAGACAGTCCACGATACGCTGTTCCTCTTCACATAAGTCCGGGAACAGCTCGAAACAGCTTTTTCCGTTATTCTCTTCCTTTTTCTTGCAGGGCCAGCCCATAGCTTCCATGAATCCCTGAGCAGATTCTAATAAAGCCGCCTTACTGTCACGGATCAGCCGATTGCAGCCCTGTGAGTAAGGATCTCCGATACGTCCCGGAAAAGCGAATACATCCCGATGATAGCTGGAAGCAATGTCGGCGGTAATCAGTGCCCCGCCTTTCTCGGCCGATTCCACTACAATGGTAGCATCGCTGATGCCGGCCACAATGCGGTTACGGCGCACAAAGTTTACCTTGTCCGCATTCGTTCCGCTCATAAATTCGGTGAGCAGTCCGCCTTGTGTCATCATCTGTATGGCGGTGTCGCGATGCATACGCGGATAAATCTGGTCCAACCCATGTGCCAGTACGCCAACGGTGGGCAGGCCGTTTTCCAGAGCTCTGCGATGCGCCTGAATATCTACGCCATAAGCCAGTCCGCTGACGATTACTACCTCGGGGCACAATTCGCTCAGTTCGCGGATAAAACGGCTGCAAATGTCCTTACCATACTCTGTGCAATGGCGGGTGCCTACGATATTGATGATGCGGTTTTGGTTCAGTGATACGTTTCCTTTGAAGAAAAGCAGGATAGGAGCGTCCGGACATTCCTTCAGCCGTTGTGGATAGGCCGCATCGTGAAAGCACAAGCAATCCACTTTCTTTTCCATGACAAAGCGCACTTCCTCTTCGGCACGGATGAGTTGTTCATCCATGTGTGCTACGGCCTCGACCAACTTTTCCGAAGCATCCGGAAGCACCTGTTTCAAGTCTTTCCGGTTTTCGAACACTGCGGTGGCGCTACCCAGTTCTTGCAAGAGAATGCGTTGATTCGTAGGATTCAGCCGGGGCACCCGTGTAAGCGCCATGGTATAGATGATTTCCTGTTCGGTCATTCGCTGATATATTTTTCAAGAACCGCAAACAATTCCGGAGATTCGGCCAGACGTCCGTTTACGATGCATACCGTGTCCACCTGTGCTTTGATGGCACATTTCATATCCGGCAGACGGAAGATGTCCTGATAGAACACGAATTTGATGCCTTCCTTCTTCAGACGCAGTTTGCTGACAAACTCGTCTCCGCTTTTCAGTGGAGTCTTGAAAGCGATGTTCAGTCGTGCCACTACCGCGTCAATACCCCGGTTATGAAGGTCGGCAAAGCTCACGCCCGTAGAAAGCAGAAACTCATGCCGTGTGTGTTCCATATAATGTTGGTAATTGGCGTTGTTGACGATTCCCTGAAGGTCGCATTCATAATCACGTACCTTCATTTTCAGTTCATAACAGTATTTATCTTCCATGATTATTTTGTTTTTTATTCGATTTCAAAAATTCATAGCCAAAGCGGCAGCGCAGGCATTCGTGCCGGTCGCAATATTCCTTTTTCAACTGGATCAGAGCCTGACTGTCGGCCGCATGCTGCACCTCCAGTCCACACTGCCGCCACAGGCGGATAATGTGATTCTCTTCGGGCTTGAGCTGTTCCAACAGTCCCACGGCCTGCTCCTGATAGCGTGTGTCATTCAGATAGCGGCCGTATGCAAAAAGGGTGGGGATGATGGTGTTGATAATGATCAGATCTATGGAACCGCGTCCCATCCGCTTCGTGCTGTGTGGTGACGGATAGCCGAATAGGAAATGCGTTTCCCAATATTCGCTGGTCTGGAATTGCAGCTTCCGGCGCAGTTCGTCGATGTCGCTGATGTCTCGGATAATGGAAAAGTTCAGTTTCTCCTCCTGATACATACGGCTGATTTGCGACAGACGGATGTGCGGAAAGTTCTGTGGCCGTGTGCGCATGAAGCGCCAGCTGTCTCCCGCCAGCGGAGTCAGCTCAAACTTATGGCGCAGATACGCATATTCCTTTTGCAGACGCAGGAAATACTCATCGTTCAGAGCCGCTTCGCGTTCTTCACGGTTCATGGCATCGGAATTCAACAGACCGGCTTGTCCCATAAAGAAGGCTTCAGTCTGAAACAGACTGTCACGATGCTTGGCGATGGCCTGAAAAGGAATCCGTCTTGCCCAGCGTTCGAAGGCATCCCCATTCAGTCCGAAACCGAAGTTACGGGCCAGCGTAATGAAGAAAGCCTGTTCCCAATCGCCGTTCTGCTGCTTGAGTCGTTGCAGCACCAGTTCCGAACGTTCCTGTAGTCTTTCATAGACCAAAGCGCTCATCCAGCTATGTATCATAAAGCCACTCAATGTCCGGATGATTTCATGGCAGCGGGGGTAATCGTCCGATGCCTTCAATATGTTATACTGTTGGACAACTTCTTCCGACACCGGCAACTGTACTTGTGGCACTGTCTTGTGATCAGCCGTAACTACAGGGCAGTTCATCTGTTCCGTTACATGCAGAATCACATTATTATATGCCGCATCTTTGTCGTGCCCATGCTGAAACCACTCCGACGAATGGCGATGCACTTCTACATTGCCGATCCATGTCGTATCTCCTATCTTGATTTTCGCATTGAAAAAGTCCGGTCCGGAGTTTGTATTTTGAGTTCCGGGGTCAATTACTTCAATTTTTTCCCCGGTTTCTGTGCATAAAGGCGTCAGCGGAAATATTTTGTGTTTCCAAATAAATTGCAACAGTTTTTCCATGGTATGCCGGTTTTATATCCATATTATTTCTATACAAATGTAACGAATTTAAATTCAAATCCCTATCTTTGCCAAACAAAAACACAGATGAATATGAAAATAGCATTGATTGGTTACGGCAAGATGGGCCGTATGATTGAGCAGATTGCGCTGAGCAGAGGACACGAAATTGTAAGCATCATTGATATTGACAATCCTCAGGATTTCGATTCTGAGGCATTCCGCAGTGCCGATGTGGCTATAGAGTTTACCGCGCCTCATGTGGCTTATGATAACTATTTGAAAGCTTTCAAACACCACGTAAAGGTGGTTTCCGGTTCTACCGGATGGCTTGAGGAGCATGGAGATGATGTGCGCCGTATGTGTCGTGAGGAAGGACAGACCTTGTTCTGGAGTTCCAACTTCAGTTTAGGAGTAGCCATCTTCAGCGCCGTGAACAAGTATCTGGCCCGTATCATGAACCGTTTTCCGGAATATGAAGTGAAGATGGAGGAAGTGCACCATATCCACAAACTCGATGCTCCGAGCGGAACTGCCATTACTCTGGCCGAAGGCATTTTAAGTGAGCTGGACCGCAAAGACAAATGGGTGAAAGGTACCCTGTTGGCTCCGGACGGTACTTTGAGCGGCAGCGACGAGTGCCAGCCATCCGAATTCCCGATCGACAGCATCCGTCGTGATGAGGTTCCGGGCATTCACTCCATTTCTTACGACAGTGAGGCCGACAAGATTACCATCACACACGATGCCCATAACCGCAAGGGGTTCGCTTTGGGTGCTGTGTTGGCTGCCGAATATACGGCAAACCACACCGGACTGCTTACGATGGACGATCTGTTCCAGTTCTAAAAGCTAACTAACCTCAAGAAGATAAACATCATGAAAAGAAAGAATCAGAAACCGACCAAGGCACAATGGATCAAAATGAGCGTGGTGTGCCTGCTCTATATTGCCTTTCTGATCTGGATCAGAAGCTGGTGGGGTGTGATCGTACTGCCGTTCATTTTCGATGCCTATATCACTAAGAAAATCAACTGGACCTGGTGGAAAGATGCCGAGAATCCTGTTACCCGTACCGTGATGAGTTGGGTAGACGCCATTGTTTTTGCTTTGGTTGCCGTATATTTTGTGAATATTTATTTCTTCCAGAACTATACCATCCCTTCTTCTTCGCTGGAGAAATCCCTGCTGGTAGGCGATTATCTGTTTGTGAGTAAGATGAGTTACGGACCGCGTGTACCACAAACGCCGCTTTCCATGCCGCTCACACAGCACACCATGCCTATTCTGGGAACCAAATCCTACAGCGAGTGGCCTCAGTGGGAGTATAAGCGTGTCAAGGGAGGCAAGGTACAGTTGAACGACATCGTTGTGTTCAACTATCCGGCCGGAGATACCGTGTCACTCAATCCGAACTACCAGGCCGTGTATTACCGCCTGTGTTACGGATACGGTCGTCAGATCTACGACCAGATGGTTGCTCCGGTACCCGTGCTCGACTCACTGCCCGTGATGCAGCAGCGCTCCTATCTGCTTCAGTTCTATGAACTGGGACGTCAGTACGTAGCGCAGAATCAGGCCGAGTTCGGTGAGGTAACTTGGCGTCCGGTGGACCGTCGTGAGAACTATGTGAAGCGCTGTGTGGGACTGCCCGGACAGACGCTCCAGATTAAGGATCACATTGTTTATCTGGACGGAAAACCGAATAAAGAACCTGATAATGTGCAGTATAATTACCGCATCAGCCTGAAACAGAATATTCCCGACGAACTGGTTCGCGAACTGGGACTCAGTCAGGAAGACCTTCAGGGAGCCGCACAGCGCGGTGGCGTGATGCCGCTTACCCAGCATGCTTATGACGTTCTGTCCAAGCGTAAGGATATTGTAGAAAGCATCGCTTACGAGCCGGCTAATGAAACCGATGGAATCTATCCCTGGAACCAGGCAACCGGATGGACCAGCGACAATTACGGTCCGGTATGGATTCCGGCCAAGGGCAAGTCTATCGACTTGACTCCGGAGAATATTGCCGTTTATGAGCGCCCGATCCGTGTGTACGAAGGCAATGACCTGCAGGTGAAGGAAGACGGAAAGATCTACATCAACGGCAAGGAAGCCAAGAGTTATACCTTCAAGATGGACTACTACTGGATGATGGGTGACAACCGTCACAATTCCGAAGACTCCCGTTACTGGGGATTTGTGCCCGAGGATCATGTAGTCGGCAAGCCGATTATCATCTGGCTGTCGCTCGACAAAGACCGCGGATGGTTTGACGGCCATGTACGCTGGAACCGCCTCTTCCGTCTGGTAGATAATATCAAATAAGCAGAAACAAGAATTATGACCGAAGAAAAAGACACCGTATGGCTCACAACCGCTTATTGGGCCCCGGTGCAATATTATACCAAACTGTTCCGTTATCCCCGTGTGGTGACGGAACAGTTTGATCATTATACGAAGCAGACTTACCGGAACCGCTGCGTGATTGCCGCGCCCGACGGGCCGTTGGCTCTGACGGTGCCTACCGTGAAATACGACGGACCGAAATGCCCCATGAAGGACATCCGCATTTCTGACCACGGAAACTGGCGTCATCTGCATTGGAACGCGTTGGAATCGGCCTATCGCAACAGCCCGTTTTTTGAGTACTATGCCGATGATTTCCGTTCGTTCTATGAGAAAAAGTGGGATTTCCTGTTGGATTTCAATCTGGCCATTCAGGACACGGTGTGCCGTCTGATCGACCTTCAGCCCCAGATGAGCCGTTCCGACCAGTTCCTGGACGAAAACTGCGGTCCGGCAGAAGATTGCCGTTTCCTGATCCAGCCGCGTGTTCCGGCCGAGCAGGACGCCCATTTCCGAGCCGTACCGTATTATCAGGTGTTCGCCGAAAGAAACGGTTTCCTGCCCAATCTGAGCATTGCCGACCTACTCTTCAATATGGGACCGGAAAGCCTTCTGGTGCTTCGCGACAGCTGTCAGTAAAGAAAAAGAAATCGCTCCACGAAAACAGGCAACAGAACTGTTTTGTGGAGCGATTTTCGTTTGTTTCAGATCATCACGGCAGCGATATCTGAGCCAGTGTGTTTTTCCAGTAATCTTTTACGGCGTTCCATTCATAGTAAGGAGTCGTTTTTGATTGGATGGGCAGCCTGGCTTCCCGCTCGTTCAGCAGGATTTTTACCAGAACATGGCCTTTTGCGTTCCTGTAGAACACCATCTGAATGTTTCCGCACATCGGGATAATCTGATAAGTGCGGTAGGTATCGGCAATTTTCTGCCAGTCGGCGGTTGCCGTACGCAGGCTGTTCAGTCCCATCAGTGCGGCCAAAGGAGCCAGATTGGTGTCGTGGCCGAAGCGCAGGCTCACCAGTCTGCAAGAATGATTGATAGCCGAATCGGCTGTTTCGATAAAGTTGTTCAGCAGATTCTTTTCCAGATAATACATATGTTTTCCGCTCAAGGGCGAAGGTCCTTTTTCGTAATACCATTCAAAGTTATTGCGTTGCCACATGTCGTATGCTTCCTCTTTGGAGAACAGAAAGTCCAGTCCCTGCTGGTTGTCGTAGCTCTGGCTGATTCCGTGCAGTTCGAACAAGTCGGCCATAAACTTGCGGGTGTCCGGAATGTGTTTCCGCACAAAATCCGCATTGCGGAACAGTTCTTTCAGGATTCTTTCCGGATGAATATAAATGCTGTCCGCTACATGGTACACCGAGTCCATATTGGCGAGATGCTGTTGTTCGTAAGCCTCATTCTCGTATTTGATGTAATACAAGTCGGCATTGCTGCTTTCCGTGGTGATATTCAGTTTCGGATTCAGCCCTTTCAATTCTACACAGGCGGCAGCCATGGACAGAAAGGCGCGGGTCTTATAGGTAGACCGTGCGTCGACGTGTACTCCGTCGTCAAATACTTCCGGATAGTTCCGGAACATTCTCTGAATCAGTTCGCGGTGCTGACGCGCTCCCTTTTCGGTCAGTTCTCCGTAACGCCCCTTGGCGCGGTCATAAAGTTCTGTGGCAATTTTCAGAGTCTTTTCCCCTGCCGGAGTCAGCATCTGAGCCTTTTCTGCGTCCCATAGAATCTGGAGCGGTTCGGTATATTTCTTTTCTTTGGTGAGATGACGGGAGCCATGACGGGCAAAAGAAGACAAATAAAAGGCTTTATAGCCCGTTGGAGGCGCTGTCTGTGTTGTGGTGGGCGCTTGATAAGCAAAATACTTTCCGGCGCTCAGAAGCGGATTTTTTTCGAAGTCCTCGCGTGCAGTTTGTGCGGAAGCATTCCAGCAGCATGCCAGAGCAAATAGTAATACGGTTTTTCTCATTTTTGTTATCCTTTGAATCTTATCCGACAAAGGTAATTTTTTTCCGATATGCTGTCTTGTAGTTATCTTTTTTTCTTTTGGAAAAAAAACTTTTTGCAATGATATTGTAATCGGCTTGTTTCTTTATTTAAACAATCAGCCCTGAGCGTTTTACCGTCAGGGCTGATTGTTTGCTTGATGAAAGATTATTCTGATTTTCCTATGTTTTGTGCAATAATGAAGGCGGTAGTCCAGGCTGCTTGCAGATTAAATCCTCCGGTTATGGCGTCAATGTCGAGCACTTCGCCGGCAAAGTATAGGCCAGGATAATGTTTGCTTTCCAATGTCTGATGCGATACAGCATTCAAGCTGATTCCCCCGCAGGTGACAAACTCATCGCGAAAACTGCCTTTTCCACTTACTTCATAAGTATCTGAAGTGAGTAAAGTTACCAGACGGTTCAGACTTTTTTTTCCGAGTTCTCCCCATTTCTTGTCGGGTGTAAGTCCTGCTTTTTCTATCAGATAATTCCATAGCCGTTGCGGAAGCAGGTAGGGACGAATGCTGGCCAGTTGCTTTTGTGCGTGTTGGCTTTGGATGTTTTTCAGTTCTTCTGCTACCCGTTCGGTGTTGTTTTCCTCAATCCAACATACTTGTAGCGGAAACCGGTAATTGTTTTCATGAATCCATCGGGCCGCATAGGATGACAGTTTCAGTATGGCCGGACCACTCATTCCCCAATGGGTAAACAGCAAAGCGCCCTGACTTCTGAATTTTGTACCTGGAATCCATGCTGTAGCTTCTTCTACAACGATGCCCATTAACTGATGAGCCGCCTCATTTTTAATGTTGAATGTATAAAGCGAAGGAACGGGCGCCTCGGTTTCATGAGGCACTTTCTGTAAAAAGACCAGGTCTTTGGGAAGGGGAGCGCCGCCCGAAGTAATTGCCACGCGGTCGGCACGGAACGGAGGTATATCGGGCGAACTGAATGACAAACGGAAAGTGCCGTCTTCCAGATATTCAATCTGATTGATTTCATGACCTGTTCTGATTTCAGTACCGTTCTTTTGCGCTTCTCTTTTCAGACACATAATGATGGATTCTGAGTCTTGCGACACCGGAAATACACACTGATCTTCCTGAGTTGTCAGTCTGACACCTTTTTCTTCAAACCATCTGTAAGCATCCGTGTAGTCAAAAGTCTTGAAGAGCTTTTTTATCAGTCGGTGTCCGCGTGGATAGGCATGCATTAGGTCCTTGATTTCTGCAAAAGAGTTGGTCAGATTACATCGTCCTCCTCCCGAAACCTTAACTTTGGCCAGCACTTTGGCCGCTTTTTCGAAAATGATGATTTGTGTATCCGGATTGCTTTTCCGGATATTGGCAGCCAAAAAGAATCCGGCAGCTCCTCCGCCTATGATTGCGATGCATGTCTTTGCCATAGAATAAAAATGAGATATTTAGGATGCGAAGATAATAAAAATAGTAATATCTGGTTCAGATTTTAAATCTGATGTCTAAAGTCTTTGGTATGGAGTAATTGGTGAACTATAACTGTTTTTATAGTGTCTAATGGGGATAAGAAATACAAAAATAGGCTGTATCATATTATCTTATGATAGAGCCTATTTTTGTATTTGAAGTTTTTAATAAGACGAATATTATAACTTTCTGGAAGTTACCTTATATTTGTAAACATAGCCGTCTTCTGACTCCTGAAGTTCTCTAACCATCTCAGAACTTGTTAGTTTGGTAATGGTCCATACCTCCGTATCATCCTCCTCCACTAAATATTTTATTGTTAACTTATTGGAAGAAAGTGTCCACTTGCCGGTATCACCATTATCATATATATAGATTCCGTTACTATTAAAGATCTCAAGTTCGCCTCCTTCTTCCATGTAGCTTTCTATCAGCTTGCCATTCTTGTATACCTCAAACAAGTCGCTTTCTATTTCCCATTCACCGATGAGCTTGTTTTTTGAGATATTTCCTTCGTTATTGTTATCATCTGTATCCTTTTTTTCGCCAAAAATAACATAGAATATTTTTTCTCCTCGAACAGTTCCATCTTCTGACAAAACAGTTATTTTAACTTGGTGCACTTGTCCATCCATGAATTCCTTTATGTTTGTGAAGTAAATAACATATGAATTCTGTAAGGCACCAGTTACAGGGAGATCATCTAAAGTTACTCCTGTAAAGCTAGATGAAGCATATAAGGTTGTTCCTCCTGTATAATCTGACATTCTCCAAGGGTATTCATTGTAATAGAAAGATTCTGTGAAGTTCTTATTTCCACTGAATACTGTGTGTATTGTACCCTGTGAGGTGTTCCAATTGTTCTGATCATTTACAAATAATACAGAGAAACCTTCTTGACCATTAGGTTGGTTTGGTTCGTCCGTGAAATTAATGTAAATTCTATTTGCGCCATTTCTGAAAGTGAACTGTTCATCGGCAAATCGTAGGGCTGCCGTTCCGCATTCATTATATGAATTTGCATAAGAAGACGCTGCATATTCAAGTTTTTCTGCATCTGTTCCACTGAATCCTACTGTTCTGGAAGTTCCTGTTGAGCGATTCAAGTATTCGCTCATTGCATTATAGCTGGTTAGGTTAATAGCACCTGTGATTCTGCCATCATAACCAACACATCCAAATTTAACATCCAGGGTGGAGCTCAATTTTTGTGCCCAACTGATGATATCTCGAGCAATAGCGTTGGCTTCTTCACTCATACTTCCAGAATTATCAACCAAGAAGACAATATCATTCATGACTCTTCTGTTATTGTCTTCATTGTCTATTGTATTTTGTACAATAAATCCTTTGGGTTTGTTATCTACAGAAACCCATATATTCTGTGATGATTCTTCATTGCTATTGATACCAAATAGTTTAAGCCATTCTTTTGTATTGGGATCCTGAATACCAGTCATATCAATACGCATGACATATTGTCCGTCTATTTTTTCTGTTATGTATTGAATATTGGGTATATCGGCATTAGGATTGCTTATGACTGGGTTGGGATCAGCCTTGTCGTCACTGGGAATTCCCAAAACGGTTTCGGTTTCCAGAATAATAGTTTCATCTCCGTTTTCCAAGCAAGAAGAGAGGGAGAATACTCCGAGCAGGAATACAGATGCTTTAATTCCTGAATAGATAGACTTTATAATATTCATAATTTCCTGTTTTTATTAATTACCTAAAATTTCAAATTCAACTCTTCTGTTCATGGTCCGTCCTTCCTCGGTGTCGTTTGTTGTGAGAGGCTCTGACATTCCGTAATAACTGTATGATATTTTGTCTTTTCCCACACCTTTTCGAACCAGGTAGTTGACAACAGACTTTGCTCTTTCTTTTGAAAGTTTCATGTTTACTTCTTCTGAGCCTACATTATCTGTATGTCCTTTCACTTCTACACGAACTTGGGTTTTGATTAGGATTGCTGCAATTTTATCCAAGTATTCGAAGGACTCCATTTTTATATTACTCTTGGCAAAATCGAAATTAATTACATCTATGGCACAAATGGTTTTTCCAACAACAGATTCGTTTCTGTCTACCATTTCAGTGATCTCCTCCAATGTATAGCAAGGCTTTTCTTTTACAACTACTGTATCTGTGACAATTGGTTTTATGATTGGGGTTGCTGGAATAACAGGAGTAGCCTTTTCTTTCTTCTTGAAAATACTGAATGGAACGCCTAAAGTAGCCTTGATTTCTATTCCAGAAAATTTACGGTCTCCTTTAATATATGTTCCTTCTGGAAAGATATCTGCATTCACAGCTTCTCCGTCTTTTTCCTTTTTACCGTAAGTATCTGTGAAACCGTATTCATAGCTTGCTTCAACACCCAGAAAACAAGAGTTTCTGAATTTATATTTTAAGCCGACTCCGGCTGCTGCTGCAAAATAGTATGTTGCCAGATTGGCTTTTGAAACATCCATGGAATAGCCTTCATAATATCCATCAATATATTTCGCTTCCATCTTTATATCTCCTCGTGTAGGAAAGCCAAGAATTGGAGCTACATAAATGTATGGACGGAAGTTAGAGGATAACTTTCCAAAATTATAGATGATGGGAATGCGGATATCCCAATATCTGGAATTCAACTGGTAGTAGATATCGTCAATGTCGTTTTCTTCATAGTTATAGAGATCTTTTCCAATATTAACGAGTTTACCACCTCTTCTTAGGAAACTTATTTCCGGGCGAATAGAAAGTTGATTCTGTTTTCCAAAGTCTCTTTGTACAAAGAAAGAGAAAACTCCACCGTTGAGATTCTTATTGTCAGGAAATATATTATCGTCCAAATCAGAATATTTCATGAAATTACTATGGAATCCTCCACCAAAACCAAAATACCATTTTGGAGTGTCTTCTTTTACAGATGAGTCTTGAAACTGTGCGAATGAGGGAGTCAAAAACAAACTCAGTAAAAGAGACGTTAGAATTGTTTTCTTTTTCATAAGTCTATAATTTAGAGTAAAAGCAATATAAGAGAAAAAACCAAGAATACCCCGCTTTGATATTCTTGGTTTTTAGACTTACAATTGGGATTAGAAGTTATATCCTAAATTAACAGAGAATTTGCTTGTTTTTGTTTCTTCTGCAATTTCGTTAAAGTCTAGTGCATAAGAGATACCTACATTGAATTTGTTGATATCCAAAGTGGTACCAATCTGCCAGCCTACCTGAACACGATTCCAAACTCCATCATCTCCCATATCGTCTTTATCGAATAGATTGAAATCATCACTTAGTTCATCTATTTTTTCTCCGTCGTAGGTCGTTTCTATACTAGCGTTTCCCATTAAGTTTGCTCGCAAATATAAACCTGTAAATGGTTTAATGGTTAGTTTGTCGTTAACATTAACTCCATAAACAAAGTTTATAGGGATGGTCAGACCTAAAGTATTTAAAGACAACTTAACTTCAGCATCTTCTTCTGATTCGCTTTCACTATATCTTGCATAATTAATACCTGCTCCTGTTTCCAGAAAGATTGGTAATGATTTAGCAATATTGAAAGAATGTACATAGCCAATAGAGAAACCATTCATATTTTCTATGTCTAATCCGTACTTACCATATGCGGATTCATCATCAGCACTAATGAAAGTTCTGTCATAAGAAAAACGCAAACCTTTCCATGCAGGAACATCTGATGATGAAGAAGATGAGCTACCACCGTTCATAAATTGTGCGAAAGACATTGAAGAGCAAGTCAATAACATTGCTGTCAATAAGAATTTAAACTTTTTCATAATCTTCTATTTTTAAGATTAATAATAAATATATAATCGCTAATAATTAAATTTCATACGCCAAATATTAGCTTTACCTTCTTTGCTACCTCGTTGAGAGATAAAATAGATGTATTGTCCGTCTTTGCTCCAAATAGGACTGAGATCATCTGCGGCATGATAGGTCAGTTGTGCAAATCCGGTTCCGTCCATTCTGGAAACAAACAGGTCCGTGTTGTAATAAACCAAAGTGCCGGATTCTATTTTACTGCTTCCTACAAAGAGAAGCCACTGGCCGTTCGGTGAAACAACCGGAGAAGAGAAATTATGTTCCGGATGGGAGACAATACATTCTTCTACTCCTGTTTCATAGTTTATTTTCCAGATTTCGCTATTGCCATTACTGCTGGAGCGCACACAAATAAATGCCTTTTCATTCTTTAGAGGGTAAGGGTTGTACCCCTGAGAGTAATTTGCCAAAAATTTGTTTTGGGTATCATAACTCCAAATACTTACTCCGTTGTTTTCCTGACGAGCAAAGAATATAGATCCCATATCTTCAGAAAAAATGGGGGAATAATCCATATTTCCGGTTGTAATTTGTCGGCAAACAAAACTTTTTGCAGCAGAAGTCAGAAATATCTGATTCGTTTTTCCTCTGGCTTCAGAGAAAACAATCTGTTTTCCGTCTGGAGCATATGAAAAATCCAATACAGATGTCCGATTTGTCTTCTGAATGGAACTTCCTTGTATATTAAGGTCTTTTATAAAAATATTCGTAGTATTGTTTCTAAAAGAAAGATAGGCTATATCTTTTCCATCTTTGGAAATATCAAGTATCCTGTTGGAAAACCATCCGATTCCCTGTCTGCTTCTTTTAACTTCCGGCATGCATACATAATCAGTTGGTTGTGAGATTTGTGTAAAGTCTGTTCCGGATTCCTCGGGTACCGATACTACCGAATAGTCTACTTGTTGGCAAAATGCATAATTGGTGATGATAATCATAGCCAAAAAGCATATATTGCGTTTATTCTTTAGAAAATTCATCATAATAATTTTTTATGAGTTTGTTTGGCAAATATAAATTAAAAAAACAAATATTAGTTTATATAAGTGTCTCCAATCTTTCTACACTTTGTCTTTTTGTGTGTAAGAAAAAACATTACTATTTGAATGTTTAATATTTTGCCTTTATAAAATAATAGAATATATTATATCCGCTTGTTAATATGATATTTTGATGTTAATGCAGGTTGTTATTTTTTTAGTCAATTATTGAAGTTTTATGAGAAAATGAATTAATGATGTTTTTTATATTAGATTTTTCTGTATATATCGTTGAGGGGATGATTCTGTTTCTATGAATTTTCTACCATATTATTGATAAATCAGGATGCTTAGTTTGTCCGGGGCAAACAGTTCGCAAGCAACCTGATGCAATTCCTGGGCTGATACTGCATCTATTTTTTTATATAGTTCTTCTTGGTTGCGTATGATCTGATAGTGCAGGTAGGTTTTACCTATTGCCAAGGCCACATTCTCAAAATTGTCATATGAAATTCCGATCTGTCCTTTGATCTGGCGTTTGGCAGCAGCTAAAGTACGGTCGCTGATAGGAGAGCGGGTCCATCGTTCCAGTTCCTTCCGGATAAGGCGGGTGCAACGCTTTACATCATGTGGGTCACAGCCAAAATACACACTCCAGATACCTGTATCTGTATAGCTGGTCATATTGCTTTCTACAGTATATACCAATCCATTGTTTTCCCGGAGAATCAGATTAAATCGTGAACTCATGCCCGGTCCGCCCAAAATATTGTTCAGCAGATACAGGGCTATATGGCGTGGATCGCGGGCACTGTAAGCTCGGGTACCTATCATGACATGAGCCTGATGCGTATCCTTGTTTTGGGTCACGTGAGCTGCCTGATAGGGCGGGAGAGGCAAAGGTTCGGTGCGCAGAACAGGCTGTGAATCTTTCTGTTTGAACAGATAAGGATATAAAGGGCTCTCTGTTTGAAGTGAACTGCTTACTTGGGCTATAGCCTTGTTGAGCGTGTCCACAATCTTTTTTCCGGATACTTGTCCGTAAAGGAAGAATACCATATTTTCCGGACGATAGTTCCGACGTACGAAGTGATGCACATCTTCAGAGCGGAACTGACGCAGTTTGTCGGCTTCTCCCAATATGTTACGTCCCAACGGATGACCGTTGAAGATCAGACTCTCGAATTCATCGAAAATCAGTTCTGCCGGAGAATCGTTGTAGCTTTCGATCTCATCGATGACCACTTCCACTTCCTTTTCCATTTCATTTTCCGGATAGGTACTGCCAAAAACAATATCAGTCAGAATATTGGCAGCTTTTGGGAAATGTTCTTTCAGGAAGGTAGTATAATAAATTGTTTCTTCCTTACCGGTATAGGCATTCAGATCACCACCTACCGATTCCATGTAATTGATTATCTGCCGTGAGCTTCTGAGGTGCGTTCCTTTAAAAGTGAGATGTTCGCAGAAATGAGCCATACCGCTTTCGTGAGGCAATTCGTCGCGTGTACCGGTCTTGATGGCAATACCGCAATAAACCACATTGGTGATGGAAGGAAAGGCTACCACACGCATGCCACAAGGCAGTGTGGCGGTAAATATATCGGTTGATGATGTTTTTTGTGTCATGATGTCTATGGATTGCTTATTTACTGCAAAAATAGAAAAACGCAGAGAATAAAGGATATACTTTTTCTGATCTTTTTTACAATGATTTTCATCCTTTAATTACCTATTTCAAATGATGCTCGTATCAGGCCTGCCATTTTATAGGTGCCGTTCGTGTTGATACAGTGCAGTGCCGGCTGCAAAGACAGGTATTCGCATACAGGAAGACTGGCGGTAAGCTCCACGTCTGTTTCCCGGCCATCGCTCATCAGTACACGGTTTACAGCCAGACCGACTTGTGCTTCCATATTTCCAAGACGGTTGCATACCAGGCCGGCTCCCCAGTAATGACTGCAATAACTGCTTTCCTTTGGAGCAATGCTTCCTTGCAGCATCAGTCCCAGTCCGCTTTTCCCAATAGTGCAGAGTTCCTGCTCGGCCAGAAGCCACAAGGCATATTGGAAGGGTTTTTCCAGCGTGCCGCTTTCTTCATTCTCTATGCCGGAATTACCTAATCCGGCTCCCAGACTGTAGGTGTAATGTTCTTCGTCGGAATAGTGGATACTGGTAATGTTTATCAGTCCGTCACGTTGTGGACAGAAACGGAATTGTCGGTTCAGACGGTCATCGGCCACACCGTTATAGAGTGTTTCCTTAATGGTCAGTTTCTCGATAGGCCGGTATTCGGCGTGCAGGGCCAAAGCGGCAACCGGAGCTGTAGCTAATGGGAAATTGAATGAAAGTGTAGGAAAACTGGTATATGATGAATTGGTGAACAGCATTGTATAAGGCGAGGTAAAGCAGTCAATATCGGTATTGCGCAGTCCGACGGATACCGTTCCTTTGTCACCTAACTGCTGTGTCAGTCCGAACTGCATCAGTCTGAAAGCCTTGTTTTCGCCGATAGTGATGTTTGAGAACCATTGCAGGTCACCCAAAACCGGATTATGGTGTTCATAAGTGGCGATGGCATCGATATCGAGCGATCCTCCTTTCCATAAGCCGACTTGCGCTCCGGCCTCTATATAATTGGCCCATCCAATCCGACCGTCACTGATATTCCAAGGCATTTCCGTTGTAACGGAGGCATACCAGGTTATGCGTGGCGACGAGGTGGCGTCGGCAGAAAGAGAATCCGCTAAAGACAAAGAGTTATCTTGTGCCAAGATTGCGGACCATGTCATAACAGAAAGACAGAAAGCAAGGCATTTCCGGATGCCTTGCTTTGTAGGTGTGATAAAGTTCATGTGTAGTGTTTCGTTTTTATAGTATATCAAACTTTTTCAGAGGAACAGGGCCAGTCGGTAAACCAAAAAAGCTACGACATAGGCCAGTCCGGTGGTGTATCCTGCGGTAATCAGTGCCCATTTCCATTTGCCGCTTTCTCCGGCAATAGCTGCTATGGTAGCCAGACAGGGGAAATAGAGCAAGGCAAACACCATGTAGCTTAGAGCCGCTTCGGGAGTGGTGTGGGTTTGTAGGGCAGAAGCCAGTCGTGTTTGTGAAGCTTCCTCGGCTGAACCTACTTCAGAGTCTTCTTCCGGACTGTTATAGAGAACTCCTAATGTGGTAACCATCAGTTCTTTGGCTCCCACTCCGGCCATAATACCTACTCCCATGCGCCAGTCATAGCCCAGCGGTTTGATGACCGGTTCGATGGCATGCCCGATTTGTCCCATCAAAGATTGCTCCTGCGCTTCAGCCGGACTCATTTCACGGTCTGGGCGTGGGAAATAGCCCAATGCCCAGATGACGATGCTGGCAACCAGAATGATGCCTCCCATCTTATGCAGATACTGGCGTCCTTTTTCCCAGGTATGACGGAATACTCCTTTCCAGTTCGGAAGGCGGTATGGAGGAATCTCCATGACAAAGTGTGTATCCTGTTCGGGATGATAAATACGGTTGAATACCCAGGCAACCAATACGGCCATCAGCAATCCGAACAGATAAAGCCCGAACATCACCCAGCTGGCATAAGCAGCAAAGAACGCTCCTGCAAAGACTACATACACGGGAATGCGGGCGCTGCACGACATCATCGGGATGACCAGCATGGTCACTAGACGGCTCTTATGATTTTCGATGGTACGGGTTGCCATCACAGCCGGTACGTTACAGCCGAATCCCATCAGCATCGGGATGAAAGACTTGCCATGGAGTCCCAGACGGTTCAGAATCGGATCGGCCAGCATTGAGGCGCGGGCCAGATAACCGGAGTCTTCCAGAATGGTAATGAAGAAGTACAGAATCAGAATGTTAGGTAGGAATACAATGACACTGCCTACACCGCCAATGATTCCGTCAATAATCAGATCACGTAGCGGACCTTCGCCCATATTGCCTTCGAGCAGACCGCTCACCCAGGAAATTCCCTGGTCAATCCAGTCTGCCGGGTAGGCTCCTATTACAAATGTGGCCCAGAAAATAAACCACATCAGCACAAAGAACATCGGATAGGCTATCCATTTGCTGGCAAAGATGCGGTCCAACAGAGTTGTTGTCTGATCGGCTTTACCTTTTTTACGTTGATATACCCCCTGAAGCAGCATGCGGATACGTGCATAGCGCATGGCATCATCCTCTTCGCGTTGTTTGCAAGGGCAGGCTTCATGGTGTTCGGTTGTGGGAGTTTCAAAAGAATGTTGGCATTCTTTGGGCTTGTCGTGGGTGCAGGAACGGTTTTCCACGCAAGAGGCCTGATGCTGATCGGCCAGCTTGACAGCTTCTTCAATGAGTGTTTCTATTCCCCGTTTGCTGCGCGCCACAGTGGGAATCAGGCGCATACCCAGTTTTTTCTCTAAAGCGGGAATGTCTACAAAACTCTGGCTTTTCTCCACTTCGTCAAACATGTTCAGGGCACCGATCAGCGGCAGGTTGCGCTCCTTGAGCTGCATGGTCAGCAACAGGTTGCGTTCCAGATTCGTTGCATCAAGCACATTGATTACGGCATCGATCTTTCCGCTTTCCAGTTCGTGGGCCACGTATGCTTCTTCCGGGCTGAAGGCGCGGAGCGAATAGGTGCCCGGTAAGTCTACAAAACGGATTTTGCGTCCCTTGAATTCAATATTTCCGATGACACTGCTCACGGTGACTCCACTGTAGTTTCCGGTGCGTTCATGACCTCCGCTGGCAGCGTTGAACAAAGATGTTTTTCCGCAATTCGGATTGCCGACCAAAGCCAATGTTACGACATCGTGGGTGTGTTCAAAGGTTGCCTGAACCTTTTTCTTGCTTTCGCAATGGCAGTGTGCTGTTTTATGTTTTATTTGAAACGAGGGTTCAGAGGAATTTATAGACGAGGAAATACCTTCGCTATCCGGTATTTCTTCTGCATGGTAGACTACATCTATGCTGGCAGCTTCCTGGCTTCGGAGAGCTACTTTGCTTCCCATGATTTCAAAAACAATGGGGTTGCCGACTGGTGATGCAAACAGGCGTTTGATCTGCTGTCCTTTAACAAATCCCATTTCTCCCAATCGGGCACGGAAGGATCCGCTTCCTTCTATTTGAGCGATGAAAACGCATTCATCGTTTTTGACTTCTGTTAATTTCATTCTGCTGAATTTATTTTCCGGATGCAAAATTACTCTACTTTATACAGATAGCCAATACCTTGATCTGTGATTTTTCAAAAAAGAGGAATATCGAAGGGAAGGAAAAATCACTATTTTTGGGTATAAAAAATATGATCTCTTCTCAGAGACCATATTTTAAGTTTTTTTTAATTTCAAAATGTACTAATACTAAACTAATAAAATGGTTATTATGGTTCATCACGAATCATATAAAGTGTCAGAAAGTTTTTTCTTTTCCGACGTTGCAAAGTTAGGATGTCTGTAGCTTTGTTGCAATACTTAATTTGTATGATTTTATCCGTGACAGTCTTACCTGTTTCTTTGATATGCAGAATATTGCAGGAGTATATCTTTTGAAAAATACCTATATCTAGTGATTGTTTCTTTGCCTGATTTTGGTTTTCTTTGCATCGTGAAAAATAAGTAAGGTGATATGACGGAAAAATATAAGGAAACAGACAAAATGAGCGACATCATTTGTGATGATTATCGTCTGTTGCAGGTGATCAGCCGTTTTGGACTGACATTTGGATTTGGTGACCAGACAGTAGCAACAGCCTGCACCGCAAATGGAGTAGATACAATGACCTTTCTGGCAGTGGTCAATTTTATTAAATCCAACGGAAGAATCAATGTTGGCGATGTGGTAGAGACCATTTCCGTGGCGGCTATGACCAAATATCTGTCACAGTCGCATACCTATTTTGTTGATTTCCGGATACCGGCTATTCGTCGCAAGCTAATCGAAAGCATTGACTGTTCGGCCCGTAACCAGATAGCCTTTCTTATTCTGAAATTCTATGATGAGTTTGCGGCTGAGGTGTCCCGTCATATGGAATATGAAGATAAATATATCCATACTTATGTAGAAGGACTGTTGGCCGGAAAACTTTCGGAAACCGGGGTGAATATCAATATCCTGGAAGAAAAGCATCATGACAATCATGCCCAGATTGATAAGAGCCTGAGTGAGCTGAAAAGCATCATCATCAAATATTATCCGAGCGACAGCAACGGACAGTTGTTGAATGAGGTGCTCATGGATTTGTATATGCTTGAGGAAGATCTCTTCAATCACTGTCAGATGGAAGACACGCTTTACATAGAGGCCGTGCGGAAATTGGAAAAGGACTGTGCGTTGCGTGCAGAAACCTTGCAAGCTCAGGAAGAAGAGGGCGGGGGCCCGGCTGACAATGCTGGAGCGGATTCATTGAGCGATCGTGAACGTGAGGTAATTGTTTGTGTCGTAAAAGGATTGTCAAACAAGGAGATTGCCGAGAAACTTTTTATTTCGGTCAATACCGTTATGACCCATCGAAGAAACATCAGTCGCAAGCTGCAGATTCATTCTCCCGCCGGTCTGACCATTTATGCGATTGTAAACGGCCTGATTAATCTGGAGGATGTAAAACTCTGATTCTATTTTTATTCATTTAACAGGCAAAGTTGCGCTTTTTGAGAGGAAAAGTGCAACTTTGTCTGTTATGAAACATATTGGTGTATTTTGCGCTGCTTCGCAGAGACTGGAGGCAGCCTATTATGATGAGGCGCTCCGGGTTGGCCGTAAGATCGGTCAAATGGGATGGGCGCTGGTATATGGAGGAGCCAATTCCGGATCGATGGAATGTGTGGCTCAGGGTGTTCATGAGGCTGGCGGTACGGTTGTGGGTGTCGTGCCCCGTATTCTGGAAGCCAAGCGTCGTGCCAGTGAATACATTGACGAGCTGGTGCCTTGTACCGATTTGAATGACCGGAAGCAGATTATGATCGAGCGGAGCGATGTGTTGCTGGCTTTACCTGGTGGCATCGGGACCTTGGATGAAATCTTTACGCTGATGGCTGCCAACAGTATCGGCTATCAGCAGAAGCTAATAGTTCTGTATAATGAATCCGGCTTCTGGGATTCTTTGTTGGCTTTGCTGGAGGAGTATGACCGTAAGTCGTTCATCAATGTGCCCTGTGCAAATTATCTGAAGGTTGTTTCGTCGGTTCAGGAGTTTGAAGAGTTGCTGAATGAATGTTCCAAGTAGTTTCTGTAGGTGCTTTGTCTGTAGTTTTCGGAAGATTGCTTCTATATATAGATTCTTTTTGCTTACTTTGCATATCTATTTACAGATTCTATGGATTTATTGAGAACATATGCAGATTCAAGAGGCTGTCTGACGATTGTTGAATCCGGACAGGAACTGCCTTTTGAAGTACAGAGAATATATTGGATTTATAAGGTGCCCGAGGATAAAAGCAGGGGGATGCACGCCAATAAAATCGCTTACCAGTATTTGGTTGCCGTGCATGGCACGGTGGAGGTCTGTCTGGAGAATGCCAAGGAAAGGAAACATTTTGTATTGGATTCGCCAGACAAGGGTCTGCTTGTGCCGCCACTCACCTGGAACGAGTTGCAGAAGTTTTCCGAAGATGCCGTGCTGCTCGTCATGGCATCGCATCCTTATGAACCGGATACCTATGTAAACTCTTATGAGGAGTTTCGGAAATTGATTGCCTTATGAAAATAATCAGATATACTGAAGATAAGAAAGCAGAATGGGATCGCTTTGTCGATCAGTCAAAAAATGGAACATTCCTGTTAAAACGAGGCTATATGGATTACCATGCTGACCGTTTTCAGGACTGTTCGTTTTTGTTTTATAATGACGATGATGAGCTGGTAGCCCTGCTTCCGGCCAATCGGAAGGACGATGTGCTGTATTCGCATCAGGGACTTACTTACGGCGGTTTTATGATGTCGCTCAAGACCCGGGCACATGAACCCATGTTGTGGTTTGAGGCTTTGACCGAAGAACTGAAAAAAGAATCCATTAAGAAACTGGTATATAAGCCCGTTCCCCATATCTATCATCGTTATCCGGCAGAAGAAGACCTTTATGCGCTGTTTCGCATGGGGGCCACTTTATCCGTGCGCAATCTGGCTACGGTGATCGATATGCAGCATCCCATTGCGGCCAGCCGTATGAAAAGAGCCCGTAAGAGAGCCCGTAAAGGCCGCCTTACGGTGAGAGAATGTGATGACGTGAATCTGTTTTGGGAAATCATAGAACGCGACCGCATGGAGCGTCATCAGGTGCATCCGGTGCATCGGGCCTTGGAACTGGAACTGTTGAAAAAGAATTTTCCGGAAAACATCCGTTTCTTCATTGTCTGTCAGGACGAAACAGACATTCTGGCTGGCGGGGTGATTTTCCATACGGGACAGGTGCTTCATCTGCAATATGCCGCGGCAACGGAGTATGGAAAGGAGATTTATGCAACCGATGTGCTGTATGACGAGCTGATCCATCATATTTTTCCCGAAGCGGCTTATTTTGATTTCGGAACTTCCAACGAACGCCAGGGTACTTTCCTGAATGTCGGCATGACAGAACACAAGGAGGAATTTGGAGGCCGTTCCGTTGTTTATGACACTTACGAGATAGAGATAAAATGATAGATTATCTGGATTTAAAAAGAATCAATCACTCCTTTGAGCCGGAATTGTCGGAAACCGTGATGCGGACAGTCCGTTCGGGATGGTATCTGCTTGGCGAGGAAAATAAAGGATTCGAGCAGGAGTTCGCTGCCTACTGCGGAACCGGAGGCTGTGTGGCAGTTGGTAACGGGTTGGACGCGCTGACTCTTATTTTCATGGCCTACTGTTCTTTGGGACTGATGCAGCCGGGCGATGAAGTGATTGTTCCGGCCAATACGTATATTGCTTCTATTCTGGCTGTGCAGCGTGCCGGTCTGAAACCGGTTCTTTGCGAGCCCGAATGGGAAACTTGTAATATCGATCCGGCGAGGATTGAAACTTTGATAACCGAAAAGACCAAGGCTATTCTGGTGGTTCATCTGTATGGTCGTGCCTGTCGCATGGAGCAGATTCAGGCTCTGGCCCGGAAATATGACTTGAAGGTTGTGGAAGACGGTGCTCAGGCTCACGGGGCAAAGGATAATGGGATACGTGTGGGCGCTTTGGGCGATGCCGCCGGATTCAGTTTCTATCCCGGAAAGAATTTGGGTGCTTTGGGTGATGCCGGTGCCGTAACTTCCAGCGATGAGGCTTTGATTGAACGGGTGCGTGTGCTGGCCAATTACGGTTCTTCCAAGAAATATGTGCATCCGTTCCGTGGTGTAAACAGCAGAATGGACGAGTTGCAGGCGGCTGTTCTGCGCTTGAAGCTGAAACGTCTGGATCAGGACAACGGGAAGCGCCGTCAGGTGGCCTTGCGTTATCTGACCGAGATTCATTCCGGTGACGGAATCTGTCTGCCGGTTTTGGATAATCCGGACTCTCATGTATTTCACATCTTTACTTTGTTCTGTACGCGGCGCGATGCCTTGCAGGCCTTTTTGAAGGAACGGGGCATACAGACCCTGATTCATTATCCGATTCCTCCTCACCGGCAGGAATCCATGACCGAATTCGCGGCATGTTCACTGCCCGTTACCGAGCGGATTCACCGAGAAGAGCTGAGTCTGCCCATTTCGCCCGAGATGAGCGAAGAAGAGGTCAGCAGTGTGATACGCGCCGTAAACGAATTTCAGGATCAGGTTGCCTCTTAAAGGCAACTGAGATCCAGATTCGGATCAATGCTGTTGTGAATACTCTGACACACGTTTGCGGCAAAATATAAACCGCAGTTTACCAGTTTTTGCCACATCTTTTCGTCCAACCGCAACAGATCTTCCTTCCGTATGTCATAGCGCATCAGTCCGTATACAAATCCCGCATTGAAATTATCCCCGGCTCCAATGGTGCTGACGGTTTTTATCGGAGATATAGGAAAAGAATAGACTTTTCCGGGCAGACAGATTTTCAGATTCTGATCTGCGTTGGTACAGATAAAAACAGGACAGAACGGAGCTATTTTTTCCTGATAAATCTTTTCGGCTTCCCGGATTCCATACATGATTTCGAAATCATCGGCCGATCCGCGTACAATGTCAGCCATGCCGCAGTTTTCCTGTATGGAGGGGGTCAGACTATCCAATTCGTGGCGGTGTGTTTTTCTGAAATTGATGTCATAATACACCAGTCCTTGAGCATCGACAGCAGCCTGCAGGATTCTTTTTACCTGTCCTCTTAGCGTAGGGCAGATGGCATTGTAGGAACCCAATACGAGAATATCCTGTGCCTGAAAATCCGGTGTGCAGAAATGATCGTTGGGTTTCGGCACTTCTTTATAGAATACGTATTGGGCATCATTGTTTTCATTCAGATAAGCCAATGATACCGCCGTACGGACATCTTTTCGGGTGGTAAAATAGTCCGTATGCACATGGTTCTCTTTCAGAAACGCCGCTATCTGAGCGCCCACGGCATCCTCACCGGTTTCCCCTAAAAAATAGGCCGGCACTCCGGCTCTGCCCAGAGAAATGATACAATTGAAAGAAGATCCTCCGGGCACGGCAGCTATCGGTTGGTTATTTTTAAACAGTATGTCCAGTATGGTCTCACCGGTACAGATTACTTTGCGCATATATTCAGTTTTTGATTTTGATGTTTCAAAGGTAAATATTTCTTGTGAAAATACTCGTGCAAAAGGAATAGGACTTCAAATTTTTCAGCCTAGAAACACAAAAAACTTGAAAACGGGGTTTGGCTTCGGGTAATGTCCTCTTTTTTAGCTACCTTTGCAAAGAATTTTAATAAGAAACATATTTTGAAAACATTTGAAGAGCTGGGAGTTTCTGCGGAAATCCGTAAAGCTATTGAAGAACTGGGATATGAACATCCCATGCCAGTACAGGAGGAAGTGATTCCTTATCTACTGGGAGTGAATAATGACGTTGTTGCTTTGGCACAGACAGGTACAGGAAAAACCGCTGCCTATGGTTTGCCTGTTTTACAGAAGATTGATCCTAGCCGCACCGATACACAGGCGGTTATTTTGTCTCCAACTCGTGAATTGTGTCTTCAGATTGCCGATGATCTGGAGGCGTATTCCAAATACTTGCCCTCTGTCCGTGTGCTGCCTGTTTATGGCGGTACGAATATTGAGTCACAGATCCGCACTCTGAAGAAGGGGGTACAGGTCATTGTGGCCACTCCGGGCCGACTGATTGACCTGATGGAGCGCGGTGCCGCTTCTTTGGGACAGGTGGAGAATGTAGTGCTCGATGAGGCTGATGAGATGCTTTCCATGGGATTCTCAGAAAGTATAGACACTATTCTGGCCGGAATCCCTGAGAACCATAACACCCTGTTATTCTCGGCTACGATGAGTAAGGAAATCGAGCGTATCTCCAAGAAATATCTGCGTCATGCACAGGAGATTGTGGTGGGCTCGCGCAACGAAGGTGCCGAAACCGTGAACCATGTGTATTATATGGTGCATGCCCGTGACAAATATCTGGCTTTGAAACGCGTGGTGGATTATTATCCTAAGATTTATGCCATTATCTTCTGCCGTACCCGTATGGAAACGCAGGAGATTGCCGATAAGCTCATTCAGGACGGATATAATGCCGAGGCCCTGCATGGTGAACTGTCACAGCAACAGCGTGACCTGACCATGCAGAAGTTCCGTCAGCATCGTGTGCAGTTCCTGGTGGCAACCGATGTGGCTGCCCGCGGACTGGATGTGGAAGACCTGACTCATGTGATCAATTACGGTATGCCCGATGATACGGAAAGCTATACGCACCGAAGCGGACGTACAGGCCGTGCCGGTAAGAAAGGAACCAGTATCTGTATTATCAACACCCGTGAGCGTGCCAAGGTGCGCGAGGTGGAAAAGATTATCGGAAAGAGCTTTGTCAAGGAAGAACTGCCGAGCGGAAAGGATATCTGCGCCAAGCAGCTGTATAAAGTGATTGACGATATCGAGCGTGTGGAAGTGGACGAGGAGGAAATCGAACAGTTCCTGCCCGAGGTTTACCGCAAGCTGGAGTGGCTGGATAAGGAAGAGCTGATCAAGCGTGTCGTAAGTCGTGAATTCGGTCGTTTCCTGCAATATTATGCCAACGCTCCGGAGATCGAAGAACCGGTTGAGAAAGCCAAGGGAGAGAAGGGCAAAGGCAAGCGTGGCCGCAATGTTGAGGAAGGATTCACCCGTCTGTTCCTGAACTTGGGTAAACTGGATGGTTTCTACGCCAAGGAAATCATGAAACTGGTCAATGACCATGTGAAGGGTAAAGTCGAAGTGGGGCGTATCGATCTGATGAAGAGCTTCTCTTTCTTTGAGGTGGCTGAGGAAGAAGCCGAACGGGTTATTTCCGGCTTGTCGAAGGTGCAGGTCAAGGGACGCAAGGTCGTTGTGGAAGTGGCTTCTACTGATGAAGGCTCTGAGGACTCTTCAAAGCGTAAGAAAAAGCGTAAGGACGATAATCGTGATAAGGACTCCCGTCGTGGAGAGAAAAAGTCGCGTAACGACCGTAAAGAAGAACCAAAGGCCAAGGAGCGTAAGAAAGACAAGAAGGAGAAGCCTTCACGTGAGGAGCGCGGATATACCGCACCGCGTGGAAAGAAATATTCTAAGGATGACTGGAAGCAGTTCTTCTCTGGTGAGAATACTTCCGGTGAACTGGTAGGCGAGGAGCCTGATTTCTCGGAAGAAGGTTGGGCCAGAAGATATCCCAAGAAGAAATAAGATATAAAAATAAGCCGTTTCATGGATTCCTATAGAGAAACCTGGAAACGGCTTATTTTGTATGCTGACTTAAAATCGTTTTAAGTCTTATTTGGCATTGATTTCCTTGATCAGGTGATCAGCCTTGCCCCACTGGTCGATGATGTAGAGCACATAACGGATATCCACACCGATACAACGGGTCAGACTCTGGGTGAAGCTGATATCGCTGCTCATGGCATCCCAGTTACCGTCGAAGGCCAGACCGATGAGTTCACCCTTACCGTTGAACATCGGACTTCCGGAGTTACCGCCGGTGATGTCGTTATTGGTAATGAAGCACAACTGCATTTCGCCGGTTCTCTTGTCTTTGTAAGGACCGAAGTTTCCGGCCTTCAGCATGGCGGTGATGCTTGGCTCTACCTTGTAGTCAGAAATAGAATCGCTCTGTGCAATCTTGTCCAGAATACTCTGAGAGGTTGTGAAGTAGTTCTGACGGATACCTTCGTTGGTGTAGTCTGCTACGATACCATAGCTCAGACGCAGGGTGCTGTTTGCATCAGAATAATGTGCCTGGTCTTCTTCCATATCCAGAATGGCACGGCACAGCAGTTTCTCATTCTCTGCAATCGCATAAGCCTGCTGTTCGTTCTTCTTGTTCAGGCTCTTGCTTAGGTCTCTTACCTGATTGATGTAGGTGATCATGATATCCTTCTTCAGGTTGTCTGCATTCAGATCTTTCAGAACCTTGGCATCAGACAAAACTGATTTCTGGAACAGATCCTCTACAAACTTCTTGTAATCACCCTTGAAATCGTTCTGGATGGTTTTGTAGAAGTCCGGCAAGTAAGCAGCAGAAACAGTCTTGCCATAGAACTCCAACAAGGCAGTGGTAGCCTCTTTATCTACATTCTCATTGTAATCCTTGAATTTCTTTTCCAGAGACTCAACCAGACGCTTCTTGTAGTCCTCATCTGTTGCGTTGATCCAGGCATTGGCAGTATTGGCAATACTGAAAATGTCTGATCCGCTGAAGAAGGTCTCTCCTAAGAACATGTATGCGTAGAAATCTGATTTTCTTGCCTTGTAGGCTTGCTCCAGGTTCTGGAACAGATTGCCGAATTCCTTCTGTCTTTTTGCATCCTGCGCGATCCATTCGCTCAGTCTTTTCTCCAGATCCTGCTTTTGCTCTACAACCTTCAGTTCTTTCAGAGCCTTGTTCATACCGATACTGTTCTTCCAGTAGTTGGAACTTTGGGCATATTTGGCAGCATACTGCAAACGGATGGTAGCGTCAGAGTTCATCCATTTTTCCCATATGTCCTGTTTTACGCCACGTACCTCGATGCGTGCGGCATTGATGCTGTTCATACGCTCTTCAATACCGAATGAAGACAGGTAGCGGTCAGTGCTTCCCGGGAAACCGAGCGTCATGGAGTAGTCACCCATCTGGAATCCCTGAAGAGATACCGGAGCGAAATGTTTTGGCTGGTAAGGACGGTTGCTGGCTGCATATTCTGCCGGCTCGTTCTTTTCATTGGCGTAAATACGGAACACGCTGAAGTCGCAAGTCTGGCGCGGCCACATCCAGTTATCGGTTTCACCACCGAATTTACCCAGGCTCTGTGGCGGAGTGAACACCAGACGGATATCGGTGAAGTGTTTGTATACAGATACATAGTAGGCATTACCGCTGTAATAAGAACTTACAACAGCTTTCAGAGTAGGATCGTTCTTGGAATATTCCTTCTGGATTTCTTCAAAGATAGAATCGATCTTTTCGTCCAGAATCTGGATCTTCCAGTTCTCCCCGTAAGCCTCACGCTGCTTCTTGCTGGTTTTCTTGTAGATCTTATCCATGGTCTTGTTGATGCGTGCCGTTACATCTTCTGTGTATTGCAGAATATCCACAAAAAGTCCGGGAGCCGGAATTTCCTTTTCTTTTCCGGAGGCTACAAAACCGTTTTTCAGCATATCGTTTTCCGGAGTTGACAATGCCTGGATATTGGCAAAACCGCAGTGGTGGTTGGTAAAAACCAAACCTTCCGGAGATACAATCACTCCAGAGCAGAAACCTCCGAAGCTGACAACTGCATCCTTCAGTGAAGTACCTTGAGGATTGTACAGGTCCTTGTCGCTGAGCTGCAGTCCAAGTCCGTTCATGATTTTCATACTTTGCGGAGTCAGGTTGTTCAGCATCCACATACCTTCATCAGCTTTCATGTTTGTGCTTGCCATAAGTGACAGGGCAAGCAAGGTCATAAATTTTCTTTTCATAATTTGTATTTAAAGATTTGTTGTTTCGGATTTACAGAGGATAGATTGCCAAAGAATCTGCCTGAATTTTTTGTTTGAGCCACTCTTTCAGTTTCTTTTCCGTAGCTTTGTTCATTTTCTGTTTGAGCCGTATGGATATCAGCGTTGTGGTATCGGATGGTGCTTCCTTCTCCAAATGGATATTGATGCCATATCCGATATGCAGGCTGTTGACTTCCGGAAACAGTACCCGGCATTCTTTCTGTACGCTTTCGGCTGCATTCAGAACTTTCTCTACGGGTTGCCATTGTTTCTTTATCCGTTCGGCTTTTTCGCGTTGTAACTTTTCGGTCTGTATTTCTTCTGAAAGAAGTTTGGCATTTCCTTTAAGCAAGGTTTGTATTTCTTTTGAGTCCAGATTACTGCCGCCTTGCACAACAGATAGTTTTGTTCCCTCCAAACCATGTTTTTCCAGTCTTTTCCGGATCTCGTCCAACCGTTCTTTTCGTACTTCTTTTCCGAACAGCACCACGTTGATGGTTTTATCCTTGTATCTGATATCACGGGTCACGATTCTGGTCGTGTCCGATTCCAACTCCTGCACGATAAAACTGTTGGCTTTGTTCTCGAATACCGTTTCCCGTACAAGCTGGTAGGTAAGAATGGAGGCAGGTACCATGGTGACAACAGCGATGGTGGCAATGATTTGCTTGACACGCCGTTCCCGTTTGGGGTCGCGAAACTCCTTTTTGCTGAAGTGCATGATATGTACTCCGATAACGGTAGCCAGACTGATGAAGATCGTGTTGATCATATACAGGTAAAAGGCGCCGGCCGCATAAAGCCAGTTGCCGGTGGCGATACCGAATCCGGTAGTACAGATCGGCGGCATCAGGGCCGTGGCAATGGCTACTCCCGGAATGACATTACCGTTTCTCTGACTGATGCTGCAGGTTGCTATGATACCGGCCAGACCTCCACACAGGGCGATAAACACATCATAGATGGTGGGGGCTGTGCGTGCCAACAATTCCGACTGGGCTTCAGCCAGCGGGGTGATCAGAAAGTAGATGGTGGCAGTGAGCACACTGAAGATGGTAGCGGTAACGAAACTTTTCAAGGAGCGTTTGAACAGCTCGAAGTCGTTGATGCCGACTCCCAGTCCCATACCCATGATCGGACCCATAATCGGCGAGATAAGCATGGCGCCGATGATTACGGCCGTGGAGTTGGTGTTGAGGCCGAGTGAAGCCACAAAGATGGCAAAGATGAGAATCCACAGTTTGGCTCCCCGGAAATCCACGCTGTCTTTGATGCGGTCGATGGTTTCCTGTTCGGGTGCTTTGTCTTCACCTACATAGAATACTCTTCCGATCAGTTGCTTGATCATTTTTATCAGACGCTTTTCCATGATACATCTGTTTGTATGTTATTTGAAATATTTACCGATTACCGGCAGGCTTTTCAGCGGGAAATCCTTCTTGACAATATAAGCTGCGAAGAGAATGACCAAAACGGTTTTTGCTCCCAGACGGGCCCAGATATTCCAGTTCTCAGGAATGTAGACCATAACCAGGGTGAGCAGCAAAGTCAATGCGATATAGGTCATGATGCTGCGCATCGGGTAGTTGATCGGATTCTTTTTCTGTCCTATAAAGTAAGAAAGGATCATGGAAGTGCCGTATCCGGCAAAGCCTCCCCAGGCGCAGGCCATGTATCCGTAACGGGGGATAAACACGAAATTGATGATCAGCAGCACGGCGCATCCCGCCAGAGAGAACCAGGCGCCCCAGATGGTCTTGTCTATGAGCTTGTACCAGAAAGACAGGTTGAAGTAGATACCCATCATGATTTCTGCGGCCATGACAATCGGCACCACTCGCAGTCCGTCCCAATATCCGGGAGCGATAATGTATTTCAGGGCGTCTAACCAGGCCATGACACACAGGAATGCCAGCAGGGTGAAGATGATGAAGAACTTCATGCCTTTGGCATAAGTTGCCTTGCTGTCCTGGTCCTTTGACTTGCCGAATACAAACGGCTCGTAGGCATACCGGAAGGCCTGGGTAATCATGGCCATGATCATGGCTATCTTTACACAGGCACCATAGATGCCCAGTTGTACCTGTCCTTCCTGAATGTCGCCGTAAACTAGCGGGAAGATGATTTTGTCGGCAGTCTGATTCAGGATTCCGGCAATTCCCAGTACCAGTATCGGCCAGGAGTAGCGCAGCATGCGTTTCATCAGTGCTACATCCAGTATGTATTTGAATCCTGTCAGTTCCGGGATAAAGAAAGCCACGATGGCTGCCTTACAAACCAGATTCAGTCCGAAGATATAGCCTACACCGACTCCCGGGTTGTAGAAAAGTCCGATAACGTCCGGATAGAGCGGATAGAGTTTGGGCAATACCAGGAAATAAAGCAGGTTGGTCACGATGTTCAGGAAGATGAACAACAGATTCAGTGCGGCAAACTTTATCGGTCTTTTTTGATAGCGCAGCCAGGCAAACGGAATGGCCAGAAAAGCGTCCAGAGCCACACAGGCTCCCATGATGCCGATATATTCCGGATGAGCGGCATAGCCCATTGCCTGCGAGATCTGGGGCAGAAAGCCCAAAACCATACACAGGAAGAACAGCGAGATGGTGCCTACGATAATCAGAGTCGTGGAATAAACCACCAGCGGCTTTTCGCCTTCCTTGTTGGCGAAGCGGAAGAAAGTGGTTTCCATTCCGAAAGTCAGGATTACCAGAATCAGTCCCACATAGGCATAAATGTTGGTCACCACACCATAACCTCCGGAACCGGCCGGCAGTACGGCTGTGTAAAGCGGTACAAGCAGATAGTTCAGAAATCGTCCGATGATGCTGCTCAGTCCATAAATTGCGGTGTCTTTCACCACAGATTTTAGTTCTGCCATAAAATGAATATCTTTAAGTTATAACTCGTTTTTCTTTGTATTATCCGAAGAAGAAGTAAGCCACGGCAATGGCGCTCAGTATTCCGGCGGCATCGGCCAGCAGACCACAGGTCACGGCATGGCGGGTCTTGCGGATACCTACACTGCCGAAGTACACGGCCAGAATGTAGAAAGTGGTGTCGGTAGAGCCCTGGAAAATGCAGCTCAAACGGCCCACAAACGAATCAGCCCCGTAGGTTTGCATGGCATCCACCATCATGCCGCGCGCTCCGCTTCCGCTCAGCGGTTTCATCAGAGCCGTAGGCAAGGCCCCTACGATGCGGTCGTCGGCACCACACCAGCGCAACAGGGCGGCAACACCGTCGGTCAGCATATCCATGGCACCCGAAGCACGGAATACACCCACTGCCACCAGAATGGCGATCAGATAGGGAATGATGCGTACAGCGGTGGAGAAACCGTCTTTGGCTCCTTCGATAAAGGCGTCATATACATTGATCTTATGCCGCACACCGGCCACGATAAAGGCCATAATGATGGAAAACAAGGAAACATTGGCTACTGTTGTACTCACGGCATTCATCTGCTCGCGGTCCATATTGCTGAAGCCCCAAATAAGTAGTCCCACCAGCAAGAGCGAACCTCCCAAAGCGGTCAGGATGGTTTTGTTCCACAGCGAAATTTTCTGATAAAAGGCTGTGGCGATAATACCGACCAGAGTAGACATGAAAGTGGCCAGCAGAATGGGGATGAAAATGTCGGTAGGCTGCGCCGCTCCCATCTGGGCGCGATACACCAGAATGCTTACCGGAATCAGTGTCAGTCCCGAAGTATTGAGCACCAGAAACATGATCATGGGATTTGATGCCGTGTCTTTTTTCGGATTCAGTTCCTGCAGTCCCTCCATGGCTTTCAGGCCGAGCGGTGTGGCCGCATTGTCCAGACCGAGCATATTGGCTGCCAGATTCATAAAGATGTTGCCGATAACCGGATGATTCCGGGGCAGATCGGGAAAAAGCTTGATGAACAGAGGCGAGAGCCAGCGGGCCAGTGCATTGACCAGTCCTCCTTTTTCACCAATCTTCATAATACCCATCCACAGGGAAAGGACTCCGGTCAGACCGAGTGAGATTTCAAAAGCGGTTTTGGAACTGGAAAAGGTGGCATCCATGATGGCAGGGAATACATCCAGGTTGCCGAAAGCAACTAACTTGATTAATGCCGTAAGGAAAGCGATGCCGAAAAAGGCAATCCAGATATAATTAAGCACCATAATTTTGGAATATCATATGAATATCAGGGGGCAAAGTTACATTTTTTTCTGTTAATAAACAGCGCTTTTAGGATAAACGCTGTCTTTTTTGCTAAGATCTGTTTATTGTTGTATCTTTGTGACGAGATGGAAGAAGATTTTGACATAAGACAACAACAGCGGAATACCGGTGAACGGGATTTCGAGAACGCCTTGCGCCCGCTGCGCTTCGAAGACTTCAGCGGACAGTTCAAGGTGGTGGATAATCTGCGTATTTTTGTCGAGGCGGCCAAGTATCGTGGCGAGCCTTTGGACCATACTTTGCTGCACGGCCCTCCGGGACTGGGAAAGACTACCTTGAGCAATATCATTGCCAATGAGTTGGGAGTGGGCTTTAAGATCACTTCCGGTCCGGTGTTGGACAAGCCCGGTGATTTGGCCGGACTGCTCACGTCTCTCGAACCGAATGATGTGCTTTTCATTGACGAGATTCATCGTCTGAGCCCTGTGGTGGAGGAATACCTCTATTCGGCCATGGAGGATTATCGTATTGACATTATGATCGACAAGGGACCTTCGGCGCGGAGCATCCAGATTGATCTGAACCCCTTTACGTTGATTGGTGCCACAACCCGAAGCGGCTTGCTGACGGCTCCGTTACGTGCCCGTTTCGGCATCAACCTGCATCTGGAATATTACGATACCGATGTGTTGGCACGCATTGTAGAACGTTCGTCGGGCATCCTCAATGTGCCGATTTCCTGGGAGGCTGCCGGCGAGATCGCTTCACGCAGTCGCGGAACTCCCCGTATTGCCAATGCCCTGTTGCGCCGTGTGCGTGACTTTGCCCAGGTGAAGGGAACCGGAAACATTGATGTAGAGATAGCCCGTTATGCTCTTGAGGCTCTGAATATCGACCAATTCGGACTGGATGAGATTGACAATAAGATTCTGCTCACGATCATCGACAAGTTCAAGGGCGGACCGGTGGGTATTTCTACCATAGCTACGGCCATTGGCGAGGATGCCGGTACGGTGGAAGAGGTTTATGAACCGTTTCTCATTAAGGAAGGCTTCATCAAGCGCACTCCGCGTGGGCGTGAGGTGACCGATCTGGCCTATCGCCATTTGGGAGTGAACCGTTACGAGAGCGGTAGTTTGGGAAGTTTGTTTGACTAAACAGATAAAAGGAATATGATTACTTATCATGCAGAGGGAGTGCGCATGCCCGATATCAAGAAGCGCGAGAACACGGAGTGGGTAAAGGCTGTAGCCGCCACTTATGGCAAGAGAGTGGGAGAGATAGCCTATATCTTTGTGGATGATGAGAAGATTCTGGAGGTGAACCGACAGTATTTGCAGCACGATTACTACACGGACATCATTACGTTTGATTATTGCGAGGGTGATCGCATTTCGGGCGATCTGTTTATCAGTCTGGATACGGTGCGCAGCAATGCCGAACTGGTGGGAGCCACTTATGAAGAGGAACTTTACCGTGTGATTATTCACGGCATTCTGCATTTGTGCGGTATCAATGACAAAGGACCTGGTGAGCGGGAGATTATGGAAGCCGCAGAGGACAAGGCTTTGACTTTGCGGCTGGAGATGACAGCCGGACAATAAACATAAAAAAACAGGAACTACACCTCATAAACGTAGTTCCTGTTTTTTTATGTTTTAAAAGGTAGATTTCTTGACGGTCTTTTTGGATATTGTAAATCAGCTTGCGGATGATTTCGAATTACTGTCCCGTCAGTAATCAATTATTGTCCTGACAAAAGTCGATTACTGACGGGACAATAATTTTAAAAGAATCTCATCTTTTTTCTTCAAGTAGCTCTACAGCCTTTTTCACCGCCTCGTTTTCCTGATTCATGACCTGGAAATACTCCGACATGTCCCAAAGGTCGCGGGCCAGTAATGCCTTGAGTTGCAGTTTCAGTTGAGGCAGTGTTTTGGCGCGTTCCTCTTCGTCCTTAGGCTTGACCGAGCGTTTCTCGGCTTCTTCGTTTAGGATGGCCATTTCTTCTTCGCCCACCTGAAAGTTCTTCAGGAATGAATCAAAGTCTTTATACTGCTTCTGAATCTGCTTGCGGTACCGGTCGCTATACTTCAGCGAAGTATTGGTAACAATACCCTTGGCTACCAGTTCGCGGTGGTATTTGGTGTATTTGGTGGTGTCCAGAGGAATGAAATAATCCGGCATGATACCTCCTCCGCCATATACAATGCGTCCTTTCTTCAGAGTTTTGTACTTCAGTGAATCCGGAAAGTGTATGCTGTCGGCGTGCACCAGTTCACCACGATTATATCGGTTGATCACATCCATATTGTAAGAAGTACGGTTGCCGTTTTCGTATGGCTTTTGGATGCAACGTCCCACTGGGGTGTAGTAGCGGGCAATGGTCAAGCGTAGTTGTGATCCGTCGGGCAGGTCGAGCGGGCGTTGCACCAGTCCCTTTCCGAAGGTGCGTCGGCCGATGACGACACCACGGTCGTGGTCCTGAATGGAACCGGTTACGATTTCGGCTGCCGAGGCGGTGTATTCATCGACCAGCACGGCAATTTTTCCGTCCTTGAAACTGCCGTTTCCCTTGGCCTTATATTCCGAATAAGGAGCACGTCGTCCTTTGGTGTATACAATTAAATCATTCTGTTCCAAGAACTCATTGGCGATGTCTATGGCTGCTCCAAGATATCCTCCTCCATTCTGTTGCAGGTCCAGAATCAGGTTTTTCATGCCCTGGTCTTTCAGTTTCTTCATGGCTTTCTGTAACTCATCGTGAGTTTTTGCTCCGAAACTGCTGATACGGATCAGACCGGTTTTTGGAGTGACCATATAGGCGGCATCTACTGAGGTCATTGGAATTTTGTCACGCTTTACGTCGAACGTCAGTACTTCGTCAATTCCGTTACGGATTACTCCCAAATGTACGACAGAACCTTTGGGACCTTTCAGACGGCGCATGATTTCCTCGCGGCTCATCTTCACGCCGGCAATGGCGGTATCGTTTACGGAAATGATACGATCACCGGCCAAGATACCTGCTTTTTCCGAAGGCCCTTTGCTTACCGGTTGTATGACAAAGAGCGTGTCATCGAGCATGTTGTATTGTACTCCGATGCCTTCAAAATTGCCTTGCAGCGGTTCGTTCATAGCTTTGGTATCCTTGGCATTGGAATAAGCCGAGTGCGGATCAAGTTCCTTGAGCATGCCCACGATGGCATCCTCGGTCAGTTTGTCGGTATTGACCGTGTCTACATACAGACTGCTGATGGCCAGATGAGCCATATAAAGCTTTTTGATGGAAGCTTCGTAGGAGCTGGCCGCATTTTTTTGTTGCGCCCATGTCGGCAGACAGCACAAGACTGCGAGCAGACACAGACAGATGTTCTTTTTCATAATCATACTGTTTATTCTTCTATGCTAAAGCCTTCGGGAAGGAATTCTGTGATATCACGGCCGAAGTGCATCAGTTCACGCACGATGGTAGAGCTGATGCAGGCCAGATCGGGTTCTGTGAACAGAATCACGGTTTCGATGCCTGAAAGCCGTTTGTTTACGTCGGCAATGGCCAGTTCATATTCAAAGTCCTTATGTGAGCGCACGCCTCTCAGAATGAAATCTGCCTGTTTGCGTTTGGCGAAATCCACGGTGAGATCGCTGTATGCCTCTACGGATATGCGCGGTTCGTTGCGGTACAGGTTCTTCAGGGCCTGAATGCGTTTTTCTACCGCCATGATGCCTTTTTTCTTTTCGTTGATGCCCACACCGATAATGATGCGGTCAAACAGTTGCAGCCCTCTGCGGGCTATGGAATCATGCCCTTTGGTATAAGGGTCAAAGCTTCCGGGAAATATAGCAGTTCTCATTCTTGTTCCGTTTCTTCAAATGTAGGGTCTTCTTCAACCACCAGATTGTTGATGATGAAATTCTGGCGCTCCATGGTATTTTTGCCCATATAATATTCCAGCAGTTCCTTTACCTGGTCGCTTTTCTGGAGTGATACCTGTTCCAGTCGCATTTCGGGACCGATGAAATACTTGAACTCGTCGGGTGAGATTTCTCCCAGACCTTTGAATCGGGTGATCTCCGGGTCCGGTCCGAGAATCTCCACTGCTGCCTGACGTTCTTCCTCGGTGTAGCAATACTGCGTGATGAAGTCCGAGCGGTTGGAAAGCACCACTCCCTTGTTTTTCTCCAGTCCGGAGATGTATTCTTCGATTTCGCGCAGTTTGTTTTTTCCCAACTTGCTCTTTTTGTTGCGTACGCGGAACAAAGGAGTCTGCAGGATATAGACATGCCCTTTTTTGATCAGATCAGGGAAAAACTGCAGGAAGAAGGTAATCATCAGCAGGCGGATATGCATACCGTCCACATCGGCATCCGTAGCCACGATCACTTTGTTGTAGCGCAGTCCGTCCAGTCCGTCCTCAATGTTCAGCGCGGCCTGAAGCAGATTGAATTCTTCGTTCTCATAAACCACCTTCTTGGTCAGTCCGTAACAGTTCAGTGGTTTACCGCGCAGACTGAATACGGCCTGTGTGGTCACGTTACGGCTCTTGGTGATGGAACCGGAAGCCGAATCTCCCTCGGTGATGAAAATCGAGCTTTCCAGACGCGGATCGTTCTCCAGATCTTCGTCCTTCTTGGAAGCCTTCTGATCGTTCAGGTGAATGCGGCAGTCGCGCAATTTACGGTTGTGCAGATTGGCCTTTTTGGAGCGTTCGCGTGCCAGTTTGGCCACACCGGCCATAGCTTTTCTTTCCTTCTCGTTTTCGGAGATCTTCTGAATGATCACCTCGGCAATGTCCGGATTACGATGCAGATAATTGTCCACCTGTTCCTTGACAAAATCGCCGATGAATTTGTCGATACTGATGCCGCCGTCGGGGATGGTCGTCAGGGATCCCAATTTGATTTTGGTCTGACTCTCAAACAACGGTTCCTCGATGTTGATGGATATGGCACCCACCAGACCGTTTCGGATGTCTCCAAAATCAAAGCTTTTTCCTGAAAAATCCTTGATGGTTTCGGCGATATGTTTTTTGAAGGCACTCTGATGCGTACCTCCCTGAGTGGTGTGCTGTCCGTTGACAAACGAATAGTATTCCTCACCGTACTGGTTGGTGTGTGTAAAGGCTATTTCGATGTCTTCGCCTTTCAGATGCACGATGGGATAAAGTCCGTCGTTGGTCATGTTGTCGTTCAGCAGATCCACCAGTCCGTTGCGTGAGTGGATTCTGCGTCCGTTGAACATAATGGTCAGTCCGGTGTTCAGGTACGTATAGTTGCGCAGCATGTTTTCCACAAATTCGTGGCGGAACTGATAATGCTTGAACAGTCCGTTGTCCGGTTCGAAATAAATGTAGGTTCCGGTTTCGTCTTCGGTATCTTCGGTGGTGTCGCTGATGAGTACACCCTTTTCGAAAACCGCCTTGCGCACGGTGCCTTCACGATAGCTGTGCACCTCGAAGTGCGTGCTCAGAGCGTTTACCGCCTTGATACCGACACCGTTCAGACCGACACTTTTCTTAAAGGCCTTGGAGTCGTATTTTCCTCCGGTGTTCAGTACGCTCACGGCTTCGATCAGTTTACCCTGAGGAATACCACGGCCATAGTCACGTACGCTGACACGCAGATTCTCTTCCAAGGTGACCTCAATGCGTTTTCCGGCATTCATCTTGAATTCGTCGATACTGTTATCGATAACCTCTTTCAAGAGTACATAAATACCGTCCTCCGACTGCGATCCGTCGCCCAGCTTTCCAATATACATACCCGGACGGGTACGTACATGTTCCATGTCGGAAAGATGGCGGATGTTGTCGTCGGTATAAGCCACGGGAGCCTCTTGAATCAGCCCTTCTTTTTCTTCGTTATTTTCTTCCATAAGAACCGTGGTTAAATCGTCTTCTGATAACAACGTCTTTTCTTGTGAATTTCAGCATCCAGATATGCCCATTGTCCCTGGCTCTTGTCGTTGGTTTCGAGCTGAGGGTGTGTCTCGCCGAACTTGAATCCCATCTTCTGGATAATCGGAATCAGGTCGGCAAACAGCATGGCATTGACACCCTTGTTCTGATATTCCGGAAGTACGGCAACCAGCAAAAGGTCTACGATGTCGGAATGTTTCAGGTATAATGCTTTGGCCAGATGAACCCATCCGAAGGGGAACAGGCGGGAATGTGCTTTCTGCAAAGCGGTAGACAATGACGGCATACCGATACCGATTGCTACCGGTTGGTTGTCTTCTGTTTCGATTACGGTAACCAGACGCAAGTCAACCAGCGGCAGGTATACATTGACATACTGGTCAATCTGACGTTTGTTCATCTCAGAGAAACCGTAGAGTGGGGCGTACGCCTTATTGACTACATCAAAAATCTTGTATCCATATCCGCCTTCGCGTACTTCCTTGACACTCTTGAATTTACGTACATGCAGATTATAGCGGTTGGCACTGATTTCGGCTACACGGAAATATTTCCCGGAGCGTGCTTCATGTTCCGAATCCGGCACCCGTACCTTACGTTCCACCCAGTCTATTTCTTTCTCATATCCGTGCATCTCCATATGTTTGGGATAATACGGATAGTTATAGATAGTGGCCATGGTACTCAATTGGTCATAACCGTCAATAAGCATACCTTCGGGGTCCATATCCGTGAAACCCAGCGGACCGACAACCCGTTTCATCTGATGCTCTCTGGCCCATTGTTCGACGGCTTCAAGCAATGCTTTGGATACTTCCGGATCATCGATAAAATCGATCCACCCGAAGCGTGCATCCTCTACGTTCCAGGTAGCATTGGCTTTCTTGTTGATAATGGCTGCTACACGGCCAACGATTTTATTTTCCTTATAAGCGAGGAAATAGTCTACATCACAGAAATCGAATGCAGCGTTTTTTTTCGGGTTGAAGGTATCTAAGGTATCTTCGTAGAAATCAGGTACGGCAAAGGCATTACCTTTATAGAGTTTGTAATTAAATCGTATAAAAGCCTTTAGCTCCTTCCGACTCGTAATTTTTTTAATAATGACTTCGGACATAGCTGTTTATATCTTTATAAATGATTAATTTACAAAGATAGTTTTTTTTATCTAAAGGGTTGCTCAAAGCCACTGAAAAAGACCAAAAAGCAGGTAAAAAACTTATTTTCATCAGAAAAAAAAAGAAATATTTGCGAATGAAATATTAATATTTTATTTTTGTTAGATATTGCAGGTAATTTAGAACAAAATATTATGGGAAAGTTAAAAATTTTATCCTTTGCAGCTGCTTTGATGTTCTCTTTTGGACAGACTGCCTGGGCTAAGGACAATGTAGATGAAAAAGATTACAAGTCTTATCCTCACATGTTTTTTGGATTGCATGGTGGTGGTCAGATTACGTTTACTGATTATAAGGCCTCAAAGCTTATAACCCCTTCGTATGGAGTATCTTTAGGAGGATATTTTAATTCCATAGTAGGAACACGCTTGCATGTTAGTGGTTACCAGACTAAGGGTGGTTTCAGTTCATTGAATGAAACATATGATTATAAGTATGTTACCAGTGATATTGACATGATCTTGAATCTGACTAATTTGTTTTCAAGAACTGATGATCACATGTTTAATGTGCTTTTATTTGGAGGTGTCGGGTTGAATTATGCTTGGGACAATGATGATCTGTTGGCCTTAAACAATAGTGGTAAGGTTGCCGGCGTTCAGGCTTGGGATAAGAATCTTTTGTCGCATAATGCCCGTGTCGGAATGCAATTGGACGCAAAGTTGTCAAAACATTTTGGATTGAATCTGGAGGTTATGGCAAACAGTTTGTCTGATAAATTCAATTCCAAGATCAGTTCCCGAAATGACTGGCAGCTTACCGCATCTTTAGGTTTGGTTTTCAAATTTGCATACAAAGACAAAAAAGGACAATCGGCTCCTTCTGTGGCAGAGGAAGTTTGGGAGACTCGCAAGGATACGGTATGGTATGATGACATAACTTACAAAGATGTGCCGGTACAAGAAAAACTGGAGAGTCAGATCTATTACCAGATCTCAATGGCGGAGCCTAAGCCACAGGCCAAGATCAATGAGATTGTAGAGTTTATCAAGAATCATAAGAATTGTAAGATTCTTGTGACAAGTTATGCTGATAAGGGTACAGGTAACCCGAGCATTAACATGAAGTATTCAGAGGAACGTACAAAGAATGTAGTGGATGCTTTGGTCAAGGCTGGTGTGGATAAGAATATCATTACAGCTGAATCTAAGGGTGATACTGTGCAGCCATTCGCAGAGAATGACAAGAACCGTGTAACGCTTACTGTGGTTACTGGTGATGGTACTAAGAAAGAAAAGGTGGTAAGCAAGAAGTTCCGTATCGAGGAGAAACGCTATAGAGTACAGTAATTATTTTGATATTTGATGTTAAAAGGGAAGTCGTTAAAAGGCTTCCCTTTTGTGTTTTAATTATATTTTAATGTCATCTACGGAGATAATCCCGTTCAGAATAGCATGAATCGTTAATTCGGTGGGAGAATGAATCTCCAGCTTTTTGTTGATATGCCGACGGTGAGTCAGGACTGTATTGATGGAAATATTTAGTTCTTCTGCGATTTTTTTATTGGATAATCCTTGGGTGACCAGACTGATTATTTCTTTTTCTCTTTTGCTTAGCATATCAAAAGCTGTTTTTTCCTTTTGGAGATGCGTCGGTTGTGTTGTTTTTTTATGTTCGGGAGAAGATAGTGACCTCTCCTCTAAAGCATGTACACAAGTAGTAAAGATCTGTTCTTCAATCAGGCTGTGACATTCAAAATCCTCTTTCATTACGAAAAGTTCATAAAGGACATCGTTCATGATCTGGTTTTTCTTCTGGTTTTTATAGTATTTCACAATGGCATGAGTCAGGTCTGACATCTTTTTTCGGATGATTTGATGATGTTCTTTTTGCTTTTTCATCAGAAAGTGGATATTTGGACTGTTTCGAGGATGTATTCCCTGTATTAAATGATTTACATAAGGATGTATTTGAGTGGTTTCATATAAAGCGTGCTCTTCTATTTCTGCTAAAAAAATATCGAAGTATTTGAGAAATAAATAGGGAATCTTATCTTCTCCGGAGCAGTCAACGGCTTCTATCAGGTGCCTTCTAGTAGCGGGTAAACGATGGTAAAGAAAGTAATTATGTGAGCGCTGAATATAATCCAGTAGAGTGTGTAGGGATATGTTTTCAGGAATGGGTGTCTGATTCTTATTGTCATCCAGATTTTGAATATAATTGATTACAGAAAGAAAGGTCTTCACATCGATTTTCTGATTCAGACAGGCTTCTTTAACTGTTTGTTCACCGAATCCAAGACTAAAACCGAAACTGTTGATAATTTGAAGAGTATGATGATCGCTACATATAATATCTTCCATGCGATCCGTTTCTTTATATTCCTTTTTCATCTTTAAGAGATTGATAATTTTGCGATTGCAAAGGAGTGAATTTTATCAGCTCCAGTCAATCGCCATGACTGAGTATTTTTAACTAAAAATTAGGTAAATGATTACCTGAAACCCTTTAAATCCCTCATCAGTAAGTACTGTATTTTTCATCTTTTTTGTGTATTGGTTAATTTTAACAAGTATGATACCTTTGCAGCGCAATAAAAAACTTTGAAAATGAAAAAGAAAACAAGTTTGATTCTGTTGTCTTTTTGTTTGGGAGTTTCTCAAGTCTTTGCTATGACGGAAGAAACAACTGATAAGTCGGAAGAACAGAAAAAGGGAGTTGCTGAGGACATGGACGGATACAGAAAGTTTCGTGTCGGCGGATATGGTGAGATGCTTTATCAGAATTTTGATTACGGTCCGTATCGTTTTGGCGGTAATGGCAGTGGTTCTCCGGCTGACCGTCGCGGAGAGATTTCCGTACCTCGCTTTGTTCTGGCTTTGGATTACAAGTTCTCGCCTTCGTGGATTTTAGGAGCGGAGATAGAGTTCGAATATGGCGGTACGGGATCTGGCGTAGAAGTGGAGTATGGAGAAAATACCGAATATGAGTACGAATTTGAAAAAGGCGGTGAGGTGGCCCTGGAGCAGCTGCATATCACCAAGGTATTTAATAAAGCCTTTGCTATCCGGGCCGGTCATCTGGTGGTGCCGGTGGGCCTGACCAATGCACATCATGAGCCGGTAAATTTCTTCGGGGCCGCACGCCCGGAGGGAGAAAGTACGATTATTCCCTGCACCTGGCACGAAACGGGTCTGGCTGTGCTGGGTGAATTCCGGGGATTGGGTTATCAGGCCATGATCTTGAGCGGGCTGGATCCTTACGGATTCAGTTCCGAGAACTGGATTCAGCAGGGCATGCAGGGCCGTTTTGAGAAGACGCAGATGAAGAATCCCGCCTATGCGCTCCGGCTGGATTACCGGGGGGTAAAGGGATTGCGCGTCGGCGCTTCGGGATATTATGCGCCCCGCACGAACGGTAATGCCACCAACCCTTCGACTACGACAAAGTTTAAAGGTACGGTACTGATCGGTTCGGCCGATGCCGAATATAAGGGATATGGCGTTACGGCACGGGCCAATGTGCTTTATGGTTATGTAGGCGATGCCACGGAAATCAACAAGCTTCGTCCGAACAAGTACACAGGATATCCCGGAACACCGGTGGCCAAGAATGCCTATACCTGGCATGCGGAAGTTGGATATAACGTGGGGCGGCATTTCCGCAACCGCACGATGCTGACACCTTACGTGAAGTATGAGAAATACAATACGATGGCCAATGAGCGGACGGGCGCGGTGATGTCGGACAAGCGTCTGAATGTGGGACTGATATCAGCAGGAGTGAACTATAGTCCTGTGCCCGGTCTGGTGCTGAAGGCCGATTACAATCACCGCATCATTGATCATGGGAACTTCAATGCGGAGAACACTTTCCAGATCGGTATAGCCTATGCCGGATGGTTCTGGAGCAGATAAACGGAATAATCAAATAAATCAAACAGTAAAATGAGAACATTAAAGAATTTGTTGTTGGCATCGGTTGTTGGCGGTGCCACATTGGGAATGTCATCTTGTAGTGAGAATTCTGAAAACGGAAATGGCGGAGGCGGTGCCGGAAGCCAGACTATCGAAGCCACCTGGAGCAACTATGCGGGTTACACGCGCGTGGTGTCGGAAGTGTTGGAGCGCGACGCATTCAGTATCTATGCCTTGTGGAAGGGCACGAACAATCTTCCGGCCGACGAAGTGGGCCGCGTGGAAGAACTGGAGATTCCGGCTATGCTGGCCGACGGTTACGGCAACCTGTTTAAGAAACATCAGGCCGGAAGCACCTATCCGAATGCGAAAGTCTGCCTGCAGACCATCATTGCGGCCAGTGTGGATATCGCCACCGAAGTATCGGAACAGAAGATAGCGGCTCCTTACAACGAGAAGAATGTTTACGGGGTGGAATCGTGGTACAGCTTCAATTCGTATACCGACTATGACGACAACATCGAATCCATCGAGAATGCTTATCTGGGCGGTCCGGAGGATAACCGTGACGAGGCAACCAGTCTGTATGCGGCGGTAAAGGCCGTGAACGCCAGTCTGGCCGAGCAGGTGAAGAGCGATATCGAAGCTTCGCATCAGGCCCTGAAGGCGGCAAAGGAACAAGGCTGTTTCCGTGATGCGGTGTTGGCTTATGCCAATAACAACATCAAGAGTCCGCAGGTGGAGCAGGCCATCACCACCATCGGTACATTGTCCCAAAGTCTGGATCAGCTGAACGGCGCGGTAGAAGCCATCAGTGAAACCGTGGCCGATCAGGTTGTAACCAATTATGTGGACCGTACCGTGATTCCGACCTATACCAACCTGAAAAATGAAGCCGGAAAGTTGGTTGAGGCGGTAAGCAAATATACACAGAATCCTACTCAGGAAAATCTGGACGCAGCTTGCCAGCAGTGGAAGCAGACCCGTATTCCTTGGGAGCGCAGCGAGGCTTTCCTCTTCGGTCCGGTAGCCGACCAGCAGTTTGATCCGCATCTCGATTCATGGCCTCTGAGTCAGTTGAACATCAAGTCCATCCTGCGCGGAAACTTTGACTGGGCCAATGAGGACGGTTCGTCTATGGGTGCCAACACGTTAGGCTTCCACACACTGGAGCTTCTGCTCTTCGAAAACGGTAATCCGCGCCAGGTGAAGACATTCATCAAAGACGGAATGGTAACGATACAGTAAAACAGAAAACATGAAACATCAGGATATTTTTTCCGAAAAAAATCATTCTGCTCTGGCAATCACAAGAAACGGAATCCATGCCGGATTTCGTTTCTTGTGCGTTGCTTTTTCGGCGTGTCTGCTTTCCTGCGAGGTGGATACGCTGCCCGAAACGGAAATGATCAACACGCTCACCGGAAAGAAAGCCAGATATGAAGAACTCTCTGCCGGTACGGCAACGATTTTCAACAACTCGAAAACGGCCTACGACACGAACGCGCCCTGGGTTACGGGCGAGCTCTACAACCGCTTCCTGCAGGGCGACTTGCTGTACGACGACCGGCGCATTCCCGACATGGACGGTTTCGAACAGGGAGGTCTGGGACCGGTGTATGGAGGTTTTTCCTGCGGCAGCTGCCACAACAATACGGGGCGCACGGCCAGTACGCTGTGGACCGAGGGAGGAAGCGGCAGTGCCGGCTTCTCGTCCTGTCTGATCTATCTCACCCGTAAGGACGGCGGGTTTCTGAAAAACTACGGTCGCGTGCTGCACGACCAGTCGTCCATCATCGGCGTGAAGCCCGAAGGAAAACTGAAGGTAACCTATACCTATCGGACGTATCGGTTTCCCGACGGAGAGGAATACGAGCTGGCCACACCGACGTATCGCATCACCGACTGGTATGCCGATTCGCTCGCTCCCGAGGATCTGATCGTGTCCGTGCGCATCCCTCTGCGTCATGTGGGCATGGGGCAGATGATGAGCCTTGACGAAGAGACCATGAAGCGCGTGGCGGCACAGAGCAACTATCCGGAGTATGGCATCAGCGGACGCCTGAACTACATCACCGAACGCGGCGTGCGCCGTATGGGCATTTCGGGCAACAAGGCGCAGCATGCCGATCTGACGGTGGAGTTGGGCTTCTCGTCCGATCTCGGAGTGACCAACGACCGCTATCCTGAAGAGGTCTGTCAGGGGCAGGATCAGTATGAACAGATTTACGGCGACGGCGGGCATGAGATTCAGGTTTCTTCGGAGGATATGGAAAAGGTGGATCTGTATATGCAGTGTGTGGGAGTGCCGGCGCGTCGGGATATAGACGATCCGGTGGTGCGGCTCGGTGAACAGAAGTTCATCGAGGCGGGATGCAATCTGTGTCATCTGCCCACGTTGCATACGAGCAACAAACGGACGGTGCTTATCAATGGTTCGGAACTTCCCTGGCTCTGCGGCCAGACCATCCATCCGTACAGCGATTATCTGTTGCACGACATGGGACCGGAACTGAACGACCATTATCCTTCGGGACTGGCGGCCGGATATGAGTGGCGCACCACACCGCTGTGGGGCATCGGTCTGCAGGCCATCGTCAACGGACATACACAGTTCCTGCACGACGGACGGGCGCGCAATCTCATTGAAGCCATCATGTGGCACGGAGGCGAAGGGGCCGCCTCGCGCGAAAAGTTCCGCCGGATGAAGAAGTCCGACCGCGACGCGCTGATCCGCTTTGTGGAGAGTCTGTAGCCCGCTTCCCTGTAATCTTCTTCGCTCCGTGAGTTTTTCCTTTCTCTTGAGTTCTTTCCTCTCCGTGGGATCATCCCTCCTAGTGAGTTTTTCCCTTCGCCGTAAGGGTTTCCCCTTTCTTCCGGAGAAGATGAAAGATTCCCTCATCGGAAAAGTTTACGGAACACCGAAAACCTTATAATTTATAATCAGCAGAACATCAGAAAATGTTTGGAAAAAAATATGAAAAAAATATTATTAGGGGCAGTATTGGCTTTAGGAACATCGGCCTTTGCCCAAAATGCAGAAAACAATTGTGCGACAAGTGACAGAGATTGTCCTGCGACGGGAAGTACTTCGGCATTGGACGATGACAAATATGTGGAAAGTGATGTCGTACCTTTGGCCGGAAAGCAGGGATTCAGCTTCTCAACCCGTGCCGGCGACTTCCTTTTCAAGCCTTATGCTTTGATTCAGGCATCGGGAAATTTCAATTATTATGATGACGAAAATCTGAACTTGGCGGAGGTGGATCGTGTGGCAAACAGTGGTTTTGCCATTCCGAACGCAATTATTGGTTTCAGCGGTAAGGCGTTTAATAAAATTACTTTTAACTTTGCACTGAATGCGGCGAAGAGTGGCGGAGAATTGTTGCAGCAGGCATGGTTCGATGTCAATTTCTGCGAAGCGCTCCGCTTCCGTGCCGGAAAGTTCAAGACCCCGTTCCAAACGGGTTATCTGACGACACTGGGGCAGACCATGTTTCCGCAGCTGCCTTCGTCCATGACCACTCCGGTGCGTACCAATCTGAGTCTGGATGCCGTGCAGCCCAGCATCTACACCGGATTCGATCTGGGTGTTCAGCTTCACGGTGTGGTCAGGAACCGCTTAGGCTATCAGGTGGGTGTCTTCAACGGAACTGGCATCGGCGTGAATACCGCCACTAAGGGAACCAGCGACGATCGCCGTGGACTCCCGTCGCTGCTTTATGCTGGTCGTCTGGCCTATATGCCCAAAGGGGTGATGCCTACCCATCAGGGCGATCCGGATGATTTGCGGAACGATAAACTGCTGTTCGCCTTGTCTGGAAGCGTCAATGTGGAAGGCAACAGCGAAAGCTCGAATGATTTCCGTGCCGGACTGGAGTTTGCCTGGCTGAAAAACCGCTGGTATGTCAGTGCCGAGGGCTATCTGCTGCGCATGAACTGGACCAAGAGAATGATGCGCGAAGGCGGCTTCACTTCATGGGGTGCTTATGGACAGTTGGGATATTTCGCCACGAAGAAGCTGCAACTGGCCGCCCGCTATGATTTCTTTGACCGAAACGGTACGGAGCTGGCCGGATTCCTGAACATGCCGGCTGTGGGTTTCAACTATTTCTTTGCCCGCACGAACCTGAAGCTTCAGGCCATGTATCAGTACATCGGCAAGTGGGGACACGACACCCAGCTGGAGCGCGACAACGATGATATGGGCATGGCCTATCACAGTGCTACGGTGATGCTGCAATACACCTTCTAATTTCAGAAAAGGAGGATATGAATATGAAACATGATTCAGAAATCAGCAGCAGGAATATCATCCGGCGTTTTTGGAAAACAACCGTGGCCGTGTCGCGGATCAGGAAAACAAGCGTGGCTGTGTTGTCGGTTCTGTGCTTTACCGCTTGCGACAGCGGAGATATCATTCCCAAAAAGGATACGGGTAACAAGGAGATTGTGGCTACCGTTTCTTTCACACATGTAGAGACTATTCCTGCCGTGCGCGAACGGAAACTGGCCTTTATGTCCTATACGAATCCCGGTGACGAGCAGCCCAACCGTATGCATGTCATCACTACGGCACAAGAGGGAGCTCCTACAGAGCTATCGCTTACGCAGGTGCCCGACGATACCCGTCAGGTGGTCTTGGCTCTGGTGGATCAGGATAATCAGATCATCTATCCTTTCTTCGAAAAGGAAATCAGCTCCTCTTCCGATCGGGTAGATTTAGGAGCCGTGACGGTTAATCTGATTGCCTACGACCGCGTGCAGAAGCAGCTGTTCAACCAGAGTTGTCTGGACTGCCACAGCGGAGGTAATCTTTCCCGTGGACTGAATCTGGGCGAGGGGCAGAGCTATCGGGCCATTGTGAATGTGGAGAGTAAAGTGCCCGGCATGCCGATTGTCAAGCCGGGAGATATCGAAAGCAGTCTGATCGTCAAGCAGCTGACCGATTATGATACCGGCTCCTTCCATACCACGCTGACTACGATGAAGGACAATGATATTACGTTGCTGAAAGAGTGGATACGCAATGGGGCATCGGTAAATTAAGATAAAAGAAAAACAAACAAGATGAAACAGAATCATATAGAAATCAAGTCTTTTCCCTTCCAAGGGGGTGTTTCGGAGCATCATGTGATGGTTCATGTGCAGGATCGTGCAAGCACTTATTCCGAACAACTGGAGCAGGTGTTCGGTGATTTTATGCGAGTGTGTCGTGAAGAACTGGCGGAAGCGCAGCCGGTATTTGTCCGGGTGTTTCTGAGCGACAGTGCCAATCAGTCGGAAGAACTCGCCGGCTATTTGCAGGATGCCACTTATGCTGTGTCCGTGATCGAACAGCCGCCCCTTGACGGAAGTAAGATTGCCCTTTGGGCCTATTTGCAGACCGACATGCAGCCGTTTGCCTGTCCGGGTGAGTTGCACGCTTTCCGGCACAACAGCTACACCCACTGGTGGGGCGGAGATATGACTGCCTCCGGAGCAGATTCCGAGGTGCAGACCTATGATCTGCTGAACCGCTATGCTACGCTGCTCGAAGAGCGGGGAATGAATCTGTTGGAAAGCTGTGTGCGCACCTGGTTCTTTGTGCAGAACGTGGATGTGAACTATGCGGGAGTGGTTACCGGCAGAAACCGCCTGTTTTGGGAAAAAGGGCTCACCACAGCCACTCATTTCATTTCCAGCACCGGCATCTGCGGCCGCAAGCCCGATGCCAAGGCACTGGCTACGATGGATACCTATGCCGTGGAGGGACTGAAATACGGACAGATGCAGTTCCTGTATGCGTCCGACCATCTGAATCCCACAGCCGAGTACGGTGTAAGTTTCGAACGCGGTACTTATATTGACTATGGCGACCGTCGCCATCTGTTCATATCGGGTACTGCCAGTATCAACAACCGTGGTCAGGTGGTGCATCCCGGGGATATCCGCAAGCAGGTGGAGCGTATGTGGGAGAATGTAGAGGCTTTGCTGTCGGAAGGTAAGGCCGGTTTCGATGATGTGGCTCATATGCTGGTTTATCTGCGTGATGTGGCCGATTACGAACTGGTGAACCGTATGTTCGAGGAACGCTTTCCGAATGTGCCCCGTGTTATCTTGTGGGCACCGGTATGCCGTCCCGGCTGGCTGGTCGAGATGGAATGTATGGCCTTGATTCCGGAAGGCAATCCGGAATATGAACCTTTCTGATTTTTACTCCCTAAATATGAGTACTTTTGGATGACCGGGCTTTCAGTCCGGTCATCACTGTTTCTGGAAGAATCATCTTTTTTGTGTATTGACAGAGCTTTTCTTTTCTTTTACTTTTGCAACACGGAAAACAGAAAATTAATGAAGCCGCTGCCTGATAGAACTTCCGGGGTCTTTAGTAGTGTTTTGCCCCCGGAAGGGGCAGTGGCTTTTTCAGTATTGAAAAAAATCCCGATCAAATAAAGGCAGAGTCGGAGGATAGATAGAAGTATGCAGCTATGGTGCTGCTTTTTAATTGCAGAAGTATGAACTGGAAGAAATTATCATTTGGTGGTTTATGGGTGTTGGTCGTTGTGCTGGCTGCGGCCACTTTTGTTGAAAAGTCGTTCGGAACAGATTTTGTGGTCCGTCATGTGTATCATTCCTGGTGGTTTGTCCTGTTGTGGGGATGGGTCGCTTTTTCCGGTTGCGCAGTCTTGTTACGTCATAAGTTTCGTGGGGCTCTGATTGCTTTGCATGCTTCGTTGCTGCTGATTCTTTTGGGGGCTCTGCTGACATTTCTGACGGCACGTCGAGGAGTGGTGCATTTACGGCAAGGAGTGCCGGCAGATTCTTTTCAGGAAGAAACGCTCCACGGTAAGGTTACTGCCCGTTTACCCTTTACGATGAGGCTGGAACAGTTCTCGGTGCGCTATCATCCCGGTTCTGAGATGCCCGCCGACTATGAAACCTCTTTTACGATTCAAGAGGAGCAGACCGACACTCCAGTTTTCGGAACCGTTTCCATGAACCGCATCTTTTCCTATCGGGGCATCCGTTTTTATCAGACTTCTTATGATGCTGATGGGAAAGGGAGTTATCTGAGCCTTAATGAAGACTGTTATGGTATTCCGGTGACCTATGCCGGATATTTCCTGCTATTTGTTTCGCTTATCTGGATGCTTTATGACCGGAAAGGCGGTTTCCGGACTCTGTGGCGCAATCCTCGTCTGCATCGCCTTATGATGCTTTGTTGTTTGTTGGTGCCGACTTCGGAAGTATGTGCCCTACCTACATTGCGTGAGGACCGGGCGCAGGAGTTCGGACAGTTGCTGGTGTCCTATCAGGGACGGGTGTGTCCCATGCAGACTTTGGCTTTGGATCTGGTGCGTAAGTTGCACGGCAGTGACCGTTATCAGTATTATTCGGCCGAACAGGTTATGGCCGGACTTCTTTTTTATGCCGCCGAATGGGATGCCGAGCCGTTGGTGCGTGTGAAGGATGCCGGTTTGCGGCAGGCTTTGCAGTGTGGGAAATATGTGTCGGTGAATCAGTTGGTGCAAAGAGATGTATCGAAGGATATATTGGGAGATGTACCGGGGAATGTATCGGAGGTGAGTTATGTGCTCCAACCTTATGTGGAGGCATATTATCAGGGCAAGCACAGCAAACTGAATAAAGCGGCTGTGGAGTTGGATGAGCGTTTGCAGCTTCTGGCTCTGTTGCGGCAGGGAAGTATGATGCGTGTATTTCCTATGGCTCAATCGGGAGATTTGTCAAAGAGGCAATCCGTAGAACAGTCTGAGGATATGGTTGAAAGGATGTCTTTAGGAGGGACTGTCGGGCTGTCTTGTGAGAAGTCCGGTGGTAGATCGTCTTGTGAGAGGACTTGTGGAGAGATACGTTGGTACAGTCCCGTGGATTCTTTGCCTGCTGGCACACCACGGGAGCAGCAGCTTTTTGTGCGCGAAGCTTTCAGCTGGCTTTACGAGTACGGCGTGCGTGGGGGAGATGATGTTGTATTGCGGGATATGCTTTCCAAGATCAAAAACTATCAGAAACGGTTTGGCGGAGATTCTGTGCCCGATCCGTTTCGTCTGCGTGCCGAACATTGGTACAACCGCTTTCCGGTGGTCGGTATGCTTTATAAGATAAATCTTACGGTGGGGCTGGTTCTGTTTCTGACTCTGATTTTTTCTCTGTTGAAAAACCGTCCTCTTCCTTATGTCCGTAATCCTTGGATGCGGAGTGGGGTATGGGTGTTGTTGGGTGGAGTTTTCGCCCTGCTGACAGCGCATATTGCGCTCCGTTGGGTGATTTGCGGTCGCCTGCCTATGGGAAACGGTTATGAAACGATGCTTCTTCTGGCGTGGCTGGTGCTTCTTCTGGCCCTGCTGCTGTATCGTATCTTTCCGGTTCTGGTTTCGTTTGGTTTTCTTCTTTCCGGTTTCTTCCTGCTGGTTTCCGGACTTTCGCAGATGGATCCCGTCATGACGCATCTGATGCCTGTGCTCTCTTCGCCTTTGCTCAGCATTCATGTGTCGCTTATCATGAGTGCTTATGCCTTGTTATCTTTTACCGCATTGTGCGCCCTTGTGTCGCTGTTGCTTTTTGCCTTGCGGTGGGGGAAAACCGTCGGGGGAGCGCTAACTGTTCGAGATTCGTCGGGTGAGTGTTCGCTATATTCTCGCTTGCTTTCTTTATGGAGGACTGCTTTCCGTTCGGGCCCTATCCGTTTATCGGGTGAAGGGGAATTGCCGGAGGGTCGGTTGCCGGAGTGGCGTCTGGCTGAGAAGCAGGAATCGCTGTTGCTTCTTTCCCGTTTGTTCCTTTATCCCGGCATTGCTCTGTTGGCTGCCGGAATCTTTGTGGGTGCCATTTGGGCGAATGTATCCTGGGGGCGCTATTGGGGATGGGATCCCAAAGAAGTGTGGGCGTTGATCAATCTGCTGCTTTATGCCGTGCCACTGCACGGATTCCGCGTGTTCCGTTCTCCGGTGCGTTGCCATCTTTATCTGCTGTTCTGCTTTCTCACGGTATTGATGACTTATATCGGTGTGAATTATTTCTTGGGAGGGATGCATAGTTATGCCTGAAAACGGAGTTACTCCGCTTTCAGGCATTCTAGAATGATGTGCTGTTCGTTTTTCAGAGTGGTGATGAATAGATAACGGTTGCCACCCTCTTTTATTTTCAGTTTCTTGCGGAGCTCCTGTACGGTTGACGGGAAGTTCCGGATGGTGATATTCGCCTGCGGAATATCGCGGGCGATTTGTTTCAGATCCTGCTTGCTGAAGGTGCGGCTGCCCGTAACGCGGAACCGCCGTCCCGGAAAGTTGGCACACAGCGTGTCGGAGGTGTACAGATGACTGTTTGGATGCAGTTTGCGGACACCGAAACGTGCGCACAGACATTTATAGGCTCCGGCCTTGAGCAGCGAAGTGTTCGGTTCGTAGAGATAAGCGCCCGGCTGGTCGGTATAGACCGCTTCGGCCGTGGCTTCTTCTTGTGCGGTATATTCGAAGGTCTGCTGTTCGCCCTTCTGGAGATTGACACAGAAGATACGTGTTTCTGCAGGTTTATTTGCGTAGCTTTGTTCCGGATGTGAGGTTGTGCTGGTGTCTTCAAACTTGTCTGCGGAGATGTTTTCGGCCTTGCTTGCGGAAGTGTCTTCGGTTTTGCTTGTTTCTGAGGCCGTATTATTGCCTGTTTCTTGTTTTTTTTCCGTTGTAGCCATTTCTGCTGTATTTTCTGTATCTTCGGAGGAAAGGATCAGCAGCAGTTCCTTGCATTCATTGTCCACACTTACCACATGCACTTCAATCACTCCGTTCAGTTCCTGAAGTGCCTGATGAATATCGAGCATGGGCGACAGCTTGGCCATGCAGAAGCGGCTGCACGAACGTATGCGTTCCTGAATGGCGGTCAGATCGGGAGTACAGTCACTCAGGGCTACGGTTTTCTTTCCCTGCTGGTCGCGGCGTGCCGGATCGATAAAGACCAGCGTGAGCGGAGCTTTCTCTGGCATCCGTTCCACTCCGTCGCCGTGCAATACTTCGGCCTGCTCCAGTCCCAGGACTTTCAGGTTGTGCCGTGCAATGCGGCAGAGCACTTCCTGCTGTTCGATGTAATAGGCATGGTCGAAGAGCGGAGCCAGATAGCTGAAGTCAATGCCGAAACCGCCGGTCATATCCGCCATGCTCAGCGGATAATTCTGTGCGTTGCTCTGTGTGTTGCTCTGCGCGTTGTTTCGGGCGGTGTCCAAAGGGCGGTTTGGAGAATCCTTCGGAGGGCTGTTTTGAATGCTTCTTTCGGGATTTTCCAGCCTCTGCAACAGACGGCGCACCACCTGCTGTTTGTAGAGCGCGGTGGTTTCTGACGAGCATTGCTCCATGGAGATGCGCGGTGGATAGACCAGCTGCGGATTCTCCGCCCAAAGCGGCAGTTTCTTCCGTGCCGTCTGATAGCCTTCAATTTGAGTGAGCGCTTCCTTCAGGTCCACATTCGGACTATCGGGACGTTTCAGGGCCAGTTTGCGGACATCATCCTGCGCATGACGGCGGATAAAGTCCCACATATCCTGATGAAACATAGGTTCTATTTTATAGGTTTGTAATAAGCTTTGGCTTGTGCCCGGGTGATGAGGTTGAAGTGCCACCACTCGGTGCGCAGCGGCTTGAATCCCGCCTGTTTCATGACGGAGCGCAGCAGTTCGCGGTTGCGCTTGGCTTCGGCGGAGATCACTTTCTGCTGTACGAGTTGCGCCTCACGGTCGATGTGCGCTTCCGGTCCCAGATGATCGATGAGCGTTCCCATCGGGATACTGTCTCCTTTCTCGTCGGCCAGTGTCAGATCCACCGCCATGCCGTAGTTGTGCATGCCCCCTCCGTTTTTGGGATTGCTCACATAGATGTTTTTCGGTGTGCCGGCCACCACGTTCCACATGATCTGTTGGATGTGCATGGGGCGCGCGGCATCGTACACCTTCAGCGTGAGTTCCGGATGCGACTTTTTCAGGATCTGCTGTGCCTTGGCCAGCGCTTTGGCGGCCTTGGGATGGAGATAGGCTTCTTTGAGATCCTTGTAGAGCACCCGACCCGTGAAGTTGTCGGCCCGTGCGTACATCAGACTTACCGGAATATCCGGAGCCAGTTCGTGAATGTCCACCAGTCCCTGACGGGCCATTGCTTGTGCGGTGGCACTGGGTTGCTGCGCCTGAAGGGTGCATGTAAAGACACCCGTCAGCAGAAATGATATCAGGATGCGAATCATAAGATTTGGCTGTTTTTACCGGTTATCATATGGAATATAATGCCGTCAGTTTTTGTTTCCGGCAAAGATATCCTTTTCCTGGTCATAAACCGGGCTGTCGATACCCAGGAAGGACAGGACGCTGTGGAACACGTGATACTGTCCTACCTTCTGGTCGGGACGTATCTTCAGGTTCTTGTCCGAGGTCCACACGATGAACGGGATTTCAATTTGTTCCTTGGGGGCTACGGCCATGGGGACACCGTGCATGTAGAGGTTTCCCTCGCCGAGCGACTCGCCGTGATCCGACACGAAGAGCACGCAGCTGCGTCTTTGCGGGACGTCCTTCAGCATCTCTATGACGGAGTGCACCAGATAATCCGTGTAGACGATAGTATTGTCGTAGGCATTCATCAGCTCCTTGGGGTTGGCCTTGGCCATCTCTACCGTGGTGCATACGGGCGTGAAGACTTCGAACTTGGCCGGATACTTCTTGTTGTAGGTCGGGCCGTGGCTGGTGCTGGTGTGCAGAATCACGAGCATCTTGTCCTTGGTGCAGGAGAGGATCTCTTCCTTCAGTCCGGCCAGCAGGATCTCGTCATACTTGCCGTCGGCTTCGGGATTCATCTTCTGCAGATCCTTTGCCTTATAGTATTTGTCGATATGTACGGGCGGTTCTCCCCAGTTGGTGGTGCGCCACGTCACGTCCACCCCGTTGCGGAACAGATAGTTCGGCAGGATTTCATACAGCTTTTTCGTGGGCTTGTGGTCCAGTATCGCTTTTACTCCGGCCGTGGTATAGGTAGCCGCGGCTTCGGCCATGAGCGCCGTCACACTGTCCTTCTCGAGCAGCGGATTCGTGGGTTTACCGTATCCGTAGAGCGAGAAGTTCTCTCTTCTTGCCGACTCGCCGATGATCAGCACGCACACATCCTTTCCGGGAGTGGCGATCCGGGCGTCGGGCAGCGGGATGGCCTTGCGGTTTCTCTTCTTCTCGGCGTTGTAGAACCGGATGGAGTTTACGGTGTACGACCAGGGCATGAGCAGGCTGCCCAGCTTCGTGGCGTGGCGGTCAATCCAGGGCCAGTTCGTCATGTTGCCCAGGGCGATGAGGAGGGCCAGGGCGAGCGACAGTCCCGCGCCGGCGAAGAAACGCTTCGGCCTGCCATAGTCTGTTTTCTGCACGAACAGATACACCGCGGGAAGGATTCCCAGGAAGAGGATGTAAAGAAGCGCCTGCCCCGAGAAGAAGCCTGAGGCCTCGGAATACTGTGTGTTGAACACGTTGCCCATCATCTTGTCGGTGACCAGCACCTGATACGTGTTGATGAAATACAGACAGATGGCATTCCCCACGAAGAGCAGCGCCAGCAGGCATTTGCCCACGATGCGCCCCAGATACAATACCAGCGTGTAGAAGAAGAAGTTCAGGGCCAGCATCAGCACGACGAGGCTTACGGTGATGAGCACCCCGTTCAGGTCGGCCTTCACATTGTCCGTCACCAGGCGGAAGAAGGGCCAGTGGTAAGCGATGAGTGTAAATACACTCAGAACGGCCGACATGACCGTCAGCGAAATCTTGTTTTTCAGAAAATCTGCCATTTGAAAATCAGTTTATGGAATAATACGACTGTTCCGCCGCAGAGGGCCAGAACCAGGAGATTGAAAAGCACCGTGAGCGGAATGTTTACGGTGTGCGCCGGCTGGCGGTAGGGTGTTTCCGACACGGAGGCGTCATATCGTGCAAACGGATTCGAATAGATCACCTCTCCTTCGGGGAACCAGGCCGTGACCCTCACGTAAGGGTCCTGCGGCTTCATGTCGTAATGGGCCCGGTCGGTGTGGCGCGCCACGGCCAGTGTGGTGTGATCCTGTCCGGTAAACTTGATGCTGTCTGCCGTGCGCGACAGGGCGATGAACACGGTGGCGCTGTCCAGACCTATATTCCGGATATAGGGCAGGTTCTTGTTTTTGGCATATTTCACCTGCCAGTCTCCGTGTCCGTAATCCGGCACACGCATGGAGTAGTAGCCTCCCGAGAGCAGTGTTTTCTTGATGTCTTCGTATTTTGCAGAAGGGCAATACAAAAAGTTACACCGTACGGCAATCTTCTTCGTGCGGTCGGGATAGTGCAGATCGTCGTTGGCCAGTCCGAAACTGTATCTTCCGGCGCTGAGGGCCCAGTCCCAGTATTCGTTTTCGGTGCTCTTGCCGCTGTCCAGTTCCATAATCCTGTATCCGGACAGACGGATCATATGCGCCCGGCAGGTACCGATCGTTCTCAGCGGATGATTCATCTGGATGAAATCAGACTCCGCGCCGAGCAGATCGAGCTGGAACTGCTTTTGCGATGCCAGAACGGGGAGGAGATGGTCGAAGCGGTTCACCTCTCGGCATCCGAACACCAGCTTGTGGTATTTGAACAGGTTGATGCCGTGCTCATACACATTCACCTGCAGGGCGGTGTCGTAGGGATGCGCCGTGAGCTCGTTGTGGTTGGAAAAGGTGACAATGTCATAGCCGAACTGACGGTATGCTTCATCTGTTTCCTTGGGCCAGTACTCGCATTCGTTGAAAATACCCTTTACCCGGGTATGCGTATGGAAATTAGCCCTTTTCCAGGAAACGGAGTCTGCACCTTTCAGGGCGGCATAAGGATTGAATATGTCCGGACCGCTGAACGGCTTGGCTTCTTCGAAATTATATACCGGACTGATACTTGTTGCAAATATTGCGAATAAGGCGATCAGTACCAGACCAATCACTGTTTTCAGCAGTATATTTGCTGTTTTACGGAAAAAAACATTCATAATTTAAAATGATCTTATACTTAATATTTTATCATTATTTCTTGCAAGTCCTTATCACAAAGATGGAATGGCATATGAATCAGCCCGATAGCATGTTCCTGGATTACGATATCAGGAACTGTTTGTGGGGGGATAGCATAAAATTCATTTTAGTATGATTTCTATAGCTCTGAGTATTTTGCCAATTCGGTTCCGCTAAAGCCTTTTTATTTTTTATATGGCTCATCTACAAAGTATTATGCAAATAAGTTCACACTGTAAACGCCGGGCAAAGTTACAGAAATATTTTTTAAGGAAGGTTGTTCTGAAGATTTTTTAATATCAGCAAAACAAAATATACCTGAATCTGAGTATATAAAAAAAGCAGTTACGAAATTCGTAACTGCTTGATTTTCAAAGTGGACCAGCCAGGGCTTGAACCTGGGACCTCCAGATTATGAGTCTGTTGCTCTAACCAACTGAGCTACAAGTCCAAAGGAATATTTCCTTTTTGTGTCCGCAAAATTAATACATTCACTCGAATAAAGCAAATAAAAATTAGTAATTTTGCATCATCATTCCTAAATATTTTTGATGGATAATCTTATGGATAAAAAAATAAGAAACCTGATCTTCGATTTTGGCGGAGTACTGGTAGATTTGGATAAACAACAGACAATCAAGTCTTTCTCAGAGTTGGGTATTGATGTGCAGGAGCATATTCGTGATTATGTGCAGGGGGGACCGTTTGCTTTGCTTGAAAGCGGTGCCGCAACTCCTCAGGAATTTCTGGACACCTTGCGCCAGATGAGTTCCTATAATGAAAAGCCTACAGACGAACAGATTGCCGAAGCCTGGAACCGGATGCTGGTGCGCATTCCCGAGCGTCGTCTGCGAGCACTGAAACAGTTGCGGGAACATTATCGTATCTTCCTATTGAGTAATACGAATCTCATTCATTGGGAGTATTCCGCCCGACACTTGTTTACGGTGCAGGGAGGTTGTGCCGAGGATTATTTTGATCATATCTATCTGTCGTGTGACCTGAAACTGTTAAAGCCCGGAAAAGAGATTTTTCAGGAAGTATTGCGTCGGGAGCACATCGTGGCCTCGGAAACATTGTTTATCGATGATTCGGCTGCGAACTGTGCTGCTGCCTCGGCTTTGGGTATACAGACCTATTGCCCGGCCGAAGCTGACGACTGGTTGCCATTATTTATTTCCTAATCTTAGAATATGAAGATTATTACTTCTATAGAGCAGCATGACTTTCGCCCTTCAGTGGCTACAATCGGTTTTTTCGACGGGATGCACTGCGGACACCGTTTTTTGGTGCATCAGGTTACAACTTTGGCTCAGGAGAGGGGACTTGAATCGCTGTTGATCTCTTTCGACCGCCATCCCCGTCAGGTGATGCAGGCCGATTATCGTCCGCAATTGCTTTCTCCTTTTCGGGAGAAGTGTCTTTTGCTGGAACAGTCGGAAGCGGATCATGCCGTATTGTTGCATTTTGATTTGGCGATGTCCTCCCTTTCGGCTTATGAGTTTATGCGCGATGTGTTGCTGAAACAGCTTCATGTGCGTGTGTTGCTGATCGGGTATGACCATCATTTCGGGCATGGGGCCTGTGATACTTTTGAGGATTATGTTCGTTACGGCCAGGAATTGGGTATTGAGGTGGTACAGTCCTGTGAATATCAGAATCAGGGATTGCATGTCAGTTCTTCGGCCATACGCAAGGCGCTTCTTTCCGGTGATCTGGATTTTGCGACACAAGCGCTGCAACGCTATTATTCGTTGTGTGGTACGGTAGTACATGGCTTTCATATCGGCTCTGCATTAGGTTTTCCTACTGCGAATGTATCAGTCGATTCGGAAGAAAAGCTGATTCCTGCCGATGGCGTGTATGCCGTATGGGTAGACTTGTCTGATGGAAGTTCTTATCCCGGTATGTTGAATATCGGAAATCGCCCGACGATGGACAATGGAACGCAAACGACCATAGAGGTGCATCTTTTGGCTTTCTCCGGAAGCTTGTATGGACAGCAGCTTACGGTACGCTTCGTGAAATATCTGCGTTCGGAACAACGATTTGCAAATAAGGGCGAATTGGTGACGCAGTTGCAGAAAGACCGTATTCAAGTGGAACAATTATTAAAACGATAACGATATGCGTATGTGGTGGCGATTGTTGGGAATGGTGGTTCTGTTCTTGGGAACCCAGTTGCTTGTTTCTGTTTTCGGGACAGTAGTCTGTTCCTTCTTGCAGATAGATCCGCAAGGTATTGATGTGCTGGCGACGCTTCTTTTGTTGAGCAATTTGTTGGTTGCTGTGTTTCTTTTCGGATGCCGGATTTTACCCTTCAAGGAAACCTTCCGCCGTTATTCCTGGAATATGAAGGAGACGGCCTTTCTGGTGGGATTGACGCTGTTGGCGATTATTCCGGTTAACGGGCTTACCGAGTTGCTTCGCTTGCCGGATATCATGCAAACTTCTTTTGCCGGACTGATGGCTAATCCATTGGGAATTCTGAATATTGTGGTATTGGGCCCGCTGGTTGAGGAACTGATTTTCCGTAAAGGTATGCTGGATATTTTGCGAAAGGGAAATTATTTTCCGATATGGGCTATTGTGATTTCATCGGTGACTTTCGGTGTGATTCATGGCAATCCGGCCCAGATTCCCGGTGCATTCCTGTTTGGTCTGTTGCTCGGATGGATTTACTGGCGTACGAACAGTGTATGGACTGTTTGGTTACTCCATGCCTTGAATAATTTGATAGGAGTACTTACCTTTACCATTTGGGGAGAGGACCAGAAACTGATGGACCTGTTCGGTCCGTGGGGATTAGGCGCTTTGATACTTTGTTTCTCAGTTGTCTTTTTCGGATTGGCTTTGTCCTATCGAAAAGCCTTTAAAAGTAAGGTGCCGATTTCTTTTAGTGAAGAATAAAAGAATCTTTTTTTGAAGAGAAGAGTATAAAAGGCTCTGTCATGGCTTCTGGTTACGAAGTCTGACAGAGCCTTTAGATTTTTTGAAGGGATTTTAAAATGCGATTCATAGAAGATTGGATTTTATTTGAAATTTACATCGAATTGAAGGTGAAGTAGGGGGATTAAAAAAACAGAGCTGCCCAACAATGTTTTGAGCAGCTCTGTAAATATATTCAATGACTATTATTCAGCCAATATACCCATTTCGGCACCAGAAGCAAAGTCCTGACCGTTCTGAGAACTCAATGCTGTGAAGCGTACGTAGCGTGCCTTAACCGGCTTGCTGAACATCACGCGCTTCTCTTTGGCATTGTTCTCGAAAGAACCCTTCACCAGAACATCACCCCAAGTCTTACCGTCGTTGCTTACCTGAATCTGGTAGTCCTTAATGTTTCCGTTCGGACCATTCTGACGAGGCAGGTAAGTAAATCCTTTCAGAGTTTTCACTTCACCGCAATCCAAGTCAACCCAGTGTGGATATTTAGCAACGGTTACTGAGTACATGGTATGCCAAATAGTGTTCGGATCGTTATCTACCAAGTGACCTGGATCACCTTCACCACTTTCCACGCTACTTGCATACATCACTTCAACCGGTACTGTCTCGATCTTCTCGAAAGTCATGGTGGTCTTCAGCTTGTCGTTGCTCTTTTCCCAAACGGTGATGGTTCCACCGTTACGCATATTGATTGGTTCGCTGTAAGTCTGTACCTTCTTGTTTCCGTTCAATGTGTAGCAGATTACGGCATCCTTCTTTTCGGTAGAGATGGTTACCTTACCGGCACGGTCACGGGCAACGCCCAATGGCATATCACCGGCAGCAGAAACCTTGGCACGTTCGCTCATGTCATAGCTCTTCTGAACCGGACGGATGATGAAGCCCATAGAATGATTGCCTGCCTTGATGCGGTCTTCTTCCAACGGACCACCCTGGCCACAGCTGTTACCTCCCAGACCCATTACTTTCAAATCCAGATGCAGATAGTTTCCGTCTGACTTAGGCAACTGATAAGGATGAGGAGCCTCTACCATCTGCATAGCCGACCATGGCAAAGCAGAAGCTGAGAAGGTGGTGGTAGAGATGAACTGAGCACCGTTTCCGGCCTCGTCTGTCAGTGCACACCAGCGTACATCTTCACGGTTACCCATTGACTGCGGTTTCGGGAAGTGAACGAACTGATCCTGTACGGTGCTGTTATACAGCTGTACGAAGGCGCCGTTCATACGGTCGTTATAGTTGTTCTGTGGACCACGTCCATAGTAAGTATAGTTCTTCAGATCTGAAGGGGTCTTCATGACATAGCCCAAACGAGGCAAGTTGAGTCCCGGTTCATTTGAGTTGATGTTTGCCTCCAGTTCGATAGAGCCGTCCGGATAAACGGTCCAGATCTGGTTGGTGGTAAACTTGAAGTCGTCCGGACCGAAATCTTTGCTCTTGGTAATTTCGTATTTACCGGAGCTGATACCCAAATCGCGGATATTCTGTCCGTATGGAGCCTGTGACTCAACAGTATAAGCCAATACAACTGTACCGTCTTCCTTAGTGTATACCTTAGAATCGAGCACTTTGTGCTGCAAGTTATTCAGACCCTTGGCGAACCACTGGTGGTATGCCCAGTTGTCGTTGTCCACCATAGCGCGGAAGGCATCCAGTTTCGGACCGTTACCGTCTGCAAAAATCACCTTGTTGCCATATTGCAGACTGTTGATGGTACCGGTAGTGTTGTTGAATACAACAGAGAAGCCATTACCCTTTATTAAATTCTTTTCTTTGGTCTGTGACAGAGTCGGCTTGTCACCCTTTGCACTCTCCTTGATGCTGGCGAACTGAGCGGCGCTCTTCACCGGAAGCTGCTCTTCCATCTGTACATATCCCTTCTTGGCCCAAGGCATATCCTTAGCCAGCAAGAACTGTACTTTTACGAAATATTCGCTGTTGGCATCCAATGAGTTGTAGTCGAACGGAATGGTGTAATTACCCTTTTCACGTGGACCCAGAATGTTGCGTGGACCCTTGAAAGCGTTGCTTTCCTGAATCTTCTTTCCGTCTTTCCACAAAGACCATACCATTTCTACATCGGTCATCGGCTCGAAGTAGTTCTTGTTGAATACCTCGATCTGTCCTTTGGTGATGTCTACGGCCTTAACACCTACATTCTGGTATACCTTCTTCACCTCAAAGTATTCAGGTTTCGGTTTGTGTCCCGGGAAGAGGATACCGTTCATACAGAACATACCGTCGTTTGGCTTATCGCCGAAGTCACCTCCGTAGGCCAGATATTTCTCGCCGGTAGTCTTGTCGTAGTTATAGAGTGACTGATCGACCCAGTCCCAGATAGCGGCACCACAGAAGAAGTTGGTTGACTCCATTGCTTCCCAATAGTCTTCCAGATTACCTCCGGCATTACCCATTGAGTGAGCATACTCAGAGATGTGGAACGGATATTTCATGTTGTATTTACCCTTAACGGCCTCGCGTGTCCAGGCGATAGACGGATACTGGTTGGAACCCATATCCACGATATCGTTGTTGCGCTCGTACTGAACCGGACGACTCAGGTCAAATTCCTTGATGGCATTGTAGGCTGCCTTGAAGTTGTCACCCGGGCCAGCCTCGTTACCCAAAGACCAGATCACGATAGAAGGATGGTTCACATGAGCGTGTACCAACTCCATAACGCGGGCTACGTGAGCGTCCTTGAATTCCGGAACGTGAGAAAGAGATGCGTCACCGTAGTAGTATTCATGACTTTCCAAGTTCGCTTCGTCTTCCAGATAGATTCCATATTTGTCGCACAGATAGTACCAGTAAGGATCGCAAGAGTAGTGAGAGTTACGGACGTGGTTGATGTTACCGCGCTTCATGATCATAATCTCTTCTTCCATCTGCTCGTGCGTGATGCTGTTACCGCTGTTCGGATTGATTTCCTGACGGTTCACACCCTTCAGTTTTACCGGCTTGTTGTTTACGTAGAAATAACGTCCGGCCAATCCGAATTCATCGTCCTCTGCCTTAGTATCCTTGATTTCTACTTTGCATACACCGAAATAAGAAGAAACGACGTCTACAGTCTTTCCTTTCTTGTCCTTCAGTTCAACAACTAAAGTATAGCGGTTAGGCTGCTCGGCTGACCACAGTTTGGCATTTTCAATATTGAACTTGGTGCTGATGGCCTTGTTGTCGTCTTTTTCCAAAGTGAAGCTTTCTGAAGCAACAGGCTGGCCCACCTGGCCTACGATGTCGTCAGAGTAGAGCTTGTTCTCGTAAACGCTGTAGTTCAGAGTATATCCTTTTGCAGCTTTCTTGCCTAAATTGCGCAGTTTGGCATTTACCTCTACAGAAGCTCCGTTTGCAGTCAGGTCGGTATTGATCTTCATGTCACGGACCTCAACCTTTGCGGTAGAAGTCAGATAAGTGTCACGGAAGATACCCGGCAGACGGAACATATCCTGTGCCTCAAGGAAAGAACCGTCGGAGTTACGATATACTTCTACTGCCACTACGTTCTCACCCTTAACCAGATAGTCGGTGATGTTGAAGGTAGCCGTATTTCTTGAGTTCTTTGAGAAACCTACATACTTACCGTTGATCCACAGGTAGAAGAAAGAGTTCACACCATCGAAGTTGATATATACTTCGCGGTCTTTCCAATCTTCTGATACGGTGAAAGTACGGCGGTAAGAACCGACTTCATTACGATATTTGTAAGTGGTCCAGTCCTTGTTCGGTTCACGCATCACACCACCTTTCCAGTCGCCTACAGCTACGGTATGCTTGAAAATAACCGGCTGGTTACAGTAGATGGGCACACCATATTTTAGAGAACCGTCTTTCTGGATACCAACAACATTCCAGCAAGAAGGAACCTTGATGTCGTCCCAATCCTCAGCATCGAATTTGGCTTCATAGAAGTTTTTCGGGCGTTCGCCCGGGTTTGGAGCCCAATGGAATTTCCAGGTACCGTTCAGGTCCTGCCAGTATTTGCTGGCTTCGGGATGTACCTTTTTGGCGCTTTCCACGTCACCGAAAGAGAAGAAGTAGGCACGTGGCTGTTCCTTGTTTAAGGATAATTTTTCCGGGGCTTCCCATTCCGTACCCACCGGCTGTGACTCTATGCCATACAGAAAGCCATTTAAAGGCTGTTGTGCATTGGCCGACCCTAAGGTCATGCAGCATAGAATGAAACTAAAGGTAATTTTTCTCATAGATATAAATGATTATTAATATTAGTTTCTGATAGGATAAAAGAGTATTTGTTTGGAAAAACTGTTTCACATGCTACAAAGATAGTAATAAAAATACGATTCTCAATCTTTTAGCCTTAAAATTAAGAATTGAAATAGGATTGTAATATATGCTGTCGGAAGGTAAGAAAATAGTATCAGGTATTTATCTGGAATGCTGTCGGTGAAATCTTTTATTCAGTCCTTCTTTGGAGATTTAGAGAAAAAAGAAAGGATTGCCTTCCCGGCAACCCTTTCTCACGTTAGTATGTTATGAAAAAATTGAGAGATTGAAACTTCACAGTTTCGTGATTGTTTTATTAAGCACTAACTTGTTTTAATATATAAAGCAAAAATTATTTCGTTTTTATTTGTTACCCGAGAGTATCCGGATAAAGTCATCGTCCATATCCCCGGTAAGGTTTACAATAGTAAAGGTTCCGGTTGCCGAATCTTTATTCAGCATGATCAGTTCGATGATGCAGTCTTCTTTCCTGCGTACAAAGATCTGATTGTTTCCATGTGCCGTTGACTGATGGAGCGGAATGAACCGCTGTCTGTTGTGCTTGAGCATCTTTTCGGCATGCAGAAAATATTTCGGTTTGTCTGCTCCTTGGATGATGCGTGCACTTTTCAACTTGGCAATCAATTGCCGGGCTTCCGTTCGGCCGTTTTTTTCGCGATGCATGTCTACCAGACGTTCCATCATTTTTGGACTGATTGTCTGGCAGTGAATGGTGGTATCTTTATTGAAGTCCATCATAAACCGCGAAGCAAAGTCTTGTGCGCTGACGGCCATACTGCTTGTTATGGTCAGAACCAGCAAAAGCATTGCCTTTTTCATAAACGATACACGTTTACCGGTCTTTTCCTACAGTTTGGTTGCTCAGGGCTGCTGTTGAATCGCTGATGACAGAGTCATTCAATCCCCGCGCTACCATTTGTAAGGCATAGGAAACCTGATCATAAGCCACCTCAGGATCTTTATAAGTATCCTGGTAATGGTCATAGTTATATTCTTTCTGAGCGTTTTCCTGCTTGAATGAGTGCTGTGCCGCATTTCCCAGAGTAAGCAGAATCGCAATGACGGCTGCAGCCTTGAAAAGAGGGCGCAAACGTTGTGTAAAGCTGATGGTTCTCGCTTTAACCGGTGCCTCTTCGCTTTCGATGAGTTTCAGGATTTTCTCGTCAAAATCATCGCTTAGCTTAGCCTTCTTTATCGTCTGCTCGTAAGTGAACAGAGAACGGTAGCGAAGCAGATGCGCCGGCACTTCCTTCTGTGAGAAGAAAGTACGCAAGATATCCTCTTCTTCTAGAGTCGTCTCGCAGTTCCAATAGCGCTCAAGCAGCTGTTCGATGTATTTATAATCCATATATCTCTATCTCTAAAAATCGTTTTTTAATTTTTTGCCGGGCTCGGAACAAGTTTACTTTCACCTGTTCTTCCGTGAGCCGCAATGTCTGAGCAATTTCCTTATAACTTTTCCCTTCGATTTCCCTTTGTTCCAATACCTGCTGTTGTGCGTCGGGCAGTTCCTCGAGCAGTTGCCGCACAATGTGCAGATAGTCTTTGTTTTCCAGGGTTTCCTGTGGGGTGTGGGCACTTGCGGGATCGCTGTGGGCATCTTCCAGCCGGATGTTCTGACTGCTTAGGCGCGCGGTGCGGTCCAAAGCCAAGTTGCGGCAAATGGTCTGACAATAGGCTTCTATTGAATCCATGTTTTTCCATTCTTCCCGTTTGTGCCAGATGCGGATAAGGGTTTCCTGCACAATGTCTTCGGCTTCTGCCGTATCCAATGTGATTCGTAAGGCCGTTCTGAAGAGTTTGTCCTTCAACGGGAGTATATCGTGCTGGAAACTGGTTTCTTTCATCTGCTCTATAATAAAGACGGGTGAGTGGCACAAAAGTTACACTCACCCGTCGATTTTTTTTGTATTTTGTTATAAGTCGTTTATTTTCAGAGAAATATTTTCTGAATTATTTTTCAATAATGGTTCCTTGTGTGCCGTCGATGGCGGTAGCCATGGTAATGTTTACCTTGCTGACACCCGAATGGATGGCCTGGAATGCGTTTTCCAGTTTTGGAATCATACCGTCCTGAATAACTCCTTCTTCAACATATTTCTTGAAGTCGGCCTCATTCAGGTGTGGGATTACACTGTCGTCATCATTGGCATCGCGCAGCACGCCTTTCTTTTCGAAACAGTACACTAATGTCACATCAAAGTAAGGAGCCAATGCTTTGGCGGTTTCTCCGGCAATGGTATCCGCATTGGTGTTCAGCATCTGTCCCTGTCCGTCGTGGGTGAGTGGTGCCATTACCGGTACGATTCCCTTATCAATCAGTTGGGACAGCATCTTGCCGTCGGCCTGATCCACATCGCCTACAAAACCATAGTCAATGTCTTTGACCGGACGTTTGTGTGAGCGAATCACATTCATGTCGGCACCGGTAAGTCCCAATGCGTTTACGCCCCGGGCCTGAAGTCCGGCTACAATATTCTTGTTTACCAGTCCGCCATACACCATGGTCACTACTTGCAGAGTCTGTGCGTCGGTGATGCGTCGTCCGTTTACCATGCGGCTTTCAATGCCGAGCTGGGCCGCAATTTTGGTAGCCGAGCGGCCGCCACCGTGTACCAGTACTTTATATCCTTCTACGCGGGCAAAGTCGTCGAGAAACTGTTTCAGGGTAGCTTCCTCTTCAACAATCTTTCCGCCCACTTTAATAACAGTAAGTTTCTTTTTCATTGTCATAATACCTTTTTATTCCAGATAAGTATAACCGTACAGACCGGAGCGGTAGTTGTTCAGGAACTCCTTACCCTCCTCGAGTGAGATCTTGCCTTCCTGAATGGAGCGTGAAACCCAAACCTCAAGGCGACGTACCAGTTTTTTCGGTTCGTATTGTACGTATTCCAATACTTCGGCTACGGTTTCTCCGTCGATGGTCTTGTCAATTGAGTATCCCTTTTCGTTTACAGTGATGTGTACGGCATTGGTGTCGCCGAACAGATTGTGCATATCGCCCAAAATTTCCTGATAAGCGCCTACGAGGAATACCGCCAGATAATAGGGCTCTCCCGGTTTGAGTGTGTGCACCGGCAGGCTGTGTGACAGATAACTGTTTGTTACGAAGTTGGCTATCTTACCGTCAGAGTCGCAAGTAATGTCCTGCAAGGTTGCCTGACGTTCCGGACGTTCGTTCAGACGCTGGATCGGCATGATCGGGAACAGCTGGTCGATAGCCCAGGAGTCTGGCAGACTTTGGAACAGAGAGAAGTTGCAGAAATATTTGTCAGCCAACAGTTTGTCCAGGCTCCACAGTTCTTCTGGAATGTGCTTTTGGTTTTGTGCCAGCATATTTACCTCACGGGTTACACTCCAATACATACTTTCGATATCGGCGCGTGTTCTCAAGTCGACGATGCCATGGCTGAACAAATCGAGCGATTCCTCGCGGATCTGCTGGGCATCGTGCCAGTCCTCAAGTAGGGTTCTCGGGTTCAGATGATCCCAGATTTCGTACATATCCTTCACGAGCTGATGGGCATCAGGTGCCGGTTCCCAGTTGTCGTCCATTTTCGGCAGAGAGGCCGTTTCCAGAACCTGCATGATGAGTACCGAATGATGTGCTGACAATGAACGTCCACTTTCGGTAATCAGGTTCGGGTGGGGGATATTGTTCTTATTGGCTGCCTCTACAAATGTATAGACACAGTCGTTTACGTATTCCTGAATACTATAGTTTACAGAACTTTCGCTGTTGCTGGATTTAGTTCCATCGTAGTCAACTCCCAGTCCGCCACCACAGTCTACAAATTCCACGTTATAGCCCATCTTATGCAGCTGCACATAGAATTGGGAAGCCTCTCTCAGAGCAGTCTGGATACGGCGTATTTTGGTAATCTGGCTACCGATGTGGAAATGTATCAGTTTGAGACACTCCTTCATGTCGTTTTTCTCCAGAAAATCGAGTGCTTCAAGCAATTCACTGGAAGTAAGACCGAACTTGCTGGCATCACCGCCGCTTTCTTCCCATTTTCCACTTCCTGATGAGGCCAGTTTGATGCGGATTCCGATGTTTGGAGTTACATTCAGCTTTTTAGAAACACGGGCAATGATGTTTAGTTCATTAAGCTTTTCTACAACCAGAAAGATTCTCTTTCCCATTTTCTGTGCCAATAGTGCCAACTCAATGTAGTTCTGATCTTTATAACCGTTACAGATGATTGGAGAATCGGAGTCTGTGTTCACTGCAATGACGGCATGCAGTTCCGGCTTGGAACCGGCTTCAAGACCCAGGTTGAATTTCTTTCCGTGGCTGATGATTTCCTCTACCACAGGGCGCATCTGATTCACCTTAATGGGATAGATGATGAAGTTTTCAGCCTTGAAATCATATTCTTTGGCTGCTTTTTCAAAACAGGTGCTGGTCTTTTCAATCCGGTTGTCCAATATGTCCGGGAAGCGGAGTAACACGGGCACGGATACATCATGTAGGGCCAGTTCGTTGACCAGTTCTTTCAGGTCGACCTGCACACTGTCTTTGCGAGGAGTAACATAAACATTACCCTTCTCGTTGATACCGAAGTAGTTCACTCCCCAACCGTTGATGTTGTAGAGCTCTTCTGAGTCTTCAATACGCCATTTTCTCATTCTGCTTTGTTGTTAAGTAATTCCTGAATTAAACGGACAGAGTCCTTGATTCTATCTATGCTATCTAATAATGTAATGTCAAATATATAATCGGCCTTGTTGTAATATGGTTCTCTTGTGGCCAGTGATTCTGTGATGAATTGCAGCAGCTCCTCATCGGTCTTGTTCTTCAGTAAGGGGCGTTCGTTCTTTCCCATTTTCAGGTGTTGGAAAAGAATATCCGGAGTGGCCTTGAGATATACCGTTTGCGCCTTGGAGTTCATAAACTCTATGTTATCGAAGAAACAAGGCGTACCTCCTCCGCAGGAAATGATAATATCTTCAAATTCGGCCACCTCGTAGAGCATCTTTCTCTCGATGTCACGGAATCCGACTTCTCCTTTCTCGTCGAAGATTTGCTGGATGGTGCGGTGATAGCGTTCTTCGATGAACCAGTCCAGATCGCAGAACTGCACCTTCATTTCGCGGGCCAGTGCCTTACCGAGAGTGGTTTTGCCGGCCCCCATATAGCCTATGAGGATGATTCTTGTCATTTCTTTTTGGTATAAGTTCTTTTGCCTTTGGTTGTTTTTGCCGGTTTCTCGTCCTGCTCCTTGATCACTTCCATACATTCTTCCAAAGAAAGGTCACGGGCTTTCTCTGCCAGATTCTTTGGCAGACGGTAGTTCTTGCCTTTATAGGCCAGATAAGGACCGTAGCGGCCGTTGAGGATTTCCAGTTCCGGTTCCTCGTCGAATGTCTTGAGATGACGTTCTTCTTCAGCCTTTCTCTTTTCCTGAATCAGAGTAACGGCCTCGTCAAGTGTAATGCTCAGCGGATCTTTTCCGGCAGGAATAGACACATATTTCTTGTCGTGCAGGATGTATGGACCGAAGCGTCCGGCTCCGACACTTACCTCTGTACCTTCAAATTCACCAAGTGTACGGGGCAGTTTGAAAAGGTCGAGTGCTTCGTCGAGCGTGATGGTTTCCATGCTCTGCCCCTGCTTCATCTGGGCGAAGCGTGGTTTTTCCTTATCGTCTGCACTGCCGATCTGTACTACCGGACCGAAACGGCCGATTTTGACAAATACCGGTTTTCCGGATTTCGGATCCTTACCTAATTCACGTTCGCCTACCTTATGTTCTGATTTTACATTCAGAGTTTTTTCCACCAGAGGAGAGAATTCCTGATAGAAGTCCTGCATCAGTTTGGTCCATTCAGTTTTTCCTTCGGCCACTTCGTCAAATCGCTTTTCTACTTCGGCCGTGAAGTTATAGTCCATGATTTCAGGGAAGAACTGCAACAGGAAATCGTTCACCACAATACCCACATCGGTAGGAATCAGTTTGTTTCTTTCAGCTCCGATGATGGTTTGCTTGGTGCTTTCGCTGATTTGGTCCTGTTTCAGTGTCAGCGTAGTCTGTTCTTTTTCTTCACCGCTCTTATCACCTTTGGTCACATATTCACGTTGCTGTATGGTGCTGATGGTCGGTGCATAAGTAGAAGGACGGCCGATGCCCAGTTCTTCGAGCTTTTTCACCAGACTGGCCTCGTTGTATCTTGGCGGATGCTGTGAGAACCGTTGTGTGGCGGTAACCTCTTTGCGGTTCAGGGTTTCGCCGATGCTCAGAGGAGGCAGCAGTCCGCTTTCCGTTTCTGCTACATCAGCATCCTCATCACGGGTTTCGCGGTATACTTTCAGGAAACCGTCGAACTTGATGACCTCTCCGGTAGCTACGAATGTATATTGACTCTTGTCTGACTGGATGGAAACGGTTGTCTTTTCCAGTTCCGCGTCAGCCATTTGCGAAGCGATGGTTCTCTTCCAGATCAGATCATAGAGGCGTTTCTCCTGCGGAGTACCGTCAATCTCTGTCTGGTCCATGTAGGTAGGACGGATTGCTTCGTGCGCTTCCTGTGCTCCTTTGGATTTGGTCTGGAACTGGCGGCTCTTTACATACTGGCTTCCCATAGAGTCTGTAATTACCTGAATGCAGGCATTGATACAGAGTGACGACAGGTTCACCGAGTCGGTACGCATGTAGGTAATCTTTCCGGACTCATAAAGCTTTTGGGCAATCATCATGGTCTGTGCCACGGTAAAGCCCAACTTATGAGCCGCCTCCTGTTGCAAGGTAGAAGTGGTGAATGGCGCCGAAGGAGTACGCTTCTGCGGGCGGGTAGCAATATCGTCAATGCGGAAGGCAGCCTGCTTGCAGCTTTCCAGGAATGCCATAGCCTCTTCCTTGGTCTTGAAGCGCTGGTTCAGTTCCGCCTTGATTTCGGTTTTGTTTTCCGGAACCTCAAACAGGGCGGTTACGCGGTAATTGGCCTCGCTCTTGAACTGCTGGATTTCGCGTTCTTTTTCCACAATCAGGCGTACGGCCACGCTTTGTACACGTCCGGCAGACAGGGCCGGTTTTACTTTTTTCCAGAGTACAGGCGACAGCTTGAAACCCACAATACGGTCGAGCACACGGCGTGCCTGCTGCGCGTTGACCAGGTTCAGATCTATCTGTCGGGGATGTTCTATGGCCGAGAGAATGGCCGGTTTGGTGATTTCATGAAAGACAATACGCTTGGTATGCTCTGGTTTCAGATTCAGCACCTCGTACAAATGCCAGGAAATGGCTTCTCCTTCGCGGTCCTCATCGGATGCCAGCCATACGGTCTCGGCCTTCTCTGCCTGGCTTTTCAGTTCGCTCACCAGTTTGGCTTTCTCTTCAGGGATTTCATATTCCGGGGTAAATGTGTCTGTATCTATACTGAATTCTTTCTTTTTCAGATCGCGGATATGTCCGTAACTCGATAAAACTTTGTAGTCAGATCCTAAAAACTTCTCGATCGTCTTTGCCTTGGCAGGAGACTCCACGATAACCAGATTCTTTTGCATCGTATTTATTATATTAAAATATATCGGGCGCAAAAGTAGAAAAAAAAGCTAGATACACCTTATATATTGTTTTTTTTTTTCTGTCTTCCTATTTTTTTATTTTTTATTTGAGAAACGGAGCCAGCAGATTTCCTTCCAGAATCATCCGGATTCCCTTTTGTACGGACTGAAGACCAAAGGCTTCGGGAGAGATTTCATTCAGAGGAACCCAGAAACATTCGGCTACATCGTCCATGGCTTTCAGGGTGTTTTGTTCCGGAACTGTACATACAAAGAACAGGTCCAGCGTATGTACCGTGAAACCGGAGTAGAGGTATAGATTGGGCAATGAGAACAGATAGTGCGTTTCATGGACATCCAGTCCGGTTTCTTCCTTTACTTCACGAATCACTCCCTGTTCTGCTGTTTCAAAACAGTCACAAAATCCGCCCGGAAGGTCCAGTGTGCCGAGTGCGGGTTCCTTGCCCCGCCGGCATACGAGAAGTTCGTTCCGTTCGTTGATGATTACGGCCACGTTAGCGGTACTTGGGTTGAAATAGTAGGTAAACCCGCATGAATTGCAGTGCTTTGACTTGCTGTCATGAATCACAAAGTCCTTTGAACCGCATTTCGGGCAGAACAAAAACTGCTTGAATGGATGTTCCTGATTTTCCATAATCTTGACGTCTTATAGTTGAAAACAAAGTTATATATTTCTTTTTTAAAATCAAGATTTTGTATATCAAAGCAGAAAAATTATATTTGTAAGGGAATCCCGTAAATCCGATACCGCCATGCTAAATATAGAAACCAAGAAGCATGATCAGTTCACTCTGGAGTTGAAAGTGGGATATTCTCACGGCGACCAGCGCTTTCCGGTGAGTGATTTTGTTATGAACACCTGGGTGTTCATACCGGATTCCTTGTATATCAATCAAAAAACTTATACAAAATCAGATTTTTATCGGGATACACGTTCGCATATCCGTCTGATGACTCCCATCTATTCGCTGCACGAACTGGTGGAAGCGGACTGTCAGCCTTTCCAGTTGCTTGCGGCTTCCTGGGAGAATTATCGCCAGGAAACTTCTTTGGAGAACCGGAAAGAACTGGAACATCAGTTGAAGATGTTGGGCAATATCGTGCGTAGTGCCTTGCGTTCGCGGGGTAGGGCTTTGGCTCTGGAGAAGGATTCCGGGCGCGCGCTTTCCCTGCTTACCGAAACCTTTCAGGATATAGCCTTTGTACAATCCCGTTTGCGTACGCTATTCCTTTCGGAAAATAAGACAAAATCTTCTGCCGAACTTCCCTCTGATTTCCGAAAGACGGATGCCTATATAGCCTGTACGGTAGCCTTTTATCTGAGCAAAGTGTCCACGATGATGAAGGAACACCACCGCTCGATACGCGAAGCGGTACAGAATCTGTTTGTCTCCTATTTTGAGCCGGAGCAGGAATACCTGACGGCACAGGGATATTCGGTGCCGATGTTGCGCGAAAAGCTGCGCAATCAGGAGTATCTCAAGCAGATGTCTGCCTTGCGCCGTTTTGTGGAGAGCGACCTTTATCTTTTTGTTCGTAAGAAGAACAACACTTTTTTGGCACAGCAGATTCTGTTTATGCTGGCGGCGGGACTGAGCATGATCTTTGCTACTATTGTGTCGTTCTCCTTTCAGCAGACTTACGGCAACTTTACCCGTCCGCTGTTTATTGCCCTGGTGGTGAGTTATATGTTTAAAGACCGTATCAAAGACTTCCTGCGCTATTGGTTTGCCAATAAGTTAGGCAGCAAATATTATGACTATCGCACCAAGCTCGACATGCGCGGAAAATATATCGGGCAGGGTAAGGAAGGCTTTGATTTTGTGAATGAAACCCGTATCCCCGAAGAAGTGAAGAATCTGCGTATGCAGGGCGAAGAAGATCCCGACTCGGTTCCTCCCGAATCCATCCTGTTGTACCGGCGCCGCATGATTCTTTTCGGCCGTCGTTTGTCACGGCTCAGCCGTTATGCCTTTCCCGGAGTGAATGAGATTATCCGTATCAATCTGAAGGATTTTTTGCGCCGTATGGATAATCCGCACACAGGGGTACCGGTGTTCCAGAAAACGGGAGATTTTCAGGAAGTGCAGGTAGAACGGCTGTATCATTTGGTGTTCATCGTTCAGTTCAGTTATCAGGGGCATATTTACTACAAGCGTTATCGTCTGGAGGTGAATCGTCGCGGTTTGAAGCAAGTCCGCGAGTGGTAAAAACGGTTGTTCCCATTAAAAATCAGGTTGTTTGTATTGTTTGACTATAATAAAGTTGTACAAACTGAAAAATACCGTTATTGTGAAAAACAAACCAGAGGATTATGAAGTCGTTGACAAAAAAAGAAGAAGAGATTATGGGATTCTTTAGGGAAAACAAATATTCGTTGAGAGAACTGTTCCCGGATTGAGTGTCAGGCATCTGCTGTCTTTTGTATGGTGGTTGAGGAGAAAACATTTGGACATAATATAAATCATAAGAATATGGAAAAAATTACGAGAAAAATCATTTTTTGCCTTCTTGTACTTTATGGAGGCTTTTCATTTTGGGGATGCCAGCATTCGGCGCAACCGGTTTCTCCTTATTCCAAGGCCTATAAAGACAGTGTACTTCTGACTGAAGTTGCATGGTATTTGGGTGTTCGTCAGTTTGATTCGGCTTTTTGGGCGCTTGAGAAATGTGAGCGGATAGCTCCCGACTATCCTCATATCCCTTTTGTGAAAGGAGCCATGCTTTATTGTGACGGCCAAGAGGAGGCAGCAGTTCCCGAAATCCGTCGGTCGCTGCATATTTATGATTCCCTGTTACAAGTACGTCCTTTGTATCAGGATGCTTTGAACCGTACACTCTGCATTCTTTATCTTTATGGGAGGGATGCCTATGAGCGTTCGATAGACAGTCTGCTTCAAGACCCTCAATATGCCGATACGGCTCGGTTGTATAAAGCAGTGCATTTCAAGCAGGTGACATTCCCGGAGATTGCCGAGTCTGCCGTCTATACTCATTACTTTGATAAAGATTCCATTTTGAAGGATTCCGCCGACAGGTTGTCCGCGCTTGTCCATTATGAAGCCCGCCAGTTTACGGACAATCCACGGGGAAAGGATGAGGAGGTCGGCGTGTGGAAGCCTCGTCTGCAAGTGTTCCATGGATCGGAATATTCGGCTTTCCCTCAATGGCCGGAAGGTTTCGTTGCCAATCTGAAGAAGCAGCTTTCCACTTGTCAGGTAGCCGACAAAGACAGCTATATGTGTGAATTCTGGTTGACCGATAAGGGAGAGATACATTATTTCCGGGTGTTAGATTCGCAGCGCGGTGCTTTCGAGCAGGCGCTCGCAAAGGCTTTTGAGGCCTTGCAGCCACTGATTCCGGCTAAGAAACAGAATCAGAATGCTTCTTGCTATTGTCGTGTGCATCTTGATATGAGCGCCTTGCGATAGTAAGTCAAGAATGCTTTCGAAAAACGATCAAAGAAAGACTGGAAACAGATTCTGTCTATAAAAACACGAAGCAGGAAGAACGGTTCGTTCCGTCTTCCTGCTTCGTGTTTGATAAAAATATGTTCTTTTCCGTTTTCCCGGAAAAGGAAAAATCCTTATTCGTTTTCAAAATTCTTGCGGATAGCCTCGGCAATGTTCTGAAACTCCTCTGGAGAGAGAGACAGTTTCGGGTTGCTGAAGAGCATATCCTTCTCGCTCTGCATCGGAATCAAGTGGATGTGTGCATGCGGCACTTCCAGTCCCAGTACGGCCTGACCCACCTTGATGCAAGGGAAAGCCTTCTTGATGGCGATAGCCACATGCTTGGCAAACACCTGCATGGCTGCGATTTCCTCGTCAGTCAGGTCGAAGATATAGTCCACTTCACGCTTTGGAATGACCAAAGTGTGTCCTTTTACCAGCGGGTTGATGTCGAGAAAAGCATAGAACTTTTCGTTCTCGGCACATTTATAGCTCGGGATCTCTCCGTTTGCTATTTTGGTGAATATTGTTGCCATAATGTGATGCAGTTATAAAAGTTTTGTTATTCGAATGAAATGCTCAGGATCTCCAGGTTGATGATACCCTGTGGGATTTTGATTTCGGCGATATCGCCTACCTTCTTGCCCAGCAGTCCCTGGGCGATCGGAGTCTGGATAGAAATCTTGCCTTCCTTCAGGTTGGCTTCCGTTTCCGATACGATGGTGTAAGACATCTTCATGCCGGTCTTCACGTTCTTCATCTCCACTTTTGAGAGAATCTGCACGGTGCTGGTGTCCAGTTTTGAAGTGTCAATAATCTTGGCGTCGCCGATGATGGCTTTCAGCTGGCTGATCTTGCTTTCCAGCATTGCCTGATGTTCTTTTGCTGCGTCGTATTCTGCGTTCTCACTCAAGTCGCCCTTATCGCGTGCTTCGGCGATGGCTGCTGATGCTGCCGGGCGCTGGATTGTTTCCATTTCCTTTAGCTGGGCTACAAGTTTGTCGTAGCCCTCTTGTGACATGTAAGCCATATTCCTTTCTGTTTTTATGATTTTCTAAATATATTATTGGTGATAAAAACAAAAGAATTCCGGCAAGAACCTGCCGGAACCCTTTGTTTAAAATCTTAACACTGCAAAGGTAATGTTTATATTCTAAAAAACAAATCTTTTCGGTTAAAAATATCCTTTCTGTCTGTTTTACAAGAGTTTTTCTATTTCCTGACGGAGATTTGTGTCCGGAGTGAGGCGGCACTTCAAATCGCTGTTGCGGTCGATCAGGAAGCTGCATGGCAGTTCCTGCACATTATATAATAATAAGTTGTCCGAGGCCGTTCCCTGAGGGTCGAACACACAGATCCACGGCAGCGGGTCACTTACTGTTTTCCAGTAATGTTCGCCGGCATCAACCGATACCTGATAGATCTCCAGACCGCGGTCACGATATTCCTGATAGAGCTGACGCATCTCCATAATACGCTCTTTTGAGGTGGGCAACGCGTAAGCGGTGAAGTCAAGCAAAACCACCTTGCCTCTCAGGTCCGACAGTTTTCGGATCTGTCCGTTGATGTCTTTCAGACTGAGGTCTATGATGCCCGTGGCACGGATTTTCTCGTTGGTGATTTCCACGTCAATCTGTTTGGGACGGCGTGTGTTGCGCTGTCCTTGCAGCGTGATGTTCTTCAGGTTCTCGCTTCGGGCGCATCCGGGATAAAGATTGTCCCAAGCAGTAGCTACCGCAGCAAACCAGCGCACGTCGTCTGCATCGTTTACCGGATCGAACACCAGTTCTCCGTTAATGGTTTGGAACAGTGCGAAGTAAGATGACGGGGCCGCCGGGTTGTTCAGAATGAAATCCTTCTTGACTTCCTCCTTATAGTTGTGAACCAGATCGGTAATCCGTCGTTCTTTTTCGCCGAGTGTCATATTCTTTATTTCTACAATCTGCCGGATGCCTTTTTCCACATTCATCTGTTTTTGTCCGATTTTTTGCAGTGTAACGCAGTTTTCCGAGCCTTCTACGGAGTAATTGGCACCCATGTCGGCAGCGTTGGCCTTGATGCTTATTTCTTCGGTTGAGTCTACTGCCAGATTGATGATCTGCTTTCCCAAACGGATGCGGAAGAACTCCGGATTTTCCGGTCGTGCGCCGTGAAAGGAGAAGTCCCCGTCGTCGTCCAGCTTGGTAGAATCCAGCTTCTGTATTCCGTTGAGCGAAAGTGCTTCAAAATATAGCATTTTGTCATCAGCATCCGCAATCTGACCACTCACAGTGAAGCCCTTCTCCTTTTGCGTACAGGCCGTGGTGAGGGCAGCCAGGCACAGCGGTAAAAATAAGTATTTCAGTTTTTTCGGTTTCATGAACTTCGTTTTTTGTAAGGGCAAAGATATCCCTTTTTCGCCTATTTTGCATGTTCCTTTCCTTTCTTTTTATAAAAAAACGGAAGTTCAGTGATATTTTTTCGGCAATGCTCTTTCTTAATAAATATATTTGCTTAACTTTGCTCGGATTTTTTGAAATTTCGAAAAAACATATTTTATATATCTAGATGAACGTAATTAAGAAGACCGTCGAGTTGCCTGATGGAAGAACCATCAGCATCGAAACCGGGAAATTGGCGAAACAAGCCGATGGAGCTGTGATGCTTACCATGGGTAATACCATGCTCTTGGCCACTGTTTGCGCCGCAAAAGATGCCGTTCCCGGAACAGATTTTATGCCTTTACAGGTAGAGTACAGAGAGAAGTTTTCAGCAGCCGGACGTTTTCCGGGAGGTTTTACCAAGAGAGAAGGTAAAGCTTCGGATTATGAAATCCTGACTTGTCGTTTGGTAGACCGCGCCTTGCGTCCTTTGTTCCCAAGCGATTTCCACGCTGAAGTTTATGTTAATGTGATCCTTTACTCTGCTGATGGAGTAGACATGCCGGACGCTTTGGCCGGTTTTGCAGCTTCTTCAGCTTTGGCGGTATCTGATATTCCTTTTGACGGCCCGATTTCTGAAGTTCGTGTGGCTCGCATCAATGGTGAGTATGTAGTGAATCCTACATTCGAGCAGTTGGAGAGCGCCGATATGGATATCATGGTTGGAGCCACAGAAGAAAATATCATGATGGTTGAGGGTGAAATGAAGGAAGTATCCGAGCAGGATCTGCTTCAGGCCCTGAAGGTGGCTCACGAGGCCATCAAGCCAATGTGTCAGTTGCAGAAGGAATTGGCCAAGGAATTGGGCAAGGACGTGAAGCGCGAATACTGCCACGAGGTGAACGACGACGAGTTGCGTGCCGAGTGTGTTAAGGCTTGCTACGACAAGGCTTATGCTATTGCACAGGAAGGTAACCGCGACAAGCATGCCCGCGAGGACGCTTTCATGCAGATCCGCGAGGACTTCAAGTTGGCTTATACCGAAGCACATCCGGATCTGACCGAGGATGAACTGGCAGAGAAGAGTGCTTTGATTGACAGATACTATCACGATGTGGAGCGCGATGCCATGCGTCGTTGCGTGCTCGATGAGGGCAAGCGTCTGGACGGCCGTGCCACAACTGATATCCGTCCGATCTGGTGCGAGGTGAGTCCGCTGCCTGGACCTCACGGATCATCTATCTTTACCCGTGGTGAAACACAGTCATTGTCTACCTGTACTCTGGGTACCAAGCTTGATGAGAAGATTGTAGACGATGTTCTGGATCAGAGCAAGATGCGCTTCCTGCTGCACTACAACTTCCCTCCGTTCTCAACAGGTGAGGCCAAGGCACAGCGCGGTGTAGGCCGTCGTGAAATCGGTCACGGTCATTTGGCATGGAGAGGTCTGAAGGGACAGATTCCGGCTGACTATCCTTATACCGTTCGTGTTGTTTCAGATATTCTGGAGTCTAACGGTTCTTCTTCTATGGCTACTGTATGTGCCGGTACTCTGGCTCTGATGGATGCCGGTGTGCCTATCAAGAATCCAGTGAGCGGTATTGCGATGGGTCTGATCAAGAATCCGGGCGAAGACAAATATGCTGTGTTGTCCGATATCTTGGGTGACGAGGATCACTTGGGAGATATGGACTTCAAGACTACAGGTACTGTAAACGGTTTGACCGCCACTCAGATGGATATCAAGTGCGACGGTTTGAGCTATGAGATTCTGGAGAAGGCTTTGATGCAGGCTAAGGCCGGACGCGAGCACATCCTGGGCAAGATGATGGAGTGCATGTCTGAGCCTCGTGCAGAGCTGAAGCCACACGTACCACGTATCGAGCAGATTACCATTCCTAAGGAATTTATCGGTGCTGTGATCGGTCCTGGCGGTAAGATTATCCAGGGCATGCAGGAAGAAACCGGAGCTACCATCACAATCGAAGAGGTTGACGGTGTAGGTAAGGTTCAGGTGAGCGGTGCCAACAAGGATGTGATCGACGCAGCTATGGCTAAGATCAAGGCTATTGTAGCTATTCCGGAAGTTGGTGAGGTGTACGAAGGAACTGTACGCAGCGTAATGCCTTATGGTGCTTTCGTGGAGTTCATGCCAGGTAAGGACGGACTGTTGCACATCTCAGAAATCGACTGGAAGCGTCTGGAAACCGTTGAGGAGTCTGGATTGAGAGAAGGCGACAAGGTAAAGGTGAAGTTGATGGAAATCGATCCTAAGACCGGTAAGTTCAAGCTTTCTCGCCGCGTATTGATGGAGAAGCCTGCTGACTTTGTAGAGCGTCCAATCCGTCGTGAGCGTCCGGAGCGTAAGCGTCGTCCGGAAGGCGGTGCCAAGGGAGAATAATTTATTCTGATCATATAAAATGAAAGAGATTCGGAAAAATGTTTCCGAATCTCTTTTTTATTGCCGTATGGCTTTTGACAATTTATATTTTGAAAGAGATGAAAGTTTTCCTTTGGCCGGATTTGCAGTCTGCGCTGTTTGTTTGGGTGGATTCCTGTTTCATTTCTCTCTTATTCATAATTTTTGATCTATCTGCCGTTTTTCATCGTAATTTTTCGTATTTTCAAGGAAGTATCTCTTGACCATCGGCGTTGTACAAGCTTTGTTTGTTTCCTTTCTTTACCAGGTAGTCACCATTGAAAAAGTTGATTTGATTAAACTCACAGGGAATAATTATATCTCCGCTTGTGGAATATAGTCCAAAGAAATTGTCTTTCTTTATCAGGTAGTTACCATTGAAAAGGCTGATTTCATCAAACCTGCAGGAAAGCTCTTCTTGACCTTTGGCTGCGTTGAGAGCGGCAGTCTGGACAGGAGTCTTGCAGCCAGACAGGATTCCGGTGGACAGAACCAGAGAAAACAGGATGCCCCCTCTTACCCAAGTCTTTCGGGCAAATGGCAAGCGAATGATGGAGGTAAATAGAGAATTCATAATTTTGATTAATGGTTTCAATGCGTTAAAGATAGGCATAAATATAAAATAATTGTTGTCCGAGGACAAAAAAATCAAACACACGCCTCTCCAATTAACTTTTTATGTCCGTATGGCTTTTGACATTTTGACAAATTGTATTTTGAGAAGGATGAAAGTTTGCTTTTTATGGACACAGGATTTGCTCGTTGCTGAAAACGGACTTCTCAGGGTGTGTTTTTGGCGTTAAGTGATTCGAATGCAGTTTGTTACTTCTTTTGGGGTATTGTTCTTTGAGGAGGCATCCAGATGGAATTGGTTCGTTTTTACGCCTTTTTTCATCGCTGTTTTGGGGATGACGGGAGCTTTGTAGGAGAATGACGTGGTGCTTTGGAGTAATGACCGTGGTGTTTTTTCAAAGTTCCTTTGTGTTTTGATGAAAAAAGGAGAGGTCTTTTTTGTATAAATTCTGTATATATACGGTATAAGTACGGTTTTACAGCGTATAAAAATGCACATTCTTTTCTGGATGAAAAGAATTGAATGCGGGGTGTGTTTCAGAAACGGCTTTTGGGTATGCAAAAAGAAAGGAAAAACGGTTTTTGTCTGTATTTTAGAACGGGGGATAGGTTTTTCGGCCGGAGTGCCTGGTAATAACAAAAAAGCCTCCCGAAAATCGGAAGGCTTTTGCGCTTCAGGATGGGCTTGAACCAACGACCCCCTGATTAACAGTCAGGTGCTCTAACCAACTGAGCTACTGAAGCAGTTTTTGCTATTGTTTTTCTCAATTGCGATGCAAAAGTAGTAGTTTATTTTGAAATATGCAATATCTTTGCAGAAAAAATTTCAGGAAAATGACAAAAATAATTGGAATAGGTAATGCTCTGCTGGATATTATCGTGCCGATCGGCTCTGATGAAGTGCTTCGCAAGGCCGGTTTGCCTAAGGGGAGCATGCAGCTGATAGATAATGAAAAGCGCCTGCGCCTGCAAGAGATGCTTTCGGGACTTTCGTCGACCGAGGCGGCGGGCGGATCGGCGTCGAATGCCATGCAGGCCCTTTCTCATTTGGGTGGACAGGCCGGTTTTGTAGGTGCCGTGGGGCCGGACCGTTATGGAGAGATCTTTCGCAAATGTTGCGGCGAAGCCGGTCTGGAGGTACGCCTCATGCAGATGGACGAGGCTACGGGTATAGCGACAACGCTGGTTTCGGCTGACGGAGAGCGTACTTTCGGTACCTATTTGGGCGCCGCTTCGCTGATGGCTCCCGAGTACATCAACGAGCGTACGTTTGCCGGTTATGACTATTTGTTTGTCGAGGGCTATCTGGTGCAGGAATACGACCTGATGGAGGCTGTGATGCAACAGGCTCGCCGTTCCGGTCTGAAAATCATTCTGGATCTGGCCAGCTATAATGTGGTGTGCGATCATTATGAGTTTTTCCGTCATCTGGTCAGTGATTATGTGGATATTGTTTTTGCCAATGAAGAAGAGTGCGCGGCCTTTACCTTGGTGTCTGACTCGTACGAGGGACTGGATGCTCTGTCCGAGCATTGCGAACTGGCCATTGTGAAGCTCGGTTCACGCGGTGCCATTGCCCGTTATCATGGGGGAGATGTGTTCTTTGCCGACGCGTTGCCCGGCTGCACCGTGATGGATACAACCGGTGCCGGCGATTATTTTGCCGGAGGTTTCCTTTATGCCATGACCCGTGGTGCCGGGCTGACCAAGTGCCTGCAGGCCGGTTCTTTGTTGGGTGGCACGGTAATCGGTCATCTGGGCGCTTCGCTTCCGGAAGAGAAATGGCATGAAATAAGGTTAAAAATGAAAGATATATTAAACGGGCGTTTTTGATTTGCTTAACTTTGCAGTTATGAAAAAATTTGTACTGATCCTTAGTGTGCTGCTGGCGGGAGCCGGTAGTGTCTTTGCTCAGAAGAGCAAGAACCATAATTTTGAGATAAACCGCAATCTGGAGATCTTCAGTGATATATATCGTCAGTTGGATATGTATTATGTGGATACGCTGGATGCTGATACGGTGATCGGCTGGGCCATTCAGTCCATGCTGCGTCAGGTAGACCCTTTCACGGTGTATTATTCAGAAGATAATATGGACGAACTCAAGACCATGACTACCGGTAAGTATGCCGGCATCGGTGCTGTGGTGCGTTTTATCAAAAAGGAAGACCGTGTGGCTATCGACGAACCTTATGAGGGAACGCCGGCTTACAAGGCCGGAGTAAAGGCAGGCGATGTGATCCTGACTATTGACGGAGTGGATATAAAGGGTATGCCGGTGGATAAGGTGACTACAATGCTGAAAGGTACACCGGGTTCCAGCTTCGTTCTGGAAGTGCGTCGTTACGGAGTGGAGAAGCCTTTGACCTTCAAGATTGTCCGTGAAAATATTCAGTTGCCTTCAGTGCCATACTATGGCATGCTTCCCGGTAACGTGGGTTATATCGTTCTGACCGGATTTACAGATAACTGTTCAAAAGATGTGCGCCGTGCGCTGGTTAGCTTGAAGGAGCAGGGCGCCCGTTCACTGGTGCTGGATTTGCGCGGTAATGGTGGTGGCCTGTTGAGTGAGGCCGTGGAAATTGTGAACTTCTTTGTTCCGAAAGGGAAAAAGGTTGTTTATACAAAGGGAAAAGTACAATCGGCTAATGTGGAATATACCACCCGTAAGGAGCCGTTGGACACCGTGATGCCGATGGCCGTGCTGGTAGACCGCTGGTCGGCTTCAGCGTCGGAAATCGTATCGGGCAGCTTGCAGGATTTTGACCGTGCCTTGATTGTCGGTACACGCACTTATGGAAAAGGACTGGTGCAGACTCCGCGTGAGGTGCCTTATAACGGTAGCCTGAAGGTGACTACCAGCCGTTATTATATTCCGAGCGGACGCTGTATCCAGGCTTATGACTATCGTCATTTGAATGAAGACGGATCAGTAGGTACGGTGCCCGACAGTCTGACCCGTGTGTTCCATACCGCGGCCGGACGTGAAGTGCGCGACGGAGGAGGTATTACTCCGGATGTAACCATTACTTCGAATGATACTTTGCCGTCTATGGTTGTAGAATTGGCTGTAAACGATGTAGTGGCAGAGTTTGGAAACTGGTATGTTGCCCAACATGGTACAATTGCCCCTGCTGCCGGTTTTGATGTGGCCGATGAGGACTATGCCCAGTTTGTCAAGATGGTCAAGGAAAGCGGCTTTACCTATAACAAGCGCGGACGCGAATTGTTGAAGCTGCTGACCAAAACTGCCGAAACGGAAGGATATACCGAAGAGGCCCGTGAGGCACTCAATCAGTTGGATACCATTTTCAAAGGTAACCTGGAAGCAGATATGGAGCGCAATAAAAAAGAAGTCAAACTGTTGCTGAATGATGAGATCGTACGTCGTTACTATTATCAGAAAGGCGGAATAGAACTGCGCATTCGTGAGGATAAGGATTTGAAAAAGGCTTGCAGCCTGCTGGCCGATGAAAAGGCGTATAAAGAGAAGCTTAACATCAAAGACTGATTATGAAGCACGCGAAATTAAATCATAACAAACAGTTTATGTTTGGTATCATGGCCATGGCGCTGGTGGTAATCGGGGTGGTGATCCTGTTCTGGCTATGGTGCTTTCCAATGGGGAATGCCGACACACCGGAGGCAAAACGCTATGCGATTCATCTGGTGGGCTTCCAGGGAGACAGCTTGCAGGTGTCGCTCGATGATCAGGTATTGCTCGACGGTGCGGTTGATGGCGATACCTGTATTTTCGGTTCCGATTATCCTGAAAAACAGGCCGTGTTGATGGTGGGAAGTTTCCGGACGGACGAGCTGGTAACCTTCGAGATTACCGACGAGGACTCTCCGGTTACGGTCTGGCGTGATAATGAGGAGATAAAAATGAGAAAAAAATAAGATTCCGCTTCTGCAAAAGGAAAAAATGCATTTAATTTTTTGCGGACTGACGGAAAACTTGTATCTTTGCAAAGTAGGATGAAGTGAGGGGCTGATCAAGTTCCTCACTTTGTTTTTTTAATTGTATTTCAGATCAGATGATAGAAAAGAACATTGTAAAACAAATCGTTGAAGAATGGTTGCAGGACAAGGACTACTTTCTGGTAGATCTGTCCGTAAGCAATGACAATCGTATTGTAGTGGAGATTGATCATGCCGAAGGCGTGTGGATCGAAGATTGTGTGGAACTGAGTCGCTTTATTGAAAGCAAGCTGGACCGCGAGAAAGAGGACTTTGAACTTGAAGTCGGCAGTGCGGGCATCGGTCAGCCGTTTAAAGTGCATCAGCAGTATGTAAACCATCTGGGCAAAGATGTAGAAGTGCTGACACTCGACGGAGTGAAATATCAGGGTGAACTGCATGAAGTGAACGACGACACCTTTTCTATCCTCCGCACCGTGAAGAAAAAGGAGGAAGGAGCCAAGCGTCCGCGCATGGTAGAAGAGCTTGTCACCTTCCGTTATGACGAAATAAAATATACTAAATATTTAATCAGCTTTAAGTAAAAAACGTTATGGCAAAGAAAGAAGAAACCGTAAGTTTGATCGATACATTCTCTGAATTTAAAGAAACCAAAAATATAGATCGTGCCACACTCGTAAGCGTACTCGAGGACAGCTTCCGTAGCGTAATTGCCAAAATGTTCGGCAGCGATGAGAACTACGATGTCATCGTAAACCCGGATAAGGGAGATTTTGAGATTTACCGCAATCGTACTGTGGTGGCTGATGGAGAAGTGGCGGATGATAATTTGCAGATTGCTATTTCTGATGCGCAGCGTATAGCCGCAGATTGTGAAATAGGCGAGGAAATCAGTGAAAGTGTGGATTTTGCCCGTGATTTCGGACGTCGTGCCATTCTTACCTTACGTCAGACATTGGCCAGCAAGTTGCTTGAACTGGAGCATGACAGCTTGTATAACAAATACAAGGATAAGGTAGGCAGAGTGGTCAGTGCAGAGGTTTATCAGGTATGGAAAAAGGAAATGTTGCTGGTAGATGATGAAGGTAACGAACTCCTTCTTCCGAAAACAGAGCAGATTGCCGGCGATTTTTACCGGAAGGGAGAAACAGCCCGGGCTGTAGTCTTACGGGTGGACAATTCCAATAATAATCCGAAAATTATCCTTAGCCGTACTTCACCTGTATTCTTGCAGCGACTGCTTGAGGCTGAGGTGCCTGAGATTCACGATGGACAGATTGTCATTAGAAAGATAGCGCGGATTCCTGGAGAACGCGCAAAAGTTGCTGTGGAGAGCTTTGATGAGCGTATCGATCCAGTAGGAGCTTGTGTAGGTGTGAAAGGAAGCCGTGTACATGGAATTGTACGCGAGCTTAGAGGTGAGAATATCGATGTGATCAGTTTCACTGCAAATACCGCGTTGTTTATCACAAGAGCGCTTAGCCCGGCTCGGGTCAACAGTATCCGTCTCAATGAGGAGGAGCGTAAGGCAGAGGTGTATCTTGATCCTGATCAGGTGTCACTGGCTATTGGTAAGAACGGACTCAATATTAAACTGGCCAGTATGCTGACAGAGTATACCATTGATGTATTCCGTGAAATCAATAAAGAGGAGTCGGATGATGTTTATCTTGACGAGTTCTCAAATGCTATTGACCCGTGGATTATCGAGGAACTCAAGAAAATCGGAATGGTCACAGCGAAGGATGTACTCGCAACACCGAGAGAGACACTCATTAACCGAGCTGATCTGGAGGAGGAGACTGTAGATGAAGTATTAAGAATCTTAAGAGAAGAATTTGAGGAGTAATATATGGGGATAAGACTGAATAAAGTAACTAAGGAATGCAATGTAGGACTGCAGACGGCTGTGGAGTTCCTGCAGAAAAAGGGATTCACCGACATAGAGGCTAACCCGAATACTAAAATAACCGAAGAGCAATATGAAATGCTTGTGGCAGCCTTCAAAACCGACCAGGGATTGCGTAAGGATGCCGAACTGATCAGCCGTCAGCGTCAGAATAAAGAAAAAAAGGAGTCCATCTCTATTGTAGAAGAGAAAGTGACGACTGTACCGACTGAGTCATCAGCAGCCAAAGGCCCTAAGGTTGTGGGACATATTGATCTCGATGCTCTGAACCGGCCGGCAGGAAAAAATAACAGCGTGGGAAATGAAGCTAATGAAAAAGAAGACTCTCATGCACAACAGACAATGCCCGAAGTAGAAATTAAAGAAACAATGACTGACAAAAATACCGAAGTAGAAAAATCAATCGGAACAGAGGAAAACGGTGTCTTCCGTCTGAATACTCCTGCATCAGGAGCACCACAGCTCAAGGTGAAAGGACATATCGATCTCTCTGCGTTGAATCAGTCCACACGACCGAAAAAGAAGTCAAAGGACGAACGACGGAAAGAGCGCGAGGAGAAGAGCCGGATGCATCAGGATTTGAAGGGCAAAAACGGAAATGGAGCTACTGGCGAAAAAGGAACTGCTCAACAGGGTGGTGAAAAGAAAAAACGGGTACGCGTGGGGAAAGAGCGCGTCGATGTGAATGCTGTAGGGGCTCAAGGTACTCCGGCGAATAAGAAAAACAATAATGTTTCCGGAAATGCGCAGCAGAACGGTAAGCATAACAAGAAGAAAAACCAACAGCCGGCTGTAAAAGCTGAAGTTACTGAAGAGGACGTAGCAAAACAGGTTAAGGAAACCTTGGCACGTCTTACCAGCAAGAATAAGGTAAACAAGGGTGCCAAATACCGTAAGGAGAAGCGTGAGAATGCTCGTGCCAATATGGAGGAGCAGATGGAAGAGCGCGAGGCAGAAAGCAAAATCCTGAAACTTACAGAGTTCGTAACCGCTAATGAGTTGGCATCGATGATGGATGTTCCTGTTACTCAGGTTATCGGAACCTGCATGAGCTTGGGTATCATGGTATCTATCAACCAGCGTCTGGACGCAGAAACCATTAATATTGTGGCCGAGGAATTCGGTTTCAAGACTGAATATGTCAGCGCTGAAGTGTCTGAAGCTGTAAACGAAGAGGAGGACGATGAGGAAGATCTCGTGCCACGTGCGCCGATCGTTACCGTGATGGGTCACGTAGACCACGGTAAGACATCGCTTCTGGACTATATCCGTAAGACCAATGTGATTGCCGGTGAGGCCGGAGGTATCACGCAGCATATCGGTGCTTATAACGTGACCCTCGAGGACGGACGTCACATTACCTTCCTCGATACTCCGGGACACGAGGCATTTACCGCTATGCGTGCCCGTGGTGCGCAGGTAACCGATATTGCCATTATCATTATCGCAGCCGATGACGACATCATGCCGCAGACCAAAGAGGCGATCAATCACGCTATGGCTGCAAATGTGCCGATCGTATTTGCCATCAATAAGATTGATAAGCCGGCAGCAAATCCGGATAAGATCAAGGAGGCTCTGGCCAATATGAACTTCCTGGTAGAAGACTGGGGTGGTAAATATCAGAGTCAGGATATCTCGGCCAAGAAGGGTATCGGTGTACCTGAATTGCTGGAGAAAGTATTGCTCGAGGCTGAAATGCTCGACCTGAAGGCTAACCCGAACCGTAACGCAACCGGTTCTATCATCGAGTCTTCACTGGACAAGGGTCGTGGCTATGTGGCTACTGTACTTGTTTCCAACGGAACCTTGCATGTAGGTGATATCGTATTGGCCGGTACCAACTACGGTCGTGTCAAGGCAATGTTCAATGAGCGTAACCAGCGTGTGAAGGAAATCGGCCCGGCTCAGGCCGCTACTATTCTGGGTCTGAACGGTGCACCGGCAGCCGGTGATACTTTCCACGTAATGAATACCGAGCAGGAAGCCCGCGAAATCGCCAACAAGCGCGAGCAGTTGCAGCGTGAGCAGGGATTGCGTACTCAGAAGATGCTTACCCTCGATGAGGTGGGACGCCGAATCGCATTGGGTGGATTCCAGGAATTGAAGGTAATTGTCAAGGGTGACGTAGACGGATCTATCGAGGCTTTGAGTGACTCACTCATCAAGCTGTCTACCGAGAAGATTGCCGTAAATGTAATCCACAAGGCTGTAGGACAGATTTCAGAGAGCGATGTGGCTCTGGCTGCAGCTTCAGAGGCTATCATTATCGGTTTCCAGGTACGTCCGTCGGCTACAGCCCGTAAGATGGCCGAGCAACAGGGAGTAGACATCCGTCTGTACTCAATCATTTACGATACTATCGAAGAGGTGAAGTCGGCTATGGAAGGTATGTTGGCACCGGAAGTGAAAGAAGAGGTTACCGCTACGATCGAGGTGCGTCAGGTTTACAAGATCAGCAAGGTGGGAACCGTAGCTGGTGCTTATGTAATCGACGGAAAGGTACAGCGTTCGAACAAGGCCCGTCTGATTCGCGACGGTATCGTGGTGCACACCGGACAGATCAATGCCTTGAAGCGTTTCAAGGACGATGTGAAGGAAGTGGGTACCAACTTCGAGTGCGGTATCAGTCTGGTGAATTATAACGACATTCGCGAAGGCGATATTATCGAAACTTATCAGGAGGTTGAGGTTAAGGCAACTCTGTAATGACAACAATCGATCTGATTCTGGTGATTGTACTCCTGTGGGGAGCCATTAAGGGCTGGAGCGGCGGACTGTTCCGGCAGTTGGTTTCCATTGGAGGAGTGCTGGCTGGATTGCTGGTAGCGCGTATGTTGTATGCCGCTTTGGGCGACTGGATGGCGCCGCAGCTTGGAGCACCGCAGACAGCGGCACGTGTGCTGGCTTTTATCCTGATCTGGGTAGGAGTGCCGATGGCGCTGTCTGTTGTCGCTTTCCTGCTTACGAAAACAGCTGAAGGCCTTTGTCTGGGCGGGATAAACCGTCTGGCGGGTGCCGGAATAGGTATCTTGAAATATGGCATTGTACTAAGTTGTCTGCTGCATGTGCTTACGGCTTTCCAATGGATCAGTCCGCAGAGTACGGAGCAGTCGCTTCTGGTACGTCCCGTGGCCGATTCGGGAGCTATGCTGTTTCGTTGTTTGAAAGCTACCTGGAATAGTCTGCCTGCTTCTGATGCATCCGAAGAAGGGCAGTCAGATTCCGGTGTGGTCAAGGATTCAGAGGAGAAAGAATCTTCTCAGGATATAACCCAACCCGATGAGTATTAAAAAGATACTACGAAGAGCAGGAATGCAGGTCTGTCAATAAAGACAGACTGCATTCCTCTTTTTGAAATATAATCTATATATTTGTAACTTCGCAATATATTTAATAGCTCAATAGATTAATTCATGGAAGAGAAAAACAAGTTTGTAAAAGAGGTAGCCGAGAAGAAATACGAATACGGCTTTACCACGGACATACAGACTGAAATCATAGAAAAGGGCTTGAACGAAGATGTAGTCCGTCTGATTTCTTCAAAAAAGGAAGAACCGGAATGGATGCTTGAGTTCCGCCTCAAGGCCTTCCGTCACTGGCTCACAATGAAGCAGCCGGAGTGGGGGCATCTGAAAATGCCGGAGATCGATTATCAGGGCATTTCGTACTATGCTGATCCGACAAAAGGAAAGAAGGATGGTCCGAAGAGTCTGGATGAGATTGATCCCGAGCTGATGAAGACTTTCGATAAGTTAGGAATTCCTTTGGAGGAGCGTCTGGCTCTGAGTGGCACGGCTGTTGATGCCGTGATGGACTCTGTATCCGTAAAGACAACCTTTAAAGAGAAACTTTCCGAGCGTGGCATCATCTTCTGTTCCATCAGTGAGGCCGTGCGTGAGTATCCCGATCTGGTGAAACAGTATTTGGGTACGGTAGTGCCTTATCGGGATAATTTCTTTGCGGCTTTGAACTCAGCTGTGTTCAGCGACGGTTCGTTTGTGTATATCCCGAAGGGCGTGCGTTGTCCGATGGAATTGTCTACCTATTTCCGTATCAATGCGCGTAATACGGGACAGTTTGAGCGTACGCTTATCGTTTGTGACGATGGCGGTTACGTTTCCTATCTGGAGGGATGTACTGCACCGATGCGCGACGAAAATCAGTTGCACGCCGCTATCGTGGAGATTGTGGTGAATGAGAATGCCGAGGTGAAATACAGCACCGTGCAGAACTGGTATCCCGGTGATGCCGAGGGCAAGGGCGGTGTACTCAATCTGGTGACCAAGCGCGGTCATCTGCGTGGAGCCAACAGTAAGCTTTCCTGGACACAGGTAGAAACCGGTTCGGCCATTACCTGGAAATACCCCAGCTGTGTGCTCAGCGGTGACAATTCGCAGGCAGAGTTCTATAGCGTGGCTGTGACCAACAACTATCAGCAGGCCGATACCGGTACGAAGATGATACATTTGGGCAAGAACACCAAGAGTACTATCATCAGTAAAGGTATCTCTGCCGGAAAGAGCCAGAACTCTTATCGCGGACTGGTGCGTGTGGCACCGGGAGCCGACGGAGCGCGCAATTACAGTTCTTGCGACTCGCTCCTGTTGGGCAGCACCTGCGGAGCACATACCTTCCCTTATATGGATGTGCACAACGACACCGCTATTGTGGAGCATGAAGCTACCACTTCGAAGATTTCCGAGGAACAGCTGTTCTACTGCAACCAGCGCGGTATTCCGACCGAGGAGGCCGTGGGACTGATCGTTAACGGATATGCCAAGGATGTAATCAACAAACTGCCGATGGAGTTTGCTGTTGAGGCTCAGAAACTCCTGAATGTATCTCTTGAAGGTACGGTAGGATAAAGTCCGTTATGGGACCATGTTTATTTTTCGATAAAATCAACGACTATTATGATGTTAGAGATAAAAGACTTACATGCCAGCATCAATGGCAAAGAGATATTGAAAGGAATCAATTTGACGGTTAATCCGGGCGAGATTCACGCCTTGATGGGGCAGAACGGTGCCGGTAAGAGTACCCTGAGCAATGTACTGGTGGGTAATCCGGCTTATGAGGTGACTTCCGGAAGTATTACCTTCAACGGTAAGGACCTTTTGGCCATGAAGCCCGAAGAGCGTGCTCACGAGGGATTGTTCCTTTCCTTCCAGCAGCCGGTGGAGATTCCGGGGGTGTCTATGGTAAACTTCATGCGTGCCGCCATCAATGCCAAGCGTCAGTATCTCGGTCAGGAGCCGATGAGTGCCGGCGACTTCTTGAAGATGATGCGTGAAAAGCGTAAGATTGTAGAACTGGACAGCAAACTGGCCAACCGCTCGGTGAACGAAGGATTCTCCGGTGGTGAGAAGAAGCGCAATGAGATCTTCCAGATGGCGATGCTTGAGCCGACACTCAGCATTCTGGACGAAACCGATTCCGGTCTGGATGTAGATGCTCTGCGCATTGTGGCCGAAGGATTCAACAAATTGCGTACTCCCGAGACCAGTGCTCTGGTGATTACTCACTATCAGCGTCTGTTGGACTATCTGAAACCGGACATCGTACACGTGCTGCTGAACGGACGCATTGTGAAGACCGGTGGCCCGGAACTGGCTTTGGAGATTGAGAACAAGGGTTTTGATTGGATCAAGGCCGAGTTGGAGGCATAGTTTGAATTAAAAAACGAAGAAAGAATGAATAGTGAACAACAATATATCGATCTGTTCCGCCAGTGCCGCACGATGATCGACAGCCACAGTGCTCCGGTCCTGAATGCCCTGCGCGAACAGGCATTTCAGGATTTTCTTCAGCAGGGATTTCCCACGCAGAAGGTGGAGCGCTACAAGTACACTGATGTGGCGGCTGCCTTTGCACCCGATTACGGAGTGAACCTGAATCGTCTGGACATTCCGGTCAATCCTTATGAAGTGTTCAAGTGCGACGTTCCCAATCTGAGCACCTCGCTTTATTTTATGGTGAACGATGCCTTTTTTAGCAAGATACAACCTGCGGTGGCCTTGCCCGAGGGAATGATCGTCTGCTCTCTGCGCGAAGCGGCGCAACAGTATCCGGACTTGGTGGCCCGTTATTACGGCAAGCAGGCCCGCACGGGAAAAGACGCTCTCAATGCGCTGAACACCATGTTGGCTCAGGACGGACTCTTTGTGTATGTGCCTCGTGGCGTTGTGGCCGAGCGCACTTTGCAGATTGTGAATATCCTGCGTTCGGATGTAGACCTGATGGTGAACCGTCGTGTACTCATCGTGTTGGAAGACAACGCTGAGGCTCGCATTCTGTTTTGTGACCATGCAGCCGATGACCGTTCGTTCCTGACCACCCAGATCGCTGAGGTATATGTCGGAAACAATGCCCGTCTGCAACTCTATGAACTGGAGGAAACCCATGTGAAGAACAAACGCTTCGGCAATCTGTATGTAGACCAGCAGGCCGACAGCAACGTGTCGCTCAATACCATCACCCTGCACAACGGACTGACCCGCAACCGCAGTGAAGTGACCCTTTCGGGCGAGCGTGCCGAGACCAACCTCTACGGTTGTGTTATTGCTGACAAGCAGCAGCATGTGGATCACAATACCTTGATTGACCATCGTGTGAGCCATTGCACCAGCAACCAGCTCTATAAATATGTGCTCGACAATCAGGCCGTAGGTGCCTTTGCCGGCCGTATTCTGGTGCGCGAGAACGCACAGCACACTGTTTCCAACGAGCGCAACGCCAATCTGTGCGCTACCAAGGAGGCCCGTATGTATGCACAGCCTATGCTCGAAATATATGCCGACGATGTGAAGTGTAGTCACGGTTCTACTGTGGGACAGTTGAACGAGCAGGCTTTGTTCTACATGCAGCAGCGCGGTATCTCGCGTGAAGAGGCCCAGATGCTTCTGCGCTTTGCCTTTGTTGGCGAAGTGATTGATTGCATCGCCATCGATGCGCTGCGCGACCGTCTGCATCATCTGGTGGAGAAGCGTTTCCGTGGCGAGCTGAGCCGTTGTTCCGGTTGCAAGATCTGCAAGTAGGCGGAAAAGGCCGGTTCCGGATGGCGCACCACACTCCGGTCTGGAGAAAAATGATATAAGAAAACAAGAGAAAATTATGAGTTACGATATTAACAAGATTCGCGAGGAATTTCCTATTTTAGGACGTGAAGTATATGGCAAACCTTTAGTCTATCTGGACAACGGAGCTACGACACAGAAACCCCGCTCGGTGGTGGAAGCCATGACACACGAATACTATAATGTGAATGCCAATGTGCATCGCGGAGTGCATTTCCTTTCACAGCAGGCTACTGAACTGCATGAGCAGGCCCGTGAAACTGTGCGCCGCTTTCTGAATGCTCGCTCCACTGCTGAGATAGTCTTTACCCGCGGCACCACAGAAAGTATTAATCTGGTGGCTACGACCTTTGGCGATGCCATTCTGAAGGAAGGCGATGAAGTGATCGTAAGCGAGATGGAACATCACTCCAACATTGTGAGCTGGCAGTTGGTTCAGGCTCGCAAAGGCATCCGTCTGCGCGTGATTCCCATTACCGACGAAGGCGAGCTCCGTCTGGACGAATACGAAAAGCTGTTTAACGAGCGCACCCGTCTGGTGAGCATCACCCACGTGAGCAATGTGCTCGGTACAGTAAATCCCGTGAAAGAGATGATTCGTACGGCTCATGACCACGGAGTCCCCGTGCTGGTAGACGGTGCCCAGAGTACCCCTCACTTTGCGGTAGACGTGCAGGATTTGGATTGCGATTTCTTTGCATTCAGCGGACATAAGATCTACGGTCCTACGGGTATCGGTGTGCTTTATGGCAAGGAAGAATGGCTCGACCGCCTGCCTCCTTATATGGGTGGCGGTGAGATGATTCAGAATGTCAGTTTCGAACGCACCACATTCAACGAGCTTCCTTATAAGTTCGAAGCCGGAACTCCCGATTATGTAGCGACTACCGGTTTGGCTCACGCGTTGGCCTACGTAACCGCTTTGGGTATGGACAATATCTATGCCCATGAACAGGCGCTTACTGATTATGCCATGGAGCAGATGGCCACTATTGAAGGTATGCGCTTCATCGGTACGCCAAAGCACAAGGATGCCGTGATTTCCTTCCTGGTGGGCGATATCCATCATCTGGATTTAGGTACATTGCTCGACCGTCTGGGCATTGCCGTGCGCACCGGTCACCACTGTGCCGAGCCGCTGATGCGCCGTATGGGCATCGAAGGCACCGTGCGCGCCAGCTTCGGTCTTTACAACACCTTTGAGGAAGTCGATGCGCTGGTAGCCGGTATTCGCCGTGTGGCCCGTATGTTCTGATTCCTTTTAGAAAGTAATACGCGATATAATCTTTTTGAAGCAGCCGTATTCTAAGGTTCTGTGTCTCATGGCCAGAACTGTGGAATACGGCTGTTTTTTTATGAAAACATCAGTAATCTTTTTTAGAGGCACAACGCATTTTTTACCAAATGTGAAGCGTTATGCCGTTTCCCCTTCCTACATTTGCCGTCAAAAAAAGAGTAGGAAGTTTATGAAAGAGAATGTGAAGGAAACGCTTGATTTCGGCACGATGGAAGTGTCGCGCCTGTTTCGCAAACTGTTTTTCCCCACGCTGTTGGGAATGGTCTTTTCGGCCGTTTTCGTCATTACTGATGGTATTTTTGTGGGGCGCGGTATCGGTAGTGATGCTCTGGCTGCAGTAAATATCACAGCCCCTTTGTTCCTGATAAATACCGGTATCGGACTGATGTTCGGACTGGGCGCTTCGGTTGCCGCTTCCATAGCCCTTTCGCGTGGTAGGGAGCGTCTGGCCCGTGCCTACATTACGCAGTCGGTGTATGTCGGTTCGCTGCTGTTGATTTTGCTTTGGGGTATAGTACTCTGTTTTGCCCCACAGGTGGCCCGTTTTTTCGGCAGTTCGGAGCGTCTGCTCCCCTTGGCATTGGAATATATGCACTGGTTTCTGCCTTTCTTTGTGTTCAGCGCTCTGCTCAATTCGGGTATGTTTTTTGTGCGGCTCGACGGGTCGCCCCGTTATGCCATGCTCTGCAATGTGGTGCCCGCACTCATAAATATCGCTCTCGACTACTGGTTCATTTTCGGACTGGGGTGGGGCATGATGGGCGCGGCTCTGGCCACCAGTCTGGGCTATATACTCGGTGCGCTGATGATTGTGGGTTATCTGTTGCGTCCCACCATCACCTTGCGTCTGATGTCTTTGCAACGTACCCGTAGCGGATGGCGCCAGTTGTGCCGCCACACCCGCACCATAATGCGTCTGGGGCTATCCTCTTTCCTTTGTGAGGCAGCTATTGCCACCATGATGTTTGTAGGAAACTACGTGTTCATGCACTATCTGTATGAGGACGGAGTGACCGGTTATCCGGCCAGTGAGCAGAAAAAGGAAATGAGAAACGGTACGGAGAAGTCGATGGTAAGTCCATGGAAGATGCTCACCGGAACGAGCGCACGTCCGCAGGTACGGGCTATGACCGGCAGGGTAGTGTCCTCTGTGGTGCATCCTCCGGCCGTGATGGGAGCCAGCGGACCGAACCAGCGTGCCAGCAGCGGTGCGCCAACCAGTGTGATGATTTCGCGCAGGATGTTGCTCATCAGCGCTATGGTGCCGATTTCCGCTCCGCGCAGTTCCGAAATCATGATGCCCGACAGAGAGTAGTATCCGAAGCCCGAGCCTACAGCCATCCAGTCCGCCACCCCGATGCGGGGAATCAGCGCACAAACGGCCAGCATGCCGCCCCAGGTGCCGAGAATCGTCACCAGCGGCAGGAGCATCAGTCGGCGGTCCAGCTGGCGGATGCTGCGACGCACCTCGTCATTTTGCCCGATGGAGAAACCCACACTGCCCATCAGCACGCAGAGTGTGATATATCCGGCGTCAGTCGGCAGAGGCGGGCGGGGCAGACTGTAGCCCGAAGCCAGCCCCAGCAGAAAGAAGCCTACGATGACCAGACTGTCTTTCATCTGATGCGATAGTGACGGAGCCTTTTCCGGACTGCCGGTTTCGGTGTTTTCGCGTTTCATCTTGCCGATGCTTTTGTAAAACAGTAAGGCCGCCACACAACTACCCGCCACCATAAACAGGGCCGCCACAGCACTCTCCACGCCCAATGTGCCAAGTGAGGCGATGAGCGTACGGTTGGAGCCCACTTCCATACCGAGCAGGAAGAGCAGCAGCCAGATGATATAAGTTGTCATGGAAGACACCCAGTGCCAGGGGTGCCGACGGAGGATGTAGCCCAATGCGGCGCTCACCCATAAACAAAGCAATACGATAATCATGCCGGCAAAGGTCGGAATTTTTTTTTGCTTCTGAAAGCAAAAAAGGTCCCTTTGTCCTTTTCCGGATTTTATGCTGATGATTCTGAAAAATGCTTCCGATAAAATGAAAAAATTATCGGGAGCATTTATTATTACTCTTTTGTTTTTGCATGGAACAGTATAGCATCTACAATAAAATTTTGTAAATTTCTTTTTGAAGCTATACTGGAAATGTCTATCTTTGCGTAAAGACGTGCGACAAGAAGTCGTACAAGTAATTGTTCAGCATGATGTCTGAACCTGTTGTTCCGTCAACAGTAGCCTAAAGAGGCGTGCTTTACGAGT